>CAACVD010000793.1_pt1 | contig 15229 bp, 14 predicted proteins | sample 2381771 | NCBI WGS metagenome assembly CAACVD01 (sample SAMEA5211965, study PRJEB30684) | marine metagenome | biome: Marine; feature: Epipelagic; material: Water | collected 2015-10-15 | depth 15 m | reverse complement strand
CCAGAGCCACAGGTCGGGCCACCACCCACAGGTGGCGACATACCCATCCGTACCTCCATGATGGAGGGAACTGTCCCTGATGGCGGGATAGCCCGTGTTCCCACTGAGTTTACCCAGCAGGCGATGCCTAGCGAGCAAGAGATGTCCATGCTGGCTATGGCTGTTCTAGGCCAGACAGAGAACCCCGACCCGATCATCAATATGTTTGTTGATAAGTATGGCCCTGATATGTTTCGTCAGGTCAGACAGATGATCCTTGAGTCTGTTGTACCAAATGCTCAAACAGAGGGCATGGTTCGTGGTAATGGCAGTGGGATGGATGACAGGGTGCAGGGTATGATAGGTAAGGATCAGCCTGTTGCCGTCTCTCCCGGAGAATATATTGTTGCCGCTGATGTGGTGTCCGGTCTAGGCGAAGGTAGCTCTGATGCTGGGGCTGAAGAGCTAGACAAGATGATGGACAAGGTTCGCATGGAGCGCAACGGAACAACACAGCAGGCTCCTCGCATTAACGAAAGGAAAGTTATGCCAGTATGAACATTAGTCTAGTTCCGTTGGAACACGCCCACACGGTATGGAATGATATACGTCATTACCTAGAACCCGCCGTCGAGAGGTGCAACGGGCGCTGGACGATGGAGCATCTGTGTGCCGCAGTGTCTATGGGTAGCACACAGCTTTGGATAGCCTTTGACGACGATCAAAAGATTTGGGGCTGTCTTACTACGGAAATAACGCAATATCCTGCGAAGCGAGTGCTGTCCATGCACTTCCTTGGCGGCGAAGACTTTGATTCTTGGTACAACCTACTGCTGGAGCAAATCACCCGATACGGCCTAGATATGGGCTGTGACGGGATTGAGGGCGTGGCGAGGTTTGGTTTCTGGAAATATCTACAGGCTGACGGCTTTGAGAAGTCGGCGGCATTCTATGAAAAGGGTATGAAAAATGGGTAGCAAAGGCGGCGGAAGCTCTGCTCCGACAGAGTCCAAGGTAGTACAGTCTGGGTAAAGGCGGCGGCGGCGGCGGGCCTACTGAGTCCAAGGTAGTACAGTCAAATCTACCGGAATACGCAGAACCATATTACAAAGACCTATTGGCCCGTGTTGGCTATGAGTCTGCTGAACCATATACCCCGTACCCTGCGGCGCGTATGGCGTACTTCACTCCTGCCGAACAGGAAGCTATGTCGCGGTTTACGGAGATGGGCGTTTCTGGTACATCCCCAGAGCTTGATGTAGCTGGCAACATTGCTGGCACTGTTGGCATGGGTAGCCCCTATGCTGGCACGATGCTGGAGGTGACCCGTCGAGCGCAGGAAATGCCGTCGATGGCTGACCCCTATGCGATGGCGTCCTATATGAACCCTTACCAGCAACTCGTTCTGGATAACCAGATGCGAGAGGCTCGCCGTCAGTCTGACATTATGGGTCGTGACTTTGGTTTGCAGGCGGCTGGTCAGGGTAGTCTGGGTGGATACCGCGAAGGGATCATGCAGGCAGAGCGTCAGCGCAACCTAGAGCGTCAGCTTGGTGATCTGTATGGCGCAGGTATGCAACAGGCGTTTGGTCAGGCGCAGGGGGCTCTTGCCCAAGACAGGGCATACGCACAGCAGGCCGCTCAGTTAGGTCAGGCCGCATACGGTAACTTGCTATCTGGTGATGCACAGCGCCTACAGGCGGCTGGAATGCTGGGTGACTATGCTGATCAGCGTCAGAGAATGGAGATCGAAAGACTCCGTAATATGCAAGCCGCAGGAGAAGCAGAGCGCAGGCTACGTCAGGCAGGCATGGATATTGGTTATCAGGACTTCCTGCGCCAAAGAGCTTTCCCGCAAGAGCAACTTGGTTTCTACAGCCAGATGTTGCAGGGAACTCCGATCTCGCCCGGAACGACACAGACATCATTCGGTATGCAACCGTCCACCATGCAACAGTTATTGAGTGCAGGAATAGCGTCCGCTGGCTTGTACAACGCATTTAGGGGGCCGCCGACGCCATGAACATTCTTGAGCAAGAAGACATCATTAAGGGTCTACCCGATCAGGCGCTGATGCAGGAAGCCCAGAGGCCCAGCGGTGAGTTGCCGCAGTATCTGGTTGTGTCTGAGATACAGCGCAGATCAGATATGCGTAAGCGGTACAAGGCAGAGCAAGAGCAGATGCCGCAAGGCACTGTCAAGGACAAGGTGATGCAAGAGGGCATCATGGCGTCTATGCCTCCGCAAATGGCTATGGCTCCTCAGATGGCCCAGAGAATGCCTAATATGCCTCCCCCTCAGATGCCTCCGCAGGGAATAGAGCAGGCCATGCCGCCTCAGATGATGTCTGGGGGCGGGATTGTAAGAATGGCTAACGGCGGCAGGGCGCAGGAAATACTGGATTTGGTGGCTGTTGGTTTGAGTCCGTTGCAAATTACCCAGAGGGGGTATGAGGAAAAAGAAATCACAGCGGCAATGGGTGAATACAACCGCAGAATGGCTTCTACGGCTGATCCCACATTTGACGGTTCTTCCAGAATCGTCGGCGCCACTGAAAGGGAAGACCCGACATATCAAAGAAGAGCCACTGGTTTCCTTGATGATCCGGGAGCGATTGGTGACGTTGTCAGCAAAGGCGTGTCAGCCGTGGTAGAGCCAATTGGCAGTGCCGCCGAGTATGTGTCGGAAATACCGGGAAGAATAGCCCAAAGCGCAAGGATGGCTGACGCGAAAAACCCGTTAAGCGACAGCTTGCTTTTGGCGTCAGATTTGGGGGGAGATGGAATTAGCAGGCCTGCAAGGACTCGCAGAGATGTGAGAGCAATACCCCCAGACAGGAATTTAAACGAGCTAGAGCAGTATTTAGAAGATACTTTTACAAAGCCATTTTTAGGTAGCGGCATAGAGACAAGTGGCAGAATGGGTAGAGCATCTGAGCTTAAAGACCGGAGAGGAGATTCTTTCTCAGAAAGACTTGTTAGCGGGATTACTAATTTTTTTGAGGACGGTTTTGCTGGGCCAATAGTTGCTCCCGGCGGAATTGCTAATGTTGGCACGCCAAGAATGGACGCCCTTAGAAAAGAAAGCGGCTCTGAAGCTGAAGAGGAGCGAGTAGTGGCGCGTGTTCCAACGACATATTTGGGCTACTTGGCACCTGACGACTCTGAATTCGCACCGTCTAATACAGGCGAAGACTCCGCGTCTGATGCAGACGCAGACTCCGCTGGGAATGATTCCCCCGCTATAAATACCACTACAAAACCGGCAGGCGGCATGAACTTGGAGGGCGGCGGAAAAGAGGTTCAATCGGAATCTGTGTTTAATGCCGACGACTACCGCTCTCGGCTTGAGTACCTGATGGGTCTCGGGGTGGACAGCGACAAAGAAGTCGAAATACCTACCCTTGACTACTCAGACATAAGGGCAGACCTAGATCGACGCACCAAGTCGAACATGCTCTTCCGTCTGGCTGAAGGCATTGGTAAGGGAGATGTTGCATCTGGAATAGGCGGCATGAGCAAGGTTGCGGAGGAAGCCGCAAGAGACATAAGCAAGATCGATATAGCGGAAAGAAAGGGCCAGTTTGATGCCGCAACAGCGGCTCAGAAACGCCAAGACAGCCTAATCAAGACACAAAGAATGCTGGGCGCAGAACTGATGGGTCTGGATGCAAAACTCAGGGTTAGCAGTGACACAGACAAAAGAGAGATTCTCAGGGCTTACTCTGGCATAAGGGACGGTCTACAAGATCAGTTAGTGGCGCTGACAGCGTCTGGCTATGGTCAGACACTGCCTAAATCGTCTCAAGACCTAATGAACCGCATTGACAAGATGCTTCAAAATCTTGCAAACCAGTACGGAATAGTCTTGCCTCCGGCGGATGAGGGCGGCGCTGATCTTAATGATCCAGCAAATATCAACGATATAACCCCTAGCCGACAAGCGGCGCCCTAAGTAGCGATGTCGGGGTTAGCGAATTTCAGGGCTAAATACCCTGAATATGATGATGTTGGCGACAAAGAGCTTGCCGATGCGCTGTATCAAAAATACTACTCTAACCTAGATCGAGATGATTACTACGATCGAATGGGCCTCAAAGAAGAGACGGGGTTCTTTGATAGCGTAATCGAGGCTGGTCAAAGGACGCTGGGTAGCGCCGAAATGATGGCGCGTCAGGCTCCTGCTGGCTTTTCTGCAATGTTCACTGATGGCGACATGGACGCTGATGAGGAGCTTGCAGAGCAAAACAGAGCCATTGTCGAGTCTGTAAGAGAGAAGTACGGATATGACGAAGAGTACGACGATGGCACGCTAAATCTATTGTTCAGTGGTTTAGGTAGCACCATCCCTTTCTTTGGCTCATCTGCGGCAGGCGCAGGCGCAGGTTTTCTTGTCGGTGGCCCCCTAGGCGCAGTGCTGGGCTTTGGCATTGGTACGGCAGGGGGCGCCCTACTGGGAGCAAGCTCAAACACCGCGTCTTATATAGAAGAAGGCGTCCGTGCCAGAGAGCGTGGCGTGGATGTTGACCCCGTAGAGTACGGCAGGGGCAAAGAAAAAGCCGCGTTGCTCGGTGCTTCGGAAGCGGCTGTCCCTCTTGTTGGTCAGGCATTCAAGTTTCTCAGGCCGTTCAAGAAAAGCATCCTGCAAGACCCGACGGCTATGGAGGCGCTTGGCCGCAGGGTCAGGGAGATAGGCTTTACGGCGCTTGCAGAAGCCGGACAAGAAGGCGCTGTCAGCTACGCCAACGACATGATCCTGCAAGAATATGTCGACCCAGACATAAACGTGGGAGAGTCGTGGCTGGAAGAAGCCGCCGCTGGTGGCTTTGCGGGTGCTACTCTGGAGACTCTTCTGGGCTTTGTTCCCGGCTACCGACGCACGGTGTCCAACAGAGAAGAAGCAAACAGGGAAGAGCAAAGGCTACGAGACAAAGTACAGCAGGATCAGGCTGACAATGCCGCACGAGTCTCTGCCGATATGGAAAATCAGGCAAGAGATGATCTCCCTTCCACGGCAGTGGATGATCGTGTTATTGCTCCTGACTTGTTAGAAACAACAGAGTTCGCCGGAACAGCCGAGGAAGTTGCCCAGCAATATCGAGGTGCGGCCCGTCGGGTTGTTGATGTATTAAGAGACGACTTTCCGACAGAGCCGGAGTTTGATGTCGCGGAGCTAGAGGTCACAACAGAAGACAGGCCAGCAAAGATCGGCGTTGTAGACAGCCAAGGTCGCCTGTACGGCGCTTCCCAGCCTGTAGAAAATACGCCCAACAACAGGGCAAAACTACAGGGTCTTGCTGGTGCACTGAACGGACAGACCTCGCAAGAGCGTATTTATCAAAACAACCGTCTTGTTATTGACGAGTCAAAAGAAACCTACACCCCTCAGCAAATCCAAAGTCTTCATCTCATGGGTCGCCGTCTTTTAGGCCCGGATTCTGCCACCTTTTCTGCGGATCAAGTCAACACAGCAGGCAATACGACGTTAGAGCGTGGCTTCCCAGAAGAGATGACTGCCGAGCAGGCTCAAGAGGCAGGCATCGGTAGGCAACGTCAGACAATAGCCCAGCGCATCAATGCGAGGCGCCTTAAAAAGGGCTTGCCAGAAACAAATCGCTTCACAGTCACCGAGGTAAAAAGAGAACTTGGTGACGACATTGCCAACCTTACGGACTTTATATCTGGCGCCAGCGAAGCAGATACGTTTTCCCCTGTGGTCAAAGGCGGCGTGAACGCCGTTGCTGTTAGTCGAGACGGGGCGCTGACCACGTTTATTAAAGACAGGCCCGCCACAGCACAAGAGAAGCAAGCCGCAGTCGACGCCGGCAAAGAGCCGCCCAAGAGAGCCACATTTGTCAACGCAGAAGATGCCAGACAGTACGCAGAGTATCTTAATGGATCAAGGGGAGCGCCGTTTCTTCCCAGCCGCGAGGTATTCGGTGAGTACACGCTGGGAGATGCGGATTTTAGAGAGCTTCTAAAAGCCAAAAACATATCCTCTGACATAAACTCACCAGAGATAAAAAAGCTGGCAAAGCTGTTTACCGGCAACCAGCTAAGACGCGATCAAGCCCTTAACGACCTGACAGCATCAGAACAACAACTCCTCTACCATCAACTTCGCCAGATACCTCGCTTCGATACGCCCACCAAACTACCCCTGTTTGAGCTAAAGCCATACACAAAAAGACAGGTTAAAGCCGCCGCAGGCTACCTTGAAACTGAAGGGCAGGATATGCCCAAGATTATGTTCGAGGGGCAGTTTGGGCCAACCACCGAAAAGAAATACCAGCGTGTTCTTTCTGCCGCTAGAGCATTGCGGCCTGACACAGAGCCACTTGCCCTTCCCTCCCCAGAAATGCCATCGGGCGAAACCGTTGCAACTAGAGATGCGCTAGAGAAGGTACTCAGACAGCGTCTTGATTCGCTAAATCTTCCTGACATTGACGCCAAGATCACCAACCTCATCAGAAATGTAGAGCGAGATGCTGACGGCAATATCTATTTGCGTGGCGTAGCGGAAGGCGCTGACCTCACAACAGAGGGTGGATACTCGACAAACGATCAAAGGGTTATACAGGTAGCTCTTGATGCAATTATGGCAAGAGCAGATAAGCCGCAGGATGTGGAGGCGGCTGTTGTTGATGTCCTTAATCACGAGGTCTTACATGCGCTAAGACAGCTCGACCTGATTACCGAAAGCGAGCTGAAAATGCTGGAGAAGCTCGCCACTAAATATAAGAAGTCAGGAACAGAGCAAACATACGAGCAGTGGGCAATAGAAAACTACCCTGATCTGCGAAACAGGCCAACGGCGTTGATTGAGGAAGCCGTGGCAGAGATGGTCAGGGACGGGATCGCTGGCCGTGTTGTCATGGAATCCAAGCCCGTAAAGCTCACCGGCAAGCCCAGATCAATCATCAAGCGAATTGTTGATTTCTTCAGAGGTCTTTTCAACGTCGCAAGAGACGCTAACGCATCCTCCTTTACAGAGTTCCTGACGGCGCTTGAGGCGGGTGAAATCGGCCTGCGTGAAAGGGGCAAAATTAGGACGCTTTACAGGCTAGAAAGAGCGACGGGGCGGTTCCTAGACAGAGACGATCCGTTTACCGAGCGGGACGCACTGCAAGAAACGATTACAGAGGGCGCCAAAGCTGTAGTTGACGAAGAAGATATTGATGTTGAAGCAAGGCCAGCAGGCGAAGCCACAGCCGCAACAGAAAAAACACCAGAGCAAAAAGCGGAGGAGGAGCGACTTGCTAAGGTGGCAGGGCTAGATCAGGTGATGTTCAGTCGTCGAACCCCAGCCTACGCGAGTGGCAGTGGTAGACAGATCGCCAGAGATCAGCTTGCTAATGATCTTGAACAGGCGGGAATAGAGTACGAGTACCCGCTGTCGGACTTCAATGCAGGAGATTTTGCAGAAGTAAACCCAGCGTCCAAAAGGCTGATAATGGCTCTGGAGCGAGAGGATTTTCTGGGATATGACAACCTAGACCTGTTGCTGAACGATCTCTTCAATACTGACCTAGATGCGTTTGATGCTTCAAATGCGTTTAGAACTGCGCTTGGCAGATTTGTAAATGACTCTGCTATGGCTGACATGTCAGAGGTTGTTCTGGCTTCAGAACCCCCTCCGATAGACCCGTCGAGGCTTCCAGAACTTCAAGAAAAAGCAGAACAGAGAAGAGAGCAAGGGCAAAAAATAAAAGACCTGTTTGCGTTGCTTAACGGCAAGACAGGCGCTCAAGCGGCAAGAGAACTGCAAAACGTCGTCATCACTGATAAGGGCTACCGCGACCTTGCCGGCGCTGTTGCGGCAAGGCTGGAATCCCTAGAGTCTGTGGGTCTAACAAACACCGTAAAAATAATTGAGGTTGGGGATAAAGCGCCAAGCCGCTTTGCTGGTAACTCAGGCGTGCTGGGTACATGGTCAGGCAAGCCGTTTTCACAACCATACGAAGCGACTGTTTACTTGGCTGGCTCTAGTACAGGCAGAATCAAAAGTCTTGCACAAGCCGAAGAAACCTCACTTCACGAGCTAGTACATGCCGCGACAGAAAATGCACTGTCAATATCAAAAAGACCAGAGGCGCGGGATACACCGTTTGAAAAGCTCGATTCCGACATTACCGACATAATGAATCAAGTCGTGGTGCAGATAAATCAGAAGATAGATTCCAAAGAGCTTAGTCCGGTAGATGACAGAGATTTGCTTTTCTTACTCAGAACCGCCTTGGGCGACACAAGCGAATTTGTTGCTTACGGCATGACAAACCCTGAGTTTCAGCAATTCCTTGCCAACACAACCGTCAGGATAGGCGAACCCAAAGACCAGCCCACACCATCGACTCCTACCGATCAGCTAGAGCTAGATATAGAAAGACCCAAAAACCTTCTGGAAAGGTTTATCAGAGCAATTTCTGATTTTCTTGGCCTTACCTTGCGTGAGGATGAGCTAAGAAGGCTCAGGCAAAAAGAAGAAGGGCGTATACCTTCCGAAGCAGTTGAAATAGACACGAGAGAGGCTGTTAGCGCACTTTCGCAAGCGGTTGTGCTTGGCAACCGCATTATGAACATACCTGTAGAGAGTATTTCTTCGGCAATTACGGACATAGTAAAGAGAAGAAAAGTACGGGTTGACCCTGAGACAATGTCATTTAGTCAAAGGTCAGCCGACAAGGCCATTGAAAAGGGCAACCAAAGAGCACAAAGAAAGGTCGAAGAGTACATATCGACACACCAGATAGACCCCATTGGCGCCACATCTCTGGATGCTGGCCCCATAGCATTCTCTCGCCGTGCTGGATACTTCGCGTCCCCACAAGGAACGCCGACATTTGCAACGCCATCTGATGGCTTGTTCAAGCGATTGATATATCAGGTACAGGACAAGCTGGTCGGTCTTAAAGATATAGAAGAGGCAATTAACGAATCAAGAAAAGCTGACGGTTTGCCGCCGATAACGGTAGATAAAAGCGTTTACCGTGGAGAAGAGACGATTGCCGGCAAGCTGGGCAACTTCCAGCGAACTTTTCAGGAACGCGAGCTTGAGCCTCTTATTCAGGACATGTCAGACAATAACGTGTCGATAGATCAGATGGACGAGTTTTTGATCTTGCGTCATGCGATAGAGCGGAATGACAGGATACGAAAGATCAACCCCGCCAAGGACATGCAAGATGGTGGCGCGGGAAGCATTAGTGTTGGTGGCAAACTCCAGAGGCTGACAGATGTCTATGTAAAAAATCGTATGCTGTCTGAGTTTGGCTTGAAGTGGAATGACGCCAAGGGGGAGTGGTCTGGAGGCAACGACAAAGGCAGGACATACACTCGCCTTGCCAAAAAGGTAGACGACATTAACTCTACAACCCTGCTGATCGAGGAGCAGGGCGGTCTGATGACCTCAGAAGAACGACAGCAAATATCATCGTTTTACAAGTATTACACCCCGCTCAGAGGGATCATCACCCGAGAAGAGGATATGGCGATAGAGACCAACGCCAGAACGGCAGGCTCTGGTGGCTCCCTCAGTATCATGGGTAAAGAGACGGAAAGGGCTATGGGTCGAGAAACCGAAGCCTTTTCTCCGATTGCCACAATCGTTACTGAGCGAGGAGTCAAGACTGCGCGTGCGGTCAAGAACACATCGGTCGGAAAGCGCCTTGTTGATTTGATACAGGACAACCCAAACGACGATGTTTGGCAGTTGATCTCACCGGACAACCCTAGATATGTGAACGCCTTCGAGTCTTTTTACACCTATGTCGGGTCGGATTCGCAAAGATATGGGGAAACGCTTTCAGATATATCAAACGAGCCAGACAAGAAAAACTGGGTAAGAAGAATCACGCCGAGAAAAGACCCGGTTCTCAACCCCTATGCTGATGAGTTGTTCGGAGTAAAGATAGACGGACAGCAGTATTACATCGCGTTCGCAGACCCCAGCTTGCGAAAAGCAATGATTAACCTCGATGGCGGCACAACAAACAGAGTAATCGATGCTCTTAATTACGCGACTCGATGGATGTCATACGTCAACACCAGCCTTAACCCTGAGTTTGTTATCGGTAACTTCGCACGAGATATACAGACAGCGATTTACAACATTATCGGTGAGCAGTCGATGGAGGGCGGTCTGGCAAAAGACGCAAAGGGTATTGTCAGGGATGTTTTAAAACAAACACTCGGCAGTCCACTGGGTCTTGTTCCGGGCATCGACAAAGGGCAACCGTCTGCTATCAAGGTGTTCTACAAGGGATACAGAGACCCTGACTCACTAAGTCCACAAGACAGGCGGGACTACGACGAGTTTATAAAGACGGGCGCAAAGACGGATTGGTTCCACTCTCGGACGCCAGAACAGCAAAAGCTCAACATTGAAAAGATGCAAAGAATGGCCCAAGGAACCTTTAGGGGTAACACGGAGGCCGGACTTAACGCAGTTAAAGACTTCATTGATGACAGCAATGCCGCAGTAGAAAACGGCGTGCGATTTGCTACGTTCAAAGTCGCTAGAGACAAGATGATTGAAAATGGCGTGCCAAGAGAACTTGCCGTTCAGCAGGCCGCATCTCTTGCTAAAAACCTGACAGTCAACTTCAACCGGAGGGGGCAGTCGGGCAATACGTTGAATGCTCTGTACCTGTTCTTCAATGCTTCGGTGCAAGGCACTGCGAATCTGGTGAGGGGACTCAACGTATTTAGTCCTAACTCCTCAAGAACAAAACAGGCCATCGTCTTCAGCATGATTGGCTTCGGGGCGCTGATGTCTGCTCTAGCAGAAGAGCTGATGGATGAGGAAGAGCTAAGAAACATCGAGGATTATGTAAGAAACAGAAACATGATAATCCCGCACGCCCTGTGGGGCGGCGACCCCAAGAAGTACTCGATGATCCCACTGCCTTATGGATACAACGTGTTCCATGTGTTTGGAGATGCGATGTATCAGGTGGCATCTGAACGCGAGTCTGTTGCGTCGGCAGGTTCGCGTGTAGGTAACGTAATGATGGGTTCGTTCAGTCCGATTGGCGCATCAACCGGAGAGACCGTATCGGAGTCGGTGGTAAAAACGGTGTTCCCTACTGTAGCCAGCCCCTTTGCCGATATTGCATTCAACTCAAATTACTTTGGGGCGCCCGTATACCCGCCAGACAGCCCCTATGAGGTAGCACAGGAGCCACTCTCTAGGCGATCATTTTCCAGTACGCCTCAGTTTTACAAGAGTGTTTCCGAGTTTTTAGCTACTCGTGACTTCTTTGGGCTTGCCGAGCCGGGAAATGAAAGCCAGCCCGGAGTGATAGAAATACCTCCTGACATGTTTGGATATTTAATTGACTGGGGCATGGGCGGCGCTGGCGCATTCGGGGAGCGCGTAATTTACCGAGCAGTGCCGGCGGCATTGAGCGACGAGGTCGAGCTTGAAACCAAGGACGTTCCATTTATGCGCCGCCTTGTTGGAGAGATCAATCAAAGACCAAAGACAGAGCGATATTACGAGCGCAGGATTACTCTCGCACAAATAGAGAATCAAATGAACGACGTTCTTCGTGGGGCAGAGCGTGGCGCGTTCATGGAGAAAAACAGAGAGTACGTCAGGCTGATGCCTATGATGAAAGGATCAGAGAAGGCGCTACGAAATTTACGAAAGAGGCTCAAGAATATACGCGCCCTGAGAGACATCACGCCGGCAAGGAGCTTGGAGCTTGCGGAAATAGAAGAGCAGATACAGGCAGACATAGATGAAGTTATGAACAGATTTAACGAGCGGTATGATCGCCTTATAGGAAAAGATAAATAATGAATATCGAATGGCTGTACCACGCTACATGTGAACGTGTAGTGGATGGAGACTCTATTATCCTAACGATAGACGCTGGATTTGACGTTCTACTGAGTAAGCAGTCAGTGAGACTATACGGCATAGATACGGCGGAGACTCGCGGAGGAACGCCAGAATTGAAGGCTCTTGGGAATCTCGCCAAGGATTATGTGAAGCAAATGGTCCCGGAGGGTTCTAGCTTACTCATAAGAACTCACATGGATCGGAAGGGTAAGTTTGGCAGGATTCTTGCAGAGGTGTATTTGCCAGAGGTTCCAGATATTGAGGGCTTCCAAGACAGAAGTTTGAACAACATTTTGCTAGATGAAATGCTCGCTGTTCAGTATCACGGGCAGTCAAAAGAGGACATTGTCAATCAGCATTTGATTAACGTACAGCACCACAAGACTGAAGGCAGAATCTGATGGAAGAGTGCGCGGCTAACCAAGTCGAAAGCGCACTTGAAGGCATCTGGGAGATACTGGCCCTGCACCCGTGGGATTTGATCTACCTGTCCATCCCCATGAGCATTATTGCGTTCTACTTTCTGTCGATATATGCGATCTTTAAGCACATCCAAAAAAAGTATTCGTGAAGTTGCACATACTGTTTGCTGTGTCTGACAAGTTAAGAAGAGCGATCAACTACCACCACGGCAGATCGGGTCAGGCTACGCGGCAGGAGGTAAAAAGCTGGTTGTGGCAGTACGGTCACTCTCGGGATGACGAGATACTTGCCGCACTGTATGAGAACGAGACTGATCAGGGCGCCGACAGTAAAAAGTAAACGCTGAGTGCCGCTACGAAAACCAATGGCGCAACATACTCGGGTAGATTAGCCAAGGCGCCCGAACTTGACCGCGCCTTTCTTTGAGCGTCCGCAGTGGGATGGCTTGGATTTATCGCCGTCGATAAAGTGTCGCTTCTGACCGCTTCCGTATCGAGGCCGTATATATTGCGGCGGCGCCTCTTCTGGCTCGCATTGCTCGATGCGGCCACCTCTAGCAAGAAAGGCGTCTACCGTTTCTCGATTTTGCTTCTCGTTTGAACATTCATCGCTACTCTTCTGTTTCGACATTTATAGCTTCTCTCGCTTTTTGAAGCTCTTTTACTGCCTCGGCGATAGCGTCCACGGCATCGAGGTTTGATTCCGCTAACTCTTCGAGTCGAGCGAGTGTGGATGTGACAGTTTCTATGAACTTGTCAGCAGTAGCAACGGCGTCAGTGTAAGCATCGCCTTCTAATTTCAGAGTAAATTTACCTGTCATTTTGAGTCAGCCAACCGCGCCAAGCTGTCGTAGTCGTTGACGTAAAACGCTCTAACTGGGCCTTCCGTGGGAATGCGAGATTCGTAAGATATGTCGCTAAGTGTTGACACCCCGTAGCTTTTAAAAAACTCCTGCATCTCTGCGTGTGTTGCCTTTCCCTCTTTGCCATACCATGCATTTACAGCACGCCTGATTTTATCGTCGCACTCAAAAACAACCTTCACTTTCATAACTCTTCCTCCCTAGCTGGGGGCGGCACATCGTATCCCATCTCTGCCGTCACCCTGAGTAGTGTTTCGATAAGCTCTGAGTAGTCGCCTCGGCTGGTGTCGTTGCTACGCTTCACTGGGCGACGGACTACTCCGAACTTGGTGTCGATCTCCTCTGATCCATAACACTGACAGAGAAGCTCATTGTGCATTTCGTCAGGGGTCAAACCGCAGAATTTTGCGAATCCGTTGCACCATTTCCGATAATAATTTTCTTGCGGCCTTGAGCGGCGAGTCTTGAGTGGGTTGATCTCCAGCGTCATGCCGTGTCTCGACATCCCCACCAGATGAATCTCCGATTGCATCTGCGGAAACTCCTTGCACAGCAACCGTAGTATCTTGTTTATTTTTGGCTCGTCTTTTCTTAGAACGTGAATTTCCATCAGCCATCCTTCATTCCCTCTATGTCGATGACGCCTTGGTCAACGCGGCGTATGAGCGTTTTGATTATGTTAAACAAGAACTGCTCCGACTTGTCGATCTTCTTCTCGAAAGTAGCGCCCCCGCCGCCAACATCGAATTGGTAGTGACATTTGTGACATAAGTCAGCAACAACCAGATCATGCGGCTTATGACCTGTACCCTTGCCGAGCGTGTGTGCACGCAGGCCCGTATAGTGTGCGGCAACCACGGTGTCATCCCTGACACCGCAGTTTACACACGCCTGACCGCGTGCCGCATCGAGTAGCTTTTTTGATCTAATCAAAGAGGGCATCGAGGTCGTCACCACCGTCGAAGGGGGTTTCGTCCTTTACCGGCGCTGGCATGGGCTTCGGCGCAGGGGTGGCGCCTTGGTTTTGCTCCCGCCACTGCTGTACGGATTTAGACAGGTATGCTTCTGCCTCAAAACTCAGGTAGGTTTCGTTGGTTTCCTTGTCTTTCTCAGCCCAAACAGCTACTTGCAGTCTGGGGTTTTCGCCAGCTAAACCCATATCCCTGAGGTTTACCATCTGCTCTGGGGTGACCTTCAAGTGACCTTTGAACTGCGGTGCTTTTGGGTGCTTGCTGTCTCTGTTTTTGCTCGCACTGCCTTTTGAGCTTGGATATTGTGATGCCATGTTAGTCTCCTTACGCGCTTAATGACTTTACTTTCTTCTGAATGTACGCAGTGATTTTGTCGCCCACCTCGGGGAACAGCATCCTGCAATCTTGTATATCGGCGTTCGACTTGTCCTTGATAGCTTTTAGCTCCGCCTTAGTCGAGGCTTGTGCATCGCAATGCATTTCAAAGGCATTCAAGAACATGACTGCGTGCTCTTCTGTTTCGATTGCTATACCGCCAAAAGATCGCCCAATTACAACCGGCTCTGCTTCGTTCCTTTCGCTCGGATGTTGCGATATATCGAGATCGTCGAAGTCGTCCTCTGCGCTATTTGCGTCGTCATCTTCGTCTGGCTCAACCCCGAGCGCCGCAAGCAGGGAGTAACGCTTGGCGTAGGTTGTCACTGCGCCGACCGTCTGTGGTGTGAACTTCTCAAGAACAACCCTCGGCCCGTCGATGGTTCGCTCCTCACCGCTGGCGTGGATAAAAATGGTTTGAGCCATGATTGTGTTGTTTTCGCTGACAATGTTTTGAATGAACGTCAGATTGTTATCAAACAACAACTGTCTGATCTCTTTTATGATTCCCTCTAACTTGGCGTATTTACTGCCGTAGTAGGGGTTCTTGGCGTCTCTGGCTGGATTCGCCAATTCGCCTCTTAGGCTGACGAGAGCTTCGGCTAACGTCTTAGGTGAGCCATCCTTTCCTGTGGTCATTTGATACTCCTAGGTTTTTTAAGATTTCTAATGGTTCAAGTTTGAAGAACAGCCCAGCGTTCATATCTCCGACGTGTTGATCGCCAAGATAAAACCGCAGTGAGTCTCCGGTTACAGTGATTTTTAATTTGTGCGT
>CAACVD010000533.1_pt2 | contig 15231 bp, 7 predicted proteins | sample 2381771 | NCBI WGS metagenome assembly CAACVD01 (sample SAMEA5211965, study PRJEB30684) | marine metagenome | biome: Marine; feature: Epipelagic; material: Water | collected 2015-10-15 | depth 15 m | reverse complement strand
TTGATTCCCGACTGCGTTCCTTTACTAATTACTCTTGACGACACCATAGCCTCACCACCAAGCACCATAGCACCCACGTCTACCAATCCTTGAAAGGCGTGAGAAGCAAATGACAATGTGTTAAAGTCGTAGTTAGTAGATGCTCCGTCTTCAACAAGTTTGTTGGCTTTTTCAATAAGTGTTCCGGCAAGGAAAGGGTCGTTAACCATAAACCCTTCTGAGTCTATGACGTACTGAACGGTACCACCCTCTTTCACGTCTTTATTGTATACAGCCTGATAGCCATTATCAAGGTCTATCATGTACTCATAGGCCTGTCTTTTTTGTCGTGATGACTGATTGGTAAACGCATTATGGTCAGGGTCAAAAAAATCAACCATAGCGTTTACCGAGCGACTCATTGCCGCGTTATCACTAACAAGACCTACCAACAGCCTTTCAATATCAAAAACCCCATGAAGAACGCTAAGGCCGCTACGAACAATTGGGCGAAGAGTTTTAACCACAGGGCTAATAAACATATCGTCAGACTGCTCAATGTCTCTGATAAATTGGTCAGTCTTCTCCTGCATTTTCATCTCTGCGGCAATCTTCGCCGTATACTCAGGATAAAACTCTGCTTGAGCATCTAACTGATTAATCAAGTATTCTCGTGTTCTTACCGTCTTTTCATAATCTTTATAAGAATCAGTCTTTTCAAGTTCTTTTAAATAATCAAGTCCGTCAGCAATGCTCCCGTTAAAACCAACGTTTGGAATGCGCTCAAGTTGTCCTTCTTCAGCACCGGGACCAACCTGAGTCTCGGGAAGCATTTGAGCGATTTCAATCTGTGCTATGTCGTCAAGTTCCAACAAGTCCTCAGCATTTCCGTTATACCACTCGTTTAAACTTTCAAGGTCCTTTGCGTTTGTAGCCTTTAAAAGTTCTTGCAGTTTGCTGTCTGTTGGGTTTTCTAAATATTTTGTAATCTCTTGATGCAGAGTTATTTGAGCAGAACGCTTGTTTATCTCTTGAGATATTAAGTTTCCTTTTAGCACCTCATCAGGAAAACCATCGGGGTACCTTGTTCTTTTCCAAACATCAAGTAGGCTTAAACTTTTTTGAATAGCCTTCTGATTCATTACGCCACGAGCGACCATATCGTCTCGAGTTTTACCATCGTCCCAAAACTGACCAAGAGCCTCTTTCCCGTAAGCCTCCTGCCACAAATCAATAACAGTGAAAAAGTTGTCCTTAGAATTATCTCTATCTATAAAGTTCTGCTGAAAGACATCAAGTTCTGTATGCAGACTTTTTAGCATCTTGCGACGCTTTACAAATTGTTGAGGGGTTTTTGCTCCAAGAAACGGCTTGTTTTCCCAAGCGTAGTATTGAGCAAGTTTCTTTTTTTTCGGAGGGTCGACAGGGTCAGGAGAAGTAGTTACGCCCGATTCTCCATAGCCTAATGTAGAGCCAATTGGTGAATCTTTTTTTTTTATGCCTTGCTCTATCTCTCTTGCTAAGTCGGGAGTAAACTCCGAATCAATAGCCGGGATTATTTGATTTAACACTAAGTCTCGGTACTCTTTGTTTTGAGTGAACTCTTTAGCAAAGTCGAGTTCATCCATTTTGAACTCTGTACCTAAATTACCTTTAAGAGACTTGTGCAAATCATTGACACTAAGTTTTTTCATTTTAACCTAATCTATTCAATAATTGCATTTGTTCAGGTGTTAAAGATACGCCACCTGTTTGACCCATACCTGAAGATTGACCCATAGATGTTTGAAAGTCGATGCCAACCTTTATTTGATTTATCTGAGACTCGGGGATTTCCTGCTTGCGATTATCATCAAACCTCAATATAAGAACGTCCTCTTCTTTTTCGTTTTTTCTATATATTACATTTACAACCACACCCAAGTTAGTAGGCACACCACCGGGAACATTATTTATAACACTGCGTAAAGGTGTTGGTGAATCGGTCTTGACCGCCTCTTGCAGGGCCTGATTAAACTCATTAGATAGTTGAGCGATAGCAGCACCCGTTGGCGTGTATTCGGCCTCAGAGCCTTGCTTAAATACACTAAGGTTTACATCATCAGTATTTGGAGCAAACGCTTTCTTCCTTGCTAAGAACTGCTCGGCCTCTTCTTGGCTGTATCTATCAAAGAACTGAATACCGGCAATGGCCTCACGTAAAGAATATGTGCTGTACTCCGTACGATAACTATCTTCCTCTTTTGACGAAGCATACTCGGCTATAAACTCTTTAGTGCTCGGGTCGTAGAACATTCTACTTACAGGGCGTTTAGCACCTAAAGCAGCAGTGCCAACCTTAGCGCGAGAGAACATATCAGTAACGTCAACAACTTCCTTACCATTGATAACTTGAGTTGTTTTATTGCCAAGAATATTATTCTCATTAAACACAACTTTACTCAACTTAGAGAACGTGTTCACGTAAGAAGTGTCGTCTATTTCCTGCTTATTAGCATTGTTGATTATAGTCATACTTCTACGCTCAATATCTGTAAGCGATAAGTTTGAATTATCCATGCCGTATTGTGCTATCCTGTCTGAAAGAACCTGAGCCTGTAGTAATGTAAACGCCATCGGTTGTCCATTGTCAGCAGGGTCAATGTCACTAACCTTCACCTCTTGATTACCTATAGTTATAGTGGCAGAGCCCGCTCCATCATTAGATGTCTCAGCAAGTTTATTTTGAGCAATGATGTTTTTAGCACCCTCTCTTAAAAGAATAGCACCTTCGTAGTTTGAGTTTTCTTCGAACCACGTACGAATCAAGCCATCGTTAATAATCTCTGTAGCAGTCTTAGGGCGAATGTTTTGCAATTGTTGGTCGTAGACGGTAAACTGCGTAAGGTCTGCGGAAACTCCTTCGGTTATGTTTGTGTCACCGGTTGTTTGACCTTCTTTTACAGCCTGCTTTTGTTCCTGATTATTAGCGTCAAACCAATTCGTCCAATACTTATCATCGTAAATAAAAGAAGCCATCAGGTCATCTCCTAATGGTTGAAATCTTCCTCCGGGTCCGGCAATGTATTCAGAAACCGTTGGAGCACCATCAACTATTGACTTTGAACCTACCCCTTGAACCTGACCGTTATTAAGAGCAATGAGATGCTGTGTGTAGGCTGATTTTACCAAAGGAAGATTGTAATATCCCGCACTTTCCATGGCGTCAAATTCTTCTTTGAGTTTGTTAGAAAACCCTTTGATTGCTTGGTCGTGTTGGTTTATTGTGTTGGCTTGGTCAAAGGTTACTGCCAAGCCTTGTTCAGCACGCTGTAAAGGAATGCGCGAATCTTCTCGTGCAATCTGAGAAGCCAATGGACCAATGATGTCTGAATAATATGGCACGGTATACATCACTGACTCAATAGTCTGTGACTTTAGGTCTTCAATTCTTTTTTGACTTTCTTTGGCATCTTTTAAACCTTGGATATTATCACGCTGAATGGTCGCCATTTGTGTGCGAGCCATTGACGCGGCCTGTCTGTTTATCTGTGACTGCGCTTTTAGGATGCTATCGTAATTAGCCTCCGGTGTTTGTGCAAATCCTAATCCTCCTGCTCCTTCTGTCATTACCTTTGTAGTCTAATTCCTGTACCTCCAAACCCATAGGACATTGAAGAACCTCCATTATTTAACGAAAAACCTGTGCCTGAACCACCAAATCCAATACCGCCTTTATTACTCATCGCGTTATAATATGCTTCTTGCATACCAAGTTGTTGCTGAGTAGTTTCAAGACCTTGTTGATATTGACCAAGGGCAGCAAGACCTCCAAATCCCGAGGTAATTCCCTGAAGGCCGCCTGAAATAAGTTGAGTTTTTGTGGCAATCTGCTCTTGGCGTTCGAGTTGTTTGTCTTGGATTTCTCGAGCACGCTCTTGAGATGCAAGCAGAGTAGTTTGGTCTGCGCGGCCCGTACGCCTTGCTTGGTCTTGCGCCTCCAATTGAGCAAGATTAAGAGCCGATTGATTCTGCTGTTCACCAACAACAGAAGCGCCAAGAAATGATTGTGAAGCATCTGTTGAACTTCTTCTGAGCCTGTCAGCGGTAGTAGCGCCTGATGCTTGTATGTTTCTTTCAAGAACACCGGCATTGGCCATACGTCCACCTTTTTGAATATTCGCTTCATTCCTCATAGCAAGAACACTCGGGTCTGCCGTGTAATCCGTTCGTGGGTCAACCTCTTGTTTCAACCCTTTATATAAAGCAATTCCTCCCGCTAACCCTTGGGTTACGGCCTGTGCTCCCAATCCTAATGCTACTAAACTCATACGTTATACTTTATGTCCTCGTTGGGCGTTAAAGCCAATATTTGCAAATCTAACGCTTACCTTGGATGTGTTATCAAATTCTAAAGTAAACAACATAAACTGATTCGTCAGTTTTTGGCCACTCATCATGTTCGTGTTGTAGGTGTCTTCATTATAAGTTGAAGGCGCAGGCTGCAATCTATCTCTTAAAATACCTGCATAGTATACACCCTCTAATTGTCTAAACTCTGAATCACTCAAGTCTGACGATTGAATATAATCAGAATATGTCGGATTTGCAGGAATATTACCTGAAGAATCTCTATCCATATACTTAGACTCTGTTCTAAAATGAGTAAACGAAGGTGGCACGTTACCCTCAACCGATATGTTAGAAAAAGTCTTTACAGCCGAGGGAACCTCTTTGGATATAGAGGACACCCTACTTACATATTGAGTTCCGTAGAAGTTGTTTCTCGTGTTGTTTGTATCATGCTTCCAAAGCCCTCCGCCTTTAAAGGTAATAAACTGAGTACCGACATTGACCATATTCTCCGGAGCATATGAGTAAAACGTGGTCCACGCACGTACATCTTCAGAGTAGGCTATAGTGGTAGCATCTCCATTATCAAGTTTGTAGTACGAAGGTCTAAATTCAAATGTTTGAAATTTAATAACATCATCAGAGCCAACACTTCCTGAAATCTGCGAAAGTTCAACCTTTAAACTTGAAGCGTCTTCGGAAGCGGTAAACTCTATAAAATCGCCTACCTGAATTGATGAGTTCGCTCCTGTGGCGCTAAAAGACCCTATAAGAGTACCATCTGCTTTTTCAAGATTTATGGCATCAAGCACAGCAGAATCAAGAGTAAGGTTTGATACTTTAACACGATACTTCCTGTTTTTTTTGATGCTCACAGAAATATCAAAGGTTGCATTGTAATCAGAGCCTTGATAACCATTTAAGATATTCGCGCTTATACTATATAAATTTACATAATCGTTGAAATACTCTTGCTCTACATCGCTTACTTCGGGGATTGTGAGTATGTACTCATTCTCATTTGCGTCAAACCCTCCGTGGCAACCTGTTTTATTTTGTGTTACAATCAAATCACAACGCTCTCTAAAGAAAGAACCAATACCTCTGTCTCCAATTGGCATTAATCCGTTGACATCGTATTGAACGCAAGTGCCATTTAGCACATCAAGCCAATAAACTTTATTGTTTTGAGAAACAACACTTTCAGGGTGCAGAGTGCCATAGGAACCTCTAAGAATCTGAACAGAACCTATCACGCCTGTTTGTATGGCAACAACAGCAGAGCCACCACCACCCTGAAGTTGAGACTCTCCAAGATAAATGCTTGCCGTCTCGTTAGTGCCTATGGCCAACATATTATTACCCAAGGACTCTACCTTAGAAGTTAATATAAGTTTTTGAATAGCACCTGATTCTGATGGTATGTTTTTTTCATCTAAAGCGTTAAATGTACTCAAGCCATTCAATAAAGTTCCTACTAACCTGTTCTCACTAAAAATTATAGCGTGAGGTTTATGAACCTGTTGAAACCTCGTTGAAGCGTATCCTTTATTTGAAGTTTGAATCCAAGTGTTTTTTGAAATATCAGCAGACTGAAACTCTAAATTATAATTATTTTGCGTTCCAAATCCTCTTTGTTTTATAACAATATCTCCTTTTATAATTCCGGTTGTACTGCCAAATGACCTGTTTGAAGCACCGGGATTTGTAATAGAAAAACACTCGCCTATCTCAAAGAACGGCTCTTCTTCGTTTAACAATCGAGGCGTAAATATCTCTATATTGTAGTGATGGCCGTTAACACTCAATACGGCAACGGCAGGAGTCTCAGGAAGGGAAGCGTATATAAAGTTACCGGACTGATGTACAATTTGGTAAGTGGCTTCAAAATTTCCTGCGTGCACCCTCAAAAGGTCCCCTTCGCTATAATTATAACCAAGTGTCGCTTCATGAATTGATGATAAATCAACTGCCAAAAACTGAGAAGTTCCTTGGCTAAATGTCCTATCCGAATCCGTAAGAGTCGCGGTCAGGTTGGGAGCATAATATATTTTTTTAGCCTGAAGGTTTAAAAAGAAAGACCTTGTCAATTCCCGTGTTCTAACTACAGAAAAAGCGTGTGCCCAATCGGGAATATATAAATGTTGATTTGATGAAGGTAACGTCCATCTTATTTGTTTTACAATTCTACTAAAAAGAGCATCACGCTCAGGAATAGATACCGAATCAGGAAAATCAATAAGTCTTCCATTCCTTCCAAATTTATCTTTAAATACAATGCCAAATTTATATTGACCGCTTGACTTCCAAAGTTTTGTGTTTTCGCTAATGGTCACGGCGGTTGCAGATGTAAATCCTGTAACCGACGTACTTGTACTTTGACCTCCCCCTTTTGTAAGTTGAAAGTAACTTTTTTGAACAAGTGCGTTATTTGCCGAAGCAATCCTAAGAGACAGAATCAATTGAGACACGGTAGTGTTTCCCGTGGCTGTAGAAGTTGATGCGGCGGGCGCTTGCCAATTGCCATTGGCGGATGAGTCTAATGCATTCACACCCGTAAACTCATTTTTGATAGCCTCTGTTATAGTAGGCGGATTTCCATCGGCATTAACACGATACACACCGTCTATTGTCGAACCATTGACTATATAGTATCTTTCATATGTCGTGACTATGGAGGGCAACCCCTGAGTTAAGTCTAACGTATTTACCTGAATAACAATCCAATCCGCTGTTAAACTACCGGCTGCCAAAAGTTCTAAAGGAATTACTGATGAATTAAGTTTTATTCCCGACTCGTTTAAATTATTAAGGCCTTTTGTAACGTTACCTAAAAAAACTCTTTGACGCGCACACTCAAGAGATTTGGCCTTTACAGGAACAGTATTTGCCGACAACACCGCATCTGAGGCTGAAATAGGTGTTTTAACACCATCGTTAGTAAAGCGCAGGATGGGCGCGGCATCAGAGGGGTCATCACCATAGTTTCCAATAACTGAGTAGTCATCTATGGTTTCAAACAAAAAATAGTCTTGCCCACCATCAATGCGAACGAACACCTCAATCGCTACAACATCCACATTTACTATTCCTAAAGTAGGAAGTTTCACTTCAATAACATTAGACAACTGCTCGGAGGTGGCGGTGTCCGGATTAGGAATACGGCTAACCTTTGAATCAGGGGAAAGACCACTAACCTCTCCGTCGGCATATACATATCTAAACGCGAAATGGAAGGCCATGTCCGATATATTATTGGTCTTTACAGAAGTGTCTTTCAGTCTGTTTGTTGTCGGAGGAAAAATAGGCGCGGGCCGGGCTATAGTTATTACAGAATCAGAAAAATTCGCTCCATTATTTACGCCATAGTTTTCAAAAACATCGTAGGTTTTTAGTTGCGTATAGCTTGAGTCATGCTTTTTTAAACCTCTTTCTACATTTATTCTTTTAGGCTCTGTTTCTCCATCCGTAAAAAACAACAGGTCATCATTCATCCCCACGCCCGTTATGAGGTTTGATGTGCTAAAATTTAAGGGATTGGCGCTGCTGCCAAAATCATTGTTTTCAAAAACTTTTCTGATAACGTTTTCCTTGTGGAAGTAACACATTATCAGATGCTCATCATTCGAGTTGTGAAGAAAGTAAAAAACTCTATGGTTTTCAGCATCCTCAAAAGAGCCTATACAAGTGTTGCTACCTGAAGGAAGGGTGAAGGTCACCTCTGTGTTACCTTTAATATTAGTCAATACACCCTCAGAGCCTTCCTCGTTTGAGGTTACTCGTATATTCAGCGCGTTTAAATATTGATTGGGCTGTAAGTATGCGCCGTCCCTGTCGGTACTAAGTCCACCTGTAAAGGATTTCTTCTCTATCATATCTTAACAGATTGTCTAAAGTTTCCACGAACAAGTCTCAAAATATCTGTTTTAGTCAGACCCATTACCCTTGCTCTCAACTTACGCAATTGATTGTAGTATTCTTGCTTAGACTCAGCAGCCTCGTTCTTAGTTATTGAACGGGTATGCTCTTTAAATTTGTAAATGATGTAAGATTCAATACACTCTGAGGCATATGGATTTATGCCTGACGCTGAAGTCGGTGAATGATACCCAACATACTCCAAGTAAATTTTTGCCGTTGACGGGAACGTTGGCGATACTTTTATAACGTTACGCTCTCTTATCAATTTATACTCACTGCCCGAGGTGTCATTTCCATAGCCATACATACGCCCCTGATGCTCACCTTTGTCGTTGTAAAAATTGGTAAAGTAATACCCCCCATAATTTAATGCCGCTAAAAACTCGTCGTTGTCAGCACTCGTGTTGTCCCTGTTTGTTGCAACACGGGAGAAGTTATCATTTACTGCAAACACCTTTACTCTATGGTCGTTGTCCACACGGGTTCCAAGTTTTACAATATCTATAAAATCATTAGGTATGGATAACTCATTGTTTGAATTAAGACTCACCTCAATAGTCTTTATCAAGGGCAGCGTGTCTAAATTCAACTCTTGGTTAAGGCACTTGAGTGCATAGTGCAAAAACTGCACATAGTAATGTATTGGAAGCCCTAACGTCATTAGGGTGCTTCGGACTATTCCGTCTATGGTATTTGCGTGTCTCATATCTGATTATTAGCATTAGCAGCCTCATCGGTAACCCTTGGTACAACGCCAAGAATTTGCATCACCTCTTGAATTATCTGCGCCTCTTGGTCGCTACCAACAGGAAGCATATCCGTAGCAGATACTTTCGCAGGGTCAGCAACTAACAATTTAACATTTACACTATCACCCACGTCAGCACGTGAGGCGTAAAAAATAATTTCTCCACTCGTCCGCACCTCATAGGAGATTACATTTGACAGCAACACATCTTTTAGTCCGGTGTGTCCTATGCCTGCCATTATACCAATCTGCCCACTAACCATAGGCACAAAGGGAGATTCAAAATCATCTATAAACACTCCGCTACCACTCGAGGTTTCTATACGTTTTGTAATTGACCATACGCCCATACCTCGAGGAAGGCTTATAGGTTGAGCGGGCAATGCCGCCTTACAGAAATCGTCAGTCAGGGGCGTTGTTGTTACATTGTCGTATGTAGCAATAGCCGTATGAGGAGGGAAGTTGTCTCCAAGTGCGTAGTTCACTTGAAGGGTTTCAATCTTCAAGAGTTTGTTAACCGACTGAAGAACAAGTAGTTCTATTTCTTTTTTGGTAATCTCTTGGTCTGAAGAGGGGTCCCCTCCGTTATAGAGACGAAATATCTGTTCCGTTATTTTTCCAAGTGTAGTCATTATGTGCCTTGTTGTATTTTGCCCTCAGCATAACTTACCGCTAATTGGTCTTCAAGATTAACGCCAAGGTATTGAACTGCACGCATTATAATTGCATTTAAAGCAGGCTCGTTCCACTCCATCTGAGTTGACGTTCCGCTATTATAGGTAATTGTTCTACCACTTTGAGTAAAGCCAAAAACAGGTTTAGCAGGACGCTCTAAATAATGTACCTGAAGGGTGCTATATGTCTGTTTCGGATATAACTGAACCTTACCCTTTCCACTTATAATCGCAACAGGCTCATTAGATGTAGGAGCAGCAATGTAAGACGATATTCTGTAAGACAACTCGTCCTCACTTAACACAGGAACAGAAACATTATTACTCGAAACGTGTATAAGGTGCATATAATCACTCGGCAACGTTACCAATCCTGTAGACGTAGACGCTGAAGTGTATATGTTTTTAAAGGGAGCAAGGTGGTCATGTACGGCTATGGTCATTCCATATGCTACACGAGGAGAAGGGCGACCGGGTTGATACTCTTCAATGTTTCCATACACACGATTAAAGTACCATATCTGCGCTCGGTCAAGAGCATCGTCAATCTCTGACGGCGTAGAATACCCTGTGTTGTGCTTGTTTAAAAGCAGCAGTATGAAGTTGTGAATATCTTGTATTGTCATCTGAGTTTATCATTGATGAATGTACAAATATAACAACCCTCAAGCCCTACTATGTAAAAAAGAGGCAGACGTTTATTCTTCTGTTTTTTCCTCTTTCTGCAATTCGTACTCTCCTGTTTGGAGATTAATCTCTATGTTTCCGTACTTCGACTCCAAACCTCTTTGAATACCGGCAAGGTTTTCAGCGTGCTTTAAAACCTCTACTTGAAGCATATGCTTTTGAGTGGCTGCATCTGCAAGTGCCATTTTAAACTCGTTGAAGCGTATCCTTTATTTGAAGTTTGAATCCAAGTGTTTTTTGAAATATCAGCAGACTGAAACTCTAAATTATAATTATTTTGCGTTCCAAATCCTCTTTGTTTTATAACAATATCTCCTTTTATAATTCCGGTTGTACTGCCAAATGACCTGTTTGAAGCACCGGGATTTGTAATAGAAAAACACTCGCCTATCTCAAAGAACGGCTCTTCTTCGTTTAACAATCGAGGCGTAAATATCTCTATATTGTAGTGATGGCCGTTAACACTCAATACGGCAACGGCAGGAGTCTCAGGAAGGGAAGCGTATATAAAGTTACCGGACTGATGTACAATTTGGTAAGTGGCTTCAAAATTTCCTGCGTGCACCCTCAAAAGGTCCCCTTCGCTATAATTATAACCAAGTGTCGCTTCATGAATTGATGATAAATCAACTGCCAAAAACTGAGAAGTTCCTTGGCTAAATGTCCTATCCGAATCCGTAAGAGTCGCGGTCAGGTTGGGAGCATAATATATTTTTTTAGCCTGAAGGTTTAAAAAGAAAGACCTTGTCAATTCCCGTGTTCTAACTACAGAAAAAGCGTGTGCCCAATCGGGAATATATAAATGTTGATTTGATGAAGGTAACGTCCATCTTATTTGTTTTACAATTCTACTAAAAAGAGCATCACGCTCAGGAATAGATACCGAATCAGGAAAATCAATAAGTCTTCCATTCCTTCCAAATTTATCTTTAAATACAATGCCAAATTTATATTGACCGCTTGACTTCCAAAGTTTTGTGTTTTCGCTAATGGTCACGGCGGTTGCAGATGTAAATCCTGTAACCGACGTACTTGTACTTTGACCTCCCCCTTTTGTAAGTTGAAAGTAACTTTTTTGAACAAGTGCGTTATTTGCCGAAGCAATCCTAAGAGACAGAATCAATTGAGACACGGTAGTGTTTCCCGTGGCTGTAGAAGTTGATGCGGCGGGCGCTTGCCAATTGCCATTGGCGGATGAGTCTAATGCATTCACACCCGTAAACTCATTTTTGATAGCCTCTGTTATAGTAGGCGGATTTCCATCGGCATTAACACGATACACACCGTCTATTGTCGAACCATTGACTATATAGTATCTTTCATATGTCGTGACTATGGAGGGCAACCCCTGAGTTAAGTCTAACGTATTTACCTGAATAACAATCCAATCCGCTGTTAAACTACCGGCTGCCAAAAGTTCTAAAGGAATTACTGATGAATTAAGTTTTATTCCCGACTCGTTTAAATTATTAAGGCCTTTTGTAACGTTACCTAAAAAAACTCTTTGACGCGCACACTCAAGAGATTTGGCCTTTACAGGAACAGTATTTGCCGACAACACCGCATCTGAGGCTGAAATAGGTGTTTTAACACCATCGTTAGTAAAGCGCAGGATGGGCGCGGCATCAGAGGGGTCATCACCATAGTTTCCAATAACTGAGTAGTCATCTATGGTTTCAAACAAAAAATAGTCTTGCCCACCATCAATGCGAACGAACACCTCAATCGCTACAACATCCACATTTACTATTCCTAAAGTAGGAAGTTTCACTTCAATAACATTAGACAACTGCTCGGAGGTGGCGGTGTCCGGATTAGGAATACGGCTAACCTTTGAATCAGGGGAAAGACCACTAACCTCTCCGTCGGCATATACATATCTAAACGCGAAATGGAAGGCCATGTCCGATATATTATTGGTCTTTACAGAAGTGTCTTTCAGTCTGTTTGTTGTCGGAGGAAAAATAGGCGCGGGCCGGGCTATAGTTATTACAGAATCAGAAAAATTCGCTCCATTATTTACGCCATAGTTTTCAAAAACATCGTAGGTTTTTAGTTGCGTATAGCTTGAGTCATGCTTTTTTAAACCTCTTTCTACATTTATTCTTTTAGGCTCTGTTTCTCCATCCGTAAAAAACAACAGGTCATCATTCATCCCCACGCCCGTTATGAGGTTTGATGTGCTAAAATTTAAGGGATTGGCGCTGCTGCCAAAATCATTGTTTTCAAAAACTTTTCTGATAACGTTTTCCTTGTGGAAGTAACACATTATCAGATGCTCATCATTCGAGTTGTGAAGAAAGTAAAAAACTCTATGGTTTTCAGCATCCTCAAAAGAGCCTATACAAGTGTTGCTACCTGAAGGAAGGGTGAAGGTCACCTCTGTGTTACCTTTAATATTAGTCAATACACCCTCAGAGCCTTCCTCGTTTGAGGTTACTCGTATATTCAGCGCGTTTAAATATTGATTGGGCTGTAAGTATGCGCCGTCCCTGTCGGTACTAAGTCCACCTGTAAAGGATTTCTTCTCTATCATATCTTAACAGATTGTCTAAAGTTTCCACGAACAAGTCTCAAAATATCTGTTTTAGTCAGACCCATTACCCTTGCTCTCAACTTACGCAATTGATTGTAGTATTCTTGCTTAGACTCAGCAGCCTCGTTCTTAGTTATTGAACGGGTATGCTCTTTAAATTTGTAAATGATGTAAGATTCAATACACTCTGAGGCATATGGATTTATGCCTGACGCTGAAGTCGGTGAATGATACCCAACATACTCCAAGTAAATTTTTGCCGTTGACGGGAACGTTGGCGATACTTTTATAACGTTACGCTCTCTTATCAATTTATACTCACTGCCCGAGGTGTCATTTCCATAGCCATACATACGCCCCTGATGCTCACCTTTGTCGTTGTAAAAATTGGTAAAGTAATACCCCCCATAATTTAATGCCGCTAAAAACTCGTCGTTGTCAGCACTCGTGTTGTCCCTGTTTGTTGCAACACGGGAGAAGTTATCATTTACTGCAAACACCTTTACTCTATGGTCGTTGTCCACACGGGTTCCAAGTTTTACAATATCTATAAAATCATTAGGTATGGATAACTCATTGTTTGAATTAAGACTCACCTCAATAGTCTTTATCAAGGGCAGCGTGTCTAAATTCAACTCTTGGTTAAGGCACTTGAGTGCATAGTGCAAAAACTGCACATAGTAATGTATTGGAAGCCCTAACGTCATTAGGGTGCTTCGGACTATTCCGTCTATGGTATTTGCGTGTCTCATATCTGATTATTAGCATTAGCAGCCTCATCGGTAACCCTTGGTACAACGCCAAGAATTTGCATCACCTCTTGAATTATCTGCGCCTCTTGGTCGCTACCAACAGGAAGCATATCCGTAGCAGATACTTTCGCAGGGTCAGCAACTAACAATTTAACATTTACACTATCACCCACGTCAGCACGTGAGGCGTAAAAAATAATTTCTCCACTCGTCCGCACCTCATAGGAGATTACATTTGACAGCAACACATCTTTTAGTCCGGTGTGTCCTATGCCTGCCATTATACCAATCTGCCCACTAACCATAGGCACAAAGGGAGATTCAAAATCATCTATAAACACTCCGCTACCACTCGAGGTTTCTATACGTTTTGTAATTGACCATACGCCCATACCTCGAGGAAGGCTTATAGGTTGAGCGGGCAATGCCGCCTTACAGAAATCGTCAGTCAGGGGCGTTGTTGTTACATTGTCGTATGTAGCAATAGCCGTATGAGGAGGGAAGTTGTCTCCAAGTGCGTAGTTCACTTGAAGGGTTTCAATCTTCAAGAGTTTGTTAACCGACTGAAGAACAAGTAGTTCTATTTCTTTTTTGGTAATCTCTTGGTCTGAAGAGGGGTCCCCTCCGTTATAGAGACGAAATATCTGTTCCGTTATTTTTCCAAGTGTAGTCATTATGTGCCTTGTTGTATTTTGCCCTCAGCATAACTTACCGCTAATTGGTCTTCAAGATTAACGCCAAGGTATTGAACTGCACGCATTATAATTGCATTTAAAGCAGGCTCGTTCCACTCCATCTGAGTTGACGTTCCGCTATTATAGGTAATTGTTCTACCACTTTGAGTAAAGCCAAAAACAGGTTTAGCAGGACGCTCTAAATAATGTACCTGAAGGGTGCTATATGTCTGTTTCGGATATAACTGAACCTTACCCTTTCCACTTATAATCGCAACAGGCTCATTAGATGTAGGAGCAGCAATGTAAGACGATATTCTGTAAGACAACTCGTCCTCACTTAACACAGGAACAGAAACATTATTACTCGAAACGTGTATAAGGTGCATATAATCACTCGGCAACGTTACCAATCCTGTAGACGTAGACGCTGAAGTGTATATGTTTTTAAAGGGAGCAAGGTGGTCATGTACGGCTATGGTCATTCCATATGCTACACGAGGAGAAGGGCGACCGGGTTGATACTCTTCAATGTTTCCATACACACGATTAAAGTACCATATCTGCGCTCGGTCAAGAGCATCGTCAATCTCTGACGGCGTAGAATACCCTGTGTTGTGCTTGTTTAAAAGCAGCAGTATGAAGTTGTGAATATCTTGTATTGTCATCTGAGTTTATCATTGATGAATGTACAAATATAACAACCCTCAAGCCCTACTATGTAAAAAAGAGGCAGACGTTTATTCTTCTGTTTTTTCCTCTTTCTGCAATTCGTACTCTCCTGTTTGGAGATTAATCTCTATGTTTCCGTACTTCGACTCCAAACCTCTTTGAATACCGGCAAGGTTTTCAGCGTGCTTTAAAACCTCTACTTGAAGCATATGCTTTTGAGTGGCTGCATCTGCAAGTGCCATTTTAAACTCGTTGA
>CAACVD010000791.1_pt1 | contig 15238 bp, 22 predicted proteins | sample 2381771 | NCBI WGS metagenome assembly CAACVD01 (sample SAMEA5211965, study PRJEB30684) | marine metagenome | biome: Marine; feature: Epipelagic; material: Water | collected 2015-10-15 | depth 15 m | reverse complement strand
TATTTAACGTACCTTACACAGACTTTAAGTTTGGTGTAATGGATAAGGGAACTCTCGATATAGCAATATACGATGTATCAGAAGAGTTTTACAATGAGGGTAAAATAAAAACACACGAAGCTATAGAAGTTTTTGAAACCTTTTTTATACATGGGGCAGACTTAGATAATTATTGTTTAACAGGTACGCTATGAAGATACTAAACTTATACGCTTGTCTTGGTGGTAATAGATACCTATGGGGCGATGAACACGATATAACAGCTGTTGAATGGGATGAGGAACTTGCAAAATTATACCAAGAGCGATTCCCTAAAGACAAAGTTATAGTAGCAGATGCACACCAATATCTATTAGACCATTACAAAGAGTTTGATTTTATATGGTCAAGCCCACCTTGTCCTTCTCATTCAAGAGCGAGGTATTGGGCTTTTGGCTCAAATGGTAAAAAACCAATTTATCCTGATTTAAAATTATATGAAGAAGTTATTTTTTTAGACTATCATTTTAAAGGTAAATATGTAGTTGAGAATGTAATACCTTATTATGAGCCATTTTTTAATCCTATAAAAAGACACAGGCATTTATATTGGTGTAATTTTAGGTTACCATTTGTATTAAGTAATAGAGATAATTCAGGTGCTTTGAATCAGAAAAGCATCATGCAAGACTTAATAGATTTTCACAAATACGATTTTAGAAAGTACAAAGGAAAACAAAAGATTTTAAAAATAGCAAGAAACCTTGTGGACTATGAAGCGGGGAAAACTATACTTGATATAGCTATGGGGATAGTGAGAAAAGAAAACGCAGAACAAACAGAATTATTTTAATATGACGTACACAAAAGATATTAAGACACGATTAGAGAAAATCATCAAAGAACACTTAGGTATAGATATAACTGAGAACAATCGTAAGCACAAAACAGTAAGGGGCAGGATGATGGCTTATAGAATAATGAGAGAGCAAGAAGTGATTAAAAGGCATATCTCAGAATCATTTAAGCAAAACCACGCAACTGTTCTCTATCACTTAGATAGGTTTACCCATTACTACAAACACGATAAAGATTTTAAAGCAGACTACGATAAAGTATATAGGGTGTTCTACAATCTAAAAGACGAACCGATAGAAACGATTGAGAAGCGAATAGATAACCCTCTGTACTCACTTATAGACCAAGTACCTGAGGAACGTAGAAACGATGTTAAAATACGCTTAGAAGCTATGTTAGTAGGGTTTAATATACAACCGAGAAACCAACAAGCGACTATATACTATGCAAACGCAGTTACAGTAGAATGATACACATGATACGATATTACAAACATTGGAAAGCAACAACCGATGATCCTAAGATATTAAAGTATTGTGATAGAATGATAGAACACTTTAGCAATGAAGATAGACCTGACCTTAGATACAAACGATTATGATACTATATATGGACTTTAGTGGGTTCTTAACAACAGCAGTACTATGTGCTTTCTGTTGGTTTATAGGATACCTAAAAGGATATGAAGATGGAAAGAAATAACTTTATATGTATTGATGATGAATTTACATACTCACGATGCGTGTTTCAATGTAACGACTGCGCACTATACGAAAAACAATTAGATGAAACGAAAAAAGACAAGAGCAGAGATAGATAAGGATATTAAGTTTATCCCTATGCCTGAATGGCAGAATACTTATCAATATCATAGAACAAACAAACGTGCAACATACGTTGACCAAAATAAGAAACGATGAAAACAAAAAAGTGGACTCAAGCACAAAAGATTGAGCAGATAGAAAGAGCTACAACAAAACTCTACCTTATGGTTAATCAATTAGCTAAAGAGGTGCAGGAATTAAAGGGTACACAAAATCCTGAATAATTACGTTATATAGTTGAATAATCAACTTTTTTCAAGATGCATGGTGGATCAAGACAAGGGGCAGGTAGAAAGCCCAAAGCAGACGAATCTAAATTAGTAGAACGCTTAGATGCGATCATAGATAGTGATACAGCTCTCGCTAAGTTAGGGGAACTCGTAGCAAAAGGCGATATGAGAGCAATCCAATTATATCTCAGCTATCGTTATGGTAAGCCAAAAGAGAGTATGGATATAAACTCATCAGAGGGGCTAAATATAAACTTTAAGGACTTAATTAAGTTTGTCGATTAACATACATAAGAAATACCTACCAATATCAACAGACGATAGTAGATACTTTGTAGTTACAGGTGGTAGGGGTTCAGGTAAGTCTTTCTCAATAAATGCCTTGCTTGTTATACTTACCTATGAGCGTGGGCATACAATCCTATTTACGAGATATACTTTAACATCTGCACGTATATCTATTATCCCTGAGTTTATAGAGAAGTTAGAACTTATGGATTGTATTGCAGACTTTCACGTTACCAAAGACGAGATAATAAATAAGAAATCAGGAAGTAAGATTATCTTTCGGGGTATCAAGACAAGCTCAGGCGATCAGACAGCAAGTTTAAAATCACTAACAGGCATTACGACTTGGGTAGTAGATGAAGCAGAGGAACTAACAGACGAGCAGAAGTTTGATACTATTGACTTATCAGTAAGACAGCAAGGGAATCAAAACAGAGTTATCCTTATACTTAACCCTACAACCAAAGAGCATTTTGTCTATACACGATTCTTTGAGGATAAGGGTGTACAGGAAGGTAGCAATACGAGTAAAGAAAACACCACATACATTCACACCACTTACTTAGATAACCTAAACAATCTATCCGAAAGCTACATAGAGCAGATAGAACAAATGAAACAACGCAGACCTGAGAAGTACAAACAACAAATGCTTGGCTCGTGGATGGCTAAAGCTGAGGGTGTGATATTTGATAATTGGACTATTGGCGAGTTTAAAAAGAAAGGTGTTAGCGTATGGGGGCAAGACGTAGGATTTGCTGCTGATCCATCAACCCTTGTAGAAACAAACATAGATACAGATAACAAAATAATCTATTTAAGGGAATGTTTTTACCTGCCACGACTAACTACATCACAGATAGCACAACTCAACCTTAAACACGCTAAGGATGGGCTTATAGTAGGGGATAGCGCAGAGGTGCGACTACTGCACGAAATAAAAGCCAAAGGTTGTAATGTAACAAAATCAATCAAAGGGCAGGGTAGTGTTACCTATGGGATATCTTTATTACAAGACTACGACTTAGTAGTAAGCCCTGATAGTACAAACCTAATTAAAGAGCTAAACAATTACAGATGGTTAGAGCGTAAGTCAAACACACCAATAGATGCTTATAACCACTTAATAGATGCAATCCGTTATAGTGTAGGGTATCAACTGCAAAACCCAAACAGAGGTCAATACGCTATTCGCTAAAATCATTTTTTTTTACGTTATATAGATAAGCAACAAGTTATGAAAGTAGATATAGAAATCCCTGAATCACTTAACGAGATAACCTTAGACCAATATCAGAGATATCTAAAGATACAAGATAACAACGAGGACGAGAAGTTTTTAGCTGTTAAGATGATTGAGATATTTTGTGGGATACGTGGGGATCACGTCCTGCTTATGAGAGCTACTGATATTAACAGCATAGTGCAGATATTAACTGAGATGCTAAACAACACACCCAAGCTGCAAACTATGTTCAAGATGAAAGATACGCAGTATGGGTTTATACCTAAGTTAGATGATATGAGCTTTGGCGAATACATAGACTTAGATACGTTTATAGGCGATTGGGATAATATGCACAGGGCTATGAATGTTCTATACAGACCAATTACGAATCAGTATGGCGATAAGTACAACGTAGATGATTATAGCGTAGATAACGCAGAGAAGATGAAAGATATGCCTATGAGTGCAGTCTTAGGTTCTATTGTTTTTTTTTACAATTTAGGGATGGACTTATCGAAAGCTATGCTGAACTATTTGGGGAACGAGGAGATGAACTTAGCTCTGCATCTAATTTCGGACGAAAATGGGGGTGGTATCAATCACTTTACGCACTCGCTCAGGGGGATATTGGACGATTTGAAGATATCACTAAATTAAATGCTCATCAATGTTTATATGCCCTAAGTTTTATGAAAGACAAAGCAGAGTTAGAAGCAAGACAAATAAAAAGTAAATTCAATGGCTAATCAAGGTGTAATAGGTTTTTACCAAATAACCAAAACAATCAAAGACCAACTGTTAGACGATATAAACGTCAACACAGTAACAACAGGGGATATCACAGACATTGACTTAGCCAAGCAGACAATGTACCCTTTATCTCACATTATAGTAAACAACGTAACATTAGAGGAAAATGTTTATAGGTTTAATATCTCTGTATTGGCTATGGATATCGTTGATCAAAGCAAAGAAGCGACCACAGACATTTTTAAAGGTAACAACAACGAGCAGGATGTTCTTAACACTCAGCTTGTAGTTTTAAACAAACTCGTACAAGTGCTTAGAATGGGTACGCTATATCAAAACAAATATCAATTAGATGGCGATCCTACTTGTGAACCTTTCTACGATAGATTTGAAAATCAGGTTGGGGGATGGGCGTGTACGTTTGATGTATTAATACAAAACGATATTAATATATGCAGCTAAAAGAAACACAGACAGCTCTCAGAGCTTTTGGTAAGTATGTAGTGCAGCAATCACGAACAAACCTTACTAAAGGAAGCAAAAAATATGGCACTAAAAATGTGTCTAAAGAGTTGTACAATTCTATTGCATACGACATAGACGAAGTAAGTAAGGGTTTTAGACTTTACTTTGAGATGGAAGATTATGGTATGTTTCAAGACAGAGGTGTTAAGGGTGTTAAAGGTGGTAAGTCTTTAAGTAATTTTAGTTACAAGCAATCCTCTAATCTTGTGGGGTTAGAAAGCAAGACAGGTACATTTAGTAAGTGGGCATCTGCAAAGAGAATACAATTTAGAGATAAAAAGGGTAGATTTCTTAGTTACAAACAAACAGGGTTTGCACTTGCTACAATCGTAAAGAACTATGGTGTAAAGCCATCTATGTTTTTTACTAAGCCCTTTGAGAAAGCATTTACTAACCTACCCAAAGAATTACAAGAGCAATTTGCTATTGACTTAGAAAACTTAATATAATGGCTACAAAGATAAACGTAAGGAGTCCCTTTTATGTAAAAGTAACACCATCAGCTAACACTATAACAAGTGTATCAATGCAGTTGTATATTTACTCAGGGGCTAAACTAACACCCCCTACATCAAGCGAACTTAGATACACAATCACAAAAGAACCTCTTGACTCTAACAACTATGTAGTGTTTGAGATAAGCGAACTCGTAAGAGATTATTTAGATATAGAATATAATGGCACTCCTGCAAGTTATGCAGTTTGGGTAAGACCTGACTTTACAATCACAACAACAGGGGGAACAGAAAATCCTACTGAGGTTGATTATATCGCTTTAGATGGCTATGGTTATTTTACTGACAGTATTAACCCTGAGTTACAAAGAGATGCGTTACAATCAAACCTTATAATCTACAAAGACGAGAACGAGGACGTGATCCTGCCTATTTTTGCAGAGGACACGAACACAGTTAAATACTATCAAGATGCAACGCTAAGACATACAGTTACCATAAGCGACAATGGAAACACAAACCAAAAAATACAATACATAAGTAGTAGTGTAGTTACAGGTACGTTTAATAAGATTGTGGTTAATTATGGTTCAGGTACTGATAAAACATTTACAGTAGAGGAGTTACAATGCAGTAAATACACACCAATTAAAGCTACGTTTGTAAATAAGTTTGGTGCGTTGCAAGATATGTACTTAGACCGCAAAAACACAGAGTCATTAAACACAAAATCTGAAACATACAAATCTGCTAACATCAACCTGTCTACTTTAACCTATGATGTGAACGAACACCAAAAGCGAACATTTGACAAAATGGGTAATGAAACAATAGTAGCTAACACAGGTTACATAAGCGATACTCACAACGAAGTAATAAAACAACTTATGTTAAGCGAACAGGTGTGGTTAGAAAAGTTAGATGGTACGAACAGCATATATCCTGTTAATGTTACCACTCAATCATTACAATATAAAACAAGCGTAAACGATAAGCTCGTACAATACACGCTGAACTTTGAATACGCATTTGATAAAATAAACAACGTAAGATAGTGCAGAGCATACAGCTATATATCGAGGGGCAAAGAGTGGATATGTTTAAGGACGAAAGCGTATCAATCACTCAGTCTATTAAAAACGTAAAAGATGTAGAGAAGATATTTACAGAGTTTACAAAGACGTTTACTCTACCTGCTTCTAAAGCGAATAACAAGATATTTAAGCACTATTACAACTTTGATATTATAGGTGGCTTTGATGCGAGGATAAAAAAAGATGCCACACTTGAATTAAACTACCTACCATTTAAAAAAGGTAAAATAAAATTAGAAGGTGTTGACTTGCATAATCGCAAACCTAAGTCTTATCGAATTACATTCTTTGGTAACACAGTAGGTCTTAAAGATGTATTAGGCGATGACCAACTTAGTAGTTTAACCTTTACTAAGTTTAATGTACCTTATGCTTCTGATGATATTGAAAGAGCGTTACAAAGAGACCAATTAACAAACTCAACAGGCACAGTAGACTCAATAAGTGGCGCATCAATTACAGATTCAAGTGGTTTTGGCTCTGTTAGTGTAGGCGATTTAATTACAAACACTACAACAAACGAAACGACTTATATATTAAGTGTCCCTACGTCTACTGTCGTAGCTTTAAACGAGCAGATATTTACAGCAGGTCAATCTTATGAAATCAACAATCACATTTTAGCACCACTTATTACTCACACCCAAAGATTGTTTTTTAACAGCCTTACAAGTGCAGAGGAAGCAGATGATGGTAATTTAAAATACTTTTCAGGTGGTGGCTCACACGATCATGGTGTCAAATGGAATCAACTAAAGTACGCTATTAGGGTAAACGAAATAATCAGAGCTGTTGAGAGTGATTATGATAGCATATCATTTTCAAGTGATTTTTTTAAGAACACAAGTAAAAAAGAGTTTGACAATCTTTATCTATGGCTACACAGAAAGAGTGGTGCGGTTGAAAACTTAGGTGGCACGACATCCACTACTACTCTTGTATCAGGATGGACTAACTCAAACGATGGTATTTTTCAAATGATTAACAACAACACCTTTCGTATGCTTGAGGAATCATCAAATCCTTTTTTAACTGAATTTAAAGTTGCATTATCTACAACAGACACCGATAGCTATGATATAAGATTAGAGCGTGATGGTAATACAGTTTACAGTAAAACAGGGCAGGTAGGTAGCATTACTTTGGTGGGACACGATGATAGCGACTTTGTAGGCGATGCAGGGGATTACAAACTTTACATAACATCTACATCTGCAATATCTTTTACAAATGTAATATGGTCTGCTACACTTGAAGAGCCATTTGACCCTGATGTTATTGTAGATTATGCAGCAGGTGCTTTTACTACATCATCAGAATTTATTTTTGATGTAGCTCTGCAAACCCCTGAAATCAAAATTATAGACTTTTTAACAGGTCTATTTAAGATGTTTAATCTTATTGCTTTTGTAGAAAACGATGGTACTATATACGTTGATGATTTAGATAGCTTTTATACAAATAAAAAGTCAGTAAGCACAGCATACGATATAAGCGAGTTTGTAGATGTAAACAGTAGTCAAGTAAACGTAGCACTACCTTTTAAAGAGATAGAGTTTAAGTATAAAGACACCAAAACATTCTTAGCAAATAAGTTTAACCAACTTGCAAACAGAGATTGGGGTTCTACAACTTACAAAGCAGGGGAAAATGAACTATCAGGAAGCGAATATAAAATAGAAGTACCTTTCTCGCACTTTCAATACGAAAGACTTAATGACGTTAATGGTGGTGCGCAAAAAGATATACAATGGGGTTATAGTGTAAATGAGAATCAAGAAGCGTATAAAGGTGCGCCTTTGCTTTTCTATCCTATTAGACAAAACACAGGTGGTATATCTTTTGTAAACTCAGTAGATGATGGGGTAGCTGATGACCATAAGCACTTAATAAACATAGCACTACCAAGCAACTCTGTAACATTGTCATCTGCATCAGACACGAGCAATATAAACTTTAACAATGAAGAAAACGAATGGTCTTTAGATACTACGTTTACAAATACATTGTTTAAAGAGTATCACTCTAACTATATTACAGGTGTATTTAACACAAAGAACAGACTTACAAAAGTAAAGGCATATCTACCCCTTAGAATACTTTTGAACTTTACACTTGCTGATCGGTTTGATATCAACGGTAAAAGGTATAAGATCAACAGCATAGACACGAACTTAGCGACAGGCGAATCAAACATAGAACTATTAAACGAATTATGATACAGAATATCTTAGAGTTACTACCCTATGTAAAAGATGGCTCGGAAAACATCCGAATAGCTAAAGGACAGAATTACCTGCCTAAGAATTTTAAACAGGCATTTAAACAATTTAAAAACGATATGGAATGGCTAAAAAAATCCAAGTAGAATTAGAAGCTAAAACCGACAAGGCGATAAAAGAGATTAAGGACGTAAAAGGAGAAATCCAAAATCTCACTAAGTCAACAGAGGAAGGTTTTAAGGATGTAGGGGATGCTACTAAAGGCGTTTCTAAGGGTATTAAGGGTGTTGGTACTGCACTTAAAGCAGCAGGTATTGGTCTTATAGTGGCAGCGTTTGCAAAGCTCACAGAGATTTTTCAACAAAACCAAAAAGCAGCAGACTTTTTTAACACATCGTTTGAGGTTGTATCTATTGCTTTTAATGACTTTGTGAATTTCTTAGTAAACAACTTAGGTGCTGTTACAGGATTTTTTAAGAGTGTGTTTGATGACCCTTTGCAATCCATTAAGGATTTAGGTAGTGCTATTAAGAATAACATTATTGAGCGTTTTAATTCTTTGCTTGACACTTTAGGTCTTGCAGGTCAAGCAATAGTTAAATTTTTTGATGGAGATTTTGCAGGTGCAGCAGAAAGTGCAAAAGCAGCGAGTAAAGAGTTTGTAGATGTTCTTACAGGTGTTGATGGTACAGTTGACAAAGTTAGTGAGGGTGTTACTAAGGTCGCAAAAGCTACATCTAACTATGTAAAAGAAACTGTCAAGGCAGCGACAGCCAACGTAGAATTAGAAAAATCTGCACGACTTGCTGAAACAGCTAATCAGGGTTTAATTGAAAAGTACGATAGACAAGCAGAGCAGTTAAGACAAATAAGGGATGATGAAAGCAAAAGTTTTGAGGATAGAATAAAAGCTAACAATGATTTAGGTGCATTATTAGACAAGCAGGAAAAGTCTATGACTGAAAATGCCGAAGCGAGAGTAAAACAAGCAGAAGCAGAATTAGCTAAAAATAAAGATAATGTAGATTTACAAATAGCTTATCAGGAAGCCCTTAACGAACAGGCGGCTATTGAAGCACAAATCACAGGGTTTAGAAGTGAGCAGCAAACAAACGCAAACTCACTACTAAGAGAACAGAAAGACCTTGTTAATGAATTAGCTCTTATTGGTAAGAGTGAGCGTGAAATAGAACGCTTAGAGTTACAACAAGACTACGAAGCAAAAAAAGAACTTATTGAGCGTGAGATTACAGACGAAGCTGAAAAAAACGAAAGACTATTAGCTTTACAAACCGATTATAGTAATAACACTAAAAAACTTGACCAAGAAGTTGAGAACGCCAAACTTGAGATGGCAAAGCAAACACTCGGCAATATATCTAAAGCAGTAGGCGAAAACACAAAGGCAGGAAAAGCAGCAGCCGCAGCAGCAGCACTCATAAACACATATCAAGGTATTACTGCTGAACTTGCAACAAAAACTGCCACACCCTTTGGCTTTGCTCTTAAATTAGCAAACATAGCTACAACTGCTGCAATCGGGTTTAAGTCAGTTAAGGATATATTAAAAACAAACCCTGAGTCAACAGCAGGAAGTGGTGCGGCTGCACCAACCTCAACAGGTGGTAGACCTGCTGCTGAACCATTACCCCCTGCATTTAACATAGTAGGTGCATCAGGTACTAACCAATTAGCAGAAGCAATAGGTGGTCAAGCGCAGCAACCTGTTAAAGCATTTGTAGTGTCAAACGATGTAAGCACAGCACAGGAATTAGACCGAAACATCGTAGAGGGTGCATCGATAGGATAAAATACAAAAACCAAACTAAACACGTTATATATATATGCGAATCGTAGAACTTATATTAGACGATCAAGAGATAACAGGGATAGAAGCGATATCTGTCGTAGAGAACCCTGCCATTGAAGAGGATTTCATTGCACTTAAAAACGAAGAGATAAAACTTGCTGAGGTATCAGGCGAGAAGCGTATCCTACTCGGTGCTTTACTAATCCCAAACAAACCTATATACAGACGTAAGGGCGATGATGAGTATTACATCTACTTCTCAAAAGATACAGTAGAAAAGGCATCACAGCTATACTTACAGAATGGTAATCAAAACAAAGCCACATTAGAGCATCAACATAGCATTAACGGATTAACACTTGTAGAGAGTTGGATAGTAGAGGACGAAAAACACGACAAAAGCAGAATGTACGGACTAAATGTACCTGTGGGAACTTGGATGGGGGCTGTAAAGGTCAACAACGAAGAGATATGGGAACAATTTGTAAAAACAGGAAAAGTTAAGGGGTTCTCCATTGAGGGTTACTTTGCTGACAAGATGGAACGTCCTAAAGAACCTATCAATGACTTTGATGAGGACGAAGCTAAGGATATGCTTAAATACATCCGTAGGATCGTTAAGAAAGATGGTAGATACAAAGATGGTAAAAAAGAAGAGTTAGAATCATACTCTGATTATCCAAGTGGTGTAAAGAATAACGCTAAGCGTGGTATTGAACTAAACGAGAAAGTAAACAATAAATGTGCTACTGATGTAGGTAAGATACGAGCGCAGCAATTAGCACAGGGCAAACCCATCTCTAAAGAAACTATCAAACGTATGTACTCATATCTAAGTAGAGCAGAAGAGTATTACGATGAAAGCGACTCAAAGGCGTGTGGCACTATCTCATATCTATTGTGGGGTGGTAAAGCAGGTAAAAGGTGGGCTGAAAGTAAGTTAAAAGAATTAGGCGAGTTAGATTTAGCATCTCAGGTTATCAATGACGAGATGGCGATCATAGATGATAGACTTGCCTTTGCTACAAAAGAATTAGCAATAGCAGCAGCAAAAGATATAGGTTGTGAGAGTTACCACGAACACGAGTTTGAAGGTAAGACTTGGTATATGCCTTGCGAACAGCACAACCTTAAAAAACCATGCCAAGATGGATACGTCCAATATGGTATGAAAATGAAAAACGGAAAAAAAGTACCTAATTGTATCCCTATTAAATAAAAAATTATGAGCGAAAAAAGTATAAGCAAGATGCTATTTAGCAATCAGGAAAGAGTTGAGTTAGCTTTAGTTGACGATGCTAAAAGAGTAATATCAGATTATGCATCTATTGAAGAAGATAACGCTTTTAGTTTTGTTGTTAAAGCAGAGATGGAATATAAAGACGTATTAAGCAAATACGAAAGATTATTGAAAGATATAGAAAGCATTACACCAAAACTTGAAAAGGCAATACAAGATATAGGTATTAATCGAAGCAACTTTGGTGTACTTGAAGATTTAGATGATAGGAAAGCAGATGTAAAAGAAAGGATATCTGTTGTAAAAAGAAACATTAATGACTTAAAAGCTATCAATCCAAGTTAATGCCTAAGAGAATAGACTACATAAAAGTATTAAAGCCAAAGGTACGCAGAAAGGGTGTACACGCTAAAACCAAAATGAGCAGTATTAAAGGTTCAAAGCTATATAAGAAAAAATACAGAGGTCAAGGAAAATGATTAAGCGACTGAAACGATTTATCACACCATCAAGGACAAGCCCTAAGGGTTCGAGACGTGCCTGCTTATGCGAGGATAACACGTACTCTATTAAGTGTTGTGATGGCTCATTAAGAGCGCAAGGGATAGGTAAAATTTAAATATAAAAACAATGAGTAAAAAAGTAATGCAAAAAATCGTTTCTATCGAGAAACAAGAGTTATCTGCTGAATCTGTTGAGCTTTCTTTAGTAGATGATTTAAAAAAAGAGTTTGGTAAGTTGCAATTTCTTGCTTTAGATAGCGACTTACTATCTTTTGAATCTAAGTATGAGAAAAAAATTCCACAATATAAAACTTTAAAATCAAAATTCGATGATGCTTTTCAAAAAGCTAAAGAGCTTGGTGTGGATAAATTGGCAGCAGAAGCTAAAGAATTTAGCAATGGCTGTGATGAGAGAATAAAACAAATACAAAAAAAAGTTAACCTCATAAAACAGATTGTTAGAATCTAAAAATACAAATTAAATTTTAAACACGTTATATAGTTATGAAAGCGACAGAAATTCTAAGTAAAATCAAAACCTATCTTGGGGAAGATACTGCTGATATTGTAGAAAATATCGAGCAATCCCAAGTAGTAGAGTTAGCACAAGCGAAACTCGAAAATGGAACTGTCCTTGAAGCGGAAGCGTTTGAAGCAGGTAATGAAATCTTTATACTTACGGACGATGAGAAAGTAGCTTTACCCATTGGCGAATATACAATGGAAGATGGGCAAATCCTCGTTGTAAGCGAAGAGGGTATCATTGGCGAAATCAAATCTGAAAGCCAAGAGGAAGAAGAGGAAGTTGAAGCATCTGAGGAAGTATCTGAGGAATTAGAAACTGAGGAAGTGGAAGCTGAGTATGCTACTAAAGAAGAGTTAGCAGAAGTAAAGTCAATGCTTGAGGAAATCAAAGCAATGATTGAAAAGAAAGAGGAAATGAGCGAAGTGGAAGAGCAAGTGAAAGAGGAACTATCTGAAACACCTGCCACAGAAGCAATCACTCATAACCCTGAACCCAAACAAAAAGTAAGTCTTAAGTATGCGCAAAACAGAAAGCAAAGTACTTTTGACAAAGTAATGTCTAAAATTGTTAACAATTAAATTTATATAAAATGCCAAATCCAACTATTACAGGAAGTACTTATGCAGGGGAATTTGCAGGGAAATATCTCGGTGCTGCCCTTCTAAGTGCTGATACACTTGACAAAGGTGCTATCTCTATCTTACCAAACATTAAGTACAAAGCTGCTATGAAAGTCGGTGCGTTCTCAAATCTTGTACGCTCTGCTGATTGCGACTTTGACTCATCTACATCAGGTCTTACTCTAACCGAGAAAGTACTTACACCAACTGAATTGCAAGTTAACTTACAGGTTTGTAAGAAAGAATTGCACTCTGATTGGGAAGCTGCTCAAATGGGATTCTCTGCTTTTGACGAGCTACCCCCATTGTTCTCTGATTACGTTATCGCACGTGTAGCTGCTGAGGTTGCTAAAGCAACTGAGGTATCTATTTGGCAAGGTAGCGCAGGGGAAGGTAACTTTGATGGTTTTGAAACTCTACTTGCTGCTGATACAGATGTAGTTGACGTTACAGCAGGTACAGTTACTACTGCAAACGTAATCGCTGAGCTTCAAAAAATCGTTGATGCTATCCCAAGTGGTGTATATGGAAAAGAAGATTTAACTATCTATATCTCACAAAACATCGCTAAGGCGTATGTAGGCGCACAAGCTGCTTTAGGTTACAGAGATTTGTATCACGTAGGTCAAACTGAGATGAACTTTCAAGGGATTCCTTTGTTTGCGACAGGTGGTCTTGCTGATAACACAGCAGTAGCTGCTCAGAAATCTAACCTATTCTTTGGTACAGGTCTATTAGATGACAGAAACGAGGTTAAAGTTATCGACATGGCTGACCTTGATGGTTCACAAAACGTGCGTGTAGTTATGCGCTATACAGCAGGTGTGCAGCATGGTATTGGTTCTGATATCGTTCTCTACGCATAATCAATAATTCTCTAACTTAAAAGGGGTGGGTAAGCCGAGTGCCTACCTACCCTTTTTTATTAAAATAAAATTAATATGGCTTGTGCAGTATCAAACGGAAGAGCGTTACCATGTAAGAGTGGTGTAGGTGGGCTAAAGAACATTTACTTTGCCCCTTATACAACTACCACAGCTGCCTTAACTGACAGCTCAGGTACAATCACTTTAGATGACAGCGTATCTTTTTACAAATATGAAATCAAGGGTAATTCGTCATTAGAAACTGCTATTAACTCGTCAAGAGAAAATGGCACTACTTTTTATGAGTCAACTCTTAATGTTACATTTACATTTTTAGATGTAGCTACTCAAGAGCAGATTAAGCTCTTAGCACATGGTCGACCTCAAATCGTTATCGAAGATTATAATGGTAATGGATTTTTAGTAGGTAAAGATCATGGAAGCGAAGTTACAGGGGGTACAGTTGTTACAGGTGCAGCTATGGGGGATTTAAGTGGATTTACACTTACCCTTACTGCTCAAGAAACAGCACCACCTTTCTTTGTAGCAACACTACCAACTGATGATTCATCATCGCCGATTAACCCAACTCCATAATTTTTTGTATATTAGCAAAGAGTTTATTTATTTTGGTTTAGTTATAATTAGGGGGTTTAAAAGCCCCCTTTTTTATTACACAAAATTTACAATCTTTACGTTATATATGTAGTATGATAATCTTAACTACATCCACATCTGATCAAACTATCAAAGTTATACCACGTAGAACCATTGTGGGGGGCTTGATTTTGACGATAAGAAACGAATCAACAAACGATGTTACCACATATACGGGGGATTTTGTTTGGAGTACATACGATACAACCTACAATCTATCTTCTATTGAGTGGCAAGGGTCAGACTTATCAGGTAGTCAAGGCGAAACGTATTTAGAAATTACAAATAAGTTTGACTTAACGGAGTCTAATTATTATACATTCACAATATCAGACTCAGCAGGAGAATTGTACAAAGGTGTTATATTCTGTACAGACCAAACAGTAGACCAAGATACGAACTCTTATTATACTGTAAATGAGGGCGAATATGTATCAAGCACTACATTTGACAATGATTATATTATATTATGAAAAATGATTTAAGAATAGTTAACCTAAGCACCTACACAAGTCCTACTGTAAAAGAAGTACGGAATCAGGAATTTGTGAGCTATGGGGAAG
>CAACVD010000790.1_pt1 | contig 15239 bp, 22 predicted proteins | sample 2381771 | NCBI WGS metagenome assembly CAACVD01 (sample SAMEA5211965, study PRJEB30684) | marine metagenome | biome: Marine; feature: Epipelagic; material: Water | collected 2015-10-15 | depth 15 m | reverse complement strand
TCTTTACGGCTGTCGTTGAGGTTGCCTCGACAATATCTAATTTTGCTGCCGGACTAGAATTAGCAATACCGACCCTATTATTCCCCGCATCCACAAACAGCATATGCGTGTTGCCGTCAGACTCAACGCGGAAGTCTATGTCGCTGGAATTTTCGTTGAATACTGTAGCAGTGGAAGAAAGCACCATCGCGCTAACTCTTTCTGTCCCACCAACACCACGGAAGATTTCCAAGTAACCATCTTCAGACCCATTAGAAGCATCTATTATGTATGCTTCAATCTGAGCATAGATAAAATCATTACCGGCATCATCTCGCCCAGAAAATTCTACCTGCCCTAACGCATCGTTGTCTGCACCTGTGACGTTCCTTGATAGCCTCAAATGCGGCCCTGCGTTTGCATCTGTGTCAGTGCTTACTAAATTCAAGGTAGTAGCGTTGTCGGCTGTGGTTATGGTTGCTCCAGCCGAAGAAGTAATCGCACCATCTACTTGAAGCGTGGAAGCCATGTCCACAGCACCATCAATGTCCACAACATCAAGATTAGCGGTGCCATCTACATCCAAATCACCTGATACAAAGAACGACGGGACAGAAAGATCAGTAAACGCATCAACCATAGCAGCGCCTGATCCAGCACCATCGCTGTAAATTGCCTTGGTCTGACCGTTAGCGATTGTGACCGTAGCACCACTGCCTTGCTTAATGATAATGCTCTGCGATCCGCTGGTTGCGTTCTCAATGAACCACAGCTTAGAAACGGTGTTTGGCCCTATAGTGATGGTGCAAGTTGAATCAAGAGTGCCAGTGTATTTGAGGAAGAGAGACCGGCCCGGATCAGTAGACCCATCAGCAATAGTAGTAGTGTGAGTATCAGCATTAGTCGTAATAGCTTCCGTACCAAAGCTGAATGCCTCTGCAATTAACTCAAGGTTGGTGTTTGTACTGGTGCCCCAAGTGCCTGCCTCATCGCCAGTAGATATCTCTTTTAGGCGCAGATCGTTAACGTAAGTTGCCATTTATCTTCTCCGACTTTTCGTCTTAGGCTTTGGCTTCTTCATAGACGCCACATGCTTCTTGAGCGTTTCAGCTTGCTTCTTGTGTGTCTTAGAGGCTTTCTCTAATCCCTTAATTACTTTTTTAACCTTCTGAACCATCAGGCTACCTCTTCCCAAGCTGGTGTTTGACTTGTAGAAATATCTGACCAACTTGGCGTTTGGCTTGTTGAAATAATCGAGTAAGTAACCGTTTGACTCGAATCAACAAGGCTCCATAAATTAATTGTACCAATCTCACCTGTCGCGTTAACGCCTGTAACAGAAACATTTGCATTGGCTGTAACAGTGACGTTGCTGACCGCTCCAACACCTTCAACGCCTGTTGGAACAATCGTTTGACCCAAACCGATACTGACTGTACCAATTTGGCCAGTGCCGGATACGCCTGTTGGAGAAACGACTGCGGCACCAATAGCAGTAACTGTTCCAACCGCGCTTGTTGCCTCAACACCTGTAACAGAGACATTCGCATCGCCAGTGATCGTAACCGTACCAACAGCGCCCGTACCCGCAACGCCAGTGACCGAGGCGTTTGCATCAGCACTGATCGTAACCGTGCCAACCGCTCCAGTACCAGAAACGCCAGCAACACTAACATTCGCATCAGCGGATACAGTAACCGTTCCCGCAGATCCAGTGCCTTCAACACCCGTGACCGAAACGGTAACGCCCGTTCCTTCGATGATCGTGACGGAGCCGATTGACCCTGTTGCAGAAACACCTGTGACAGTGACATTAGCATCTGCACTAATCGTGACAGTAGTAACCGAACCAGTGCCTTCAACACCAGTAACAACGACAGGGTTAGCCTCGCCCCACGGGCCATCACCCCAAGCACCTCTGCCCCACCCATTAAGATCTGCCACATACTACTCGCTAGGCGATACGAATAATCGCGTTAGTCGCGTCTGCTGTTGGAAACTGAATCGTAAAGTCTCCAGCAGTAGATGTTTTATCTCCACCAAATGCTAAAGCGCATACAGCTTTATCTGATTGAGTGTCGTTGTATATCAATGCGCCATTTGCCGTAATAGTGCTCGAACTAAATGTAAGATCGGCAAAGTCTGCAAATGCAGTTGTGCCTGAAGTTGTTGGCGTGACATTTGTAAGCGCAGCACCTGTGGCTGTGTAGCCTGTGCCAGATACTTCGTTACTTGTAGTATAAGCAGTAGTACTTGCACCCAACGTAGCACTTGATGTGTATAACGCAAGTTTAAAAGAATTGCCGCTAGTAGCAGTAAAGTTATGAGTGCCAACCAATAGCTCTTGCTTGAACGAAGTACACATTGCCGTTGATATTGCCATTACAAACTCCTAATAATTTTAGCCATATCGCTATGACCTTGTTTTTCCATTTCTCCAGCAAGTGTTGCTTTTTCGCTTAATGCAGACTGCTGCATATAATACACTATTGTTTGAAAAACAGACTGTTTAAACGCTTCTGCTTGTTGCGCGATAACGGGATGAGCATTGCCTCCAATGTTTACAATCCTATCTGTCGCTGTTTTTGCCCAAAACTCAATGTCATGCCCTTTATTTTGAGTGGTGGATACCTCAAAAGCACCTAGCTGTATTTGTACCGCATTATCCATTACGTTGTTTTAAGAGCCTTTTGACCTGTGCGATATGCATCAGTACGATTATACCCATCACCTTCCATCTTCAATTGTCCTAGGGCCGTTTCAAACTGCTGTTGATACAATTGAATCAGGTCTGGCTCACCCTTCATAAATATGTATGCTTGCATCAAAGCACCATACAACAACGCATTGTCTGCATTCGTACCCAGCCAGCTTGTACCATCTGACGAAACAGTAATTGACTCTGGTTCATAAAAATAATGAAGCTCTACGGTGTAACTAGAGTTAGGAGTAGGCCCAACTATGAACGATGATTCGTCAAACTGAGCATAATACTTTGGCGCAGCGGTAGTTGAGGCGACAGGATATAGCTCTCGAATAAAGTTAACGTCCTTAAAAATCAAGAAGTTATATCCAGAATTGTCATACGCAAGTGAGTACGGATATAAAAAGTCTGATGGGACAGCAAGATACTGATTGCCTGATGTCAGTGTACCAGTAACATTCTTTCTGAAGTCTGGTAACTGAATTGTTCTGAGTATTAACTGCTCAGTTGTTGTTATAAACAAAGCAATGTTATTAGAGAATGTTGTTTCGTCATTCTCTGTGTAATCTTTGATTGCTTGAGTAAGCGTTGTAAATGTCCATGCCATTAGCTTGTCACCACTGTTACTCGGCCTATCTCACCAGTAATATCTAAGCCAACAGTTCTTGATCCAAGCTCAGTAATACCTCCACCCACTGGATCAAATGCGCCAAGAATCCTGCTTTCTTCTAGCGCAGTGTCTGGTCTAGGATTTCTTAATGCCTGCGGATCAGACATTTTCATGCGACCTAATTCGTATTGCGGGTTGTCTTTATCCAAGACATCAAAACCAACACGAAACCCCGTATCCCGACCATCCCTAATAAGAGGTACAAGATCTCTAAGGGCGTATCGAAACCCTGTTACATCACAAAACCCGAAGGCATGTTTGCCTCTAGCGTAAACACTCAATATCTATATCCTCCCGGTACGAAGAATAAAGACTCTTTGCCGCGATCAGCATCTACAGCTTGTTGCCACTGCTCATCATAAAGCTGCTTGAGCAGCCCAATACGATCCTGCAACTCAGGCTTTTTCAATGCAATATGATACGCAAGGCCAGCAACAAGGCATGGCAAAAATCTAGATGGTACTTCTGGATTATCTGACCCAACAGATCCTGCATCTGCTATACGCTCTATATAATAAAACTCCAACACATACGGCTCTGTTGAGTCTGGCACAGGCCACAGATTTACTGATGACACAGTGTCTGATTTCTCTAACCAAAACTGAAGTGGCTTAGATTGAGTTAGCTTATTGGTAAGATGTGAATACTGCTTCACAGATATTCGGGTAAGGTTTTGATCTACCTGACGGGCTGTACTGCCACTATTAGTGCGTATAAACGCTTCAACAATATCCAGTATCTTGCCATCTAATGAATAACGGGATGTCCCAGCCGTTAATGACTGAGACCCATTTTTGATTGTCCACAAATTCAACCCACGATTCTGCCACTCTAAAAACATTAAATTCATGCTTCTACGAGCGGTTCGGTAATCGTAGCCAGTTTTTAGCTCAGAGCCTGCTCGCTCAAACGCTTCTTCTACTGCATCACCTAAATCAAGATCGAATGTGTAAGTAGACATCTACTTAACCATTTTCCCGCGCTTCATGGGTCGAGGCGTTTTTTTACTGCCACCACGCATTGTTGCTGGACGTTTTTTCATCACACCAGCTTTCTTGGCAGTGCCGCCTTTCATTCCGGGTGGACGCTTTTTCATCACGCCAGCCTTTTTCATGGTGCCACCCATTGCTTTTGTAGGTGATTTTTTCTTTACACCGGCCTTCTTCATCGTCTTTTTACGCATGTTATGCCTCTATCAGCTCGTTATAGAATGACTCTCTTAATTGAAATACATGCGGCGGCTCATCATCTCCAAAAACAAACGAGTAATAATCTGTTTTTTTAAGTCTATGTACTGCGTTTTGTAAGTCTTCTAGCCGCTGTATGTACAACATTGCATACGAAATCTCATTAAGCTGTTCAAAAACATTTGACTCAATGGCTTCATTTGCGTCGTCATCAGGGTGTGATCCCATAATCCAAAGATCCCGATCCCCAAAAACTCCGTTACTAATCGCGTAGTTCAAAGCCTCTACCCGATCATGGAACTCTTCTGCACTCTCCTCATACTCCAAATCAACCACGATGTGTATGCGATACCTATCATCGTAGCTTTCAAGTGACTCAAACACATCTAAAAATGATGTAGTGCGTTTAAACGTCATAAGAACTTGATGAGCGTCCCAAGTCTTTTTGGCATAGGGACACGCAGACATGCCGCCTAACTCTTTACTTGGCGACTCCAACGTTTGACGAGACCATTCTCTTACTTCCTGACGAATGGACTCTTCAACGTCAAATCTACTTAGGCTGTCTAGCTGCGCCATATCCACGGCGCTCCATCTCTTTAAATTGAGCGGTTCGAGGCGCTATAGTTTTTTCAACCATACCCCCAACTTTCATTTTACCTACGCCATCAGCAGCAAAAAACGGTACTTCCTTTCCGTCTTTTTCAACCATCTTTAACTTATCTGTCATCCTACAACCCTTATTTCTTTGTACAAACCTTTAGCAATTGCTTTCAATGCCTCCGTAGGAGTGTTCAAAAACCTTTCTAAAGGCATTTCATGGGCAAGAGGTATCTTTGTTAAGGTCTGCAAAACAACCGCATCCTCGGCCTTATTGAGCGTTGTAGTGACCCTGACACGATCAAGCGGATCAGAAAAACTATGAAAACAATCAATGATCTTATTATCAAATTGCTTTCTGGTAGTGCTATCCATAATGCTTAATCACACTCATGCATACGTTGTAAACATCACCACTTGAATGAGCTACGGTAGTAAACATAATGTCACCAGTTACACCGCTTCCAGCGTTATTCGGTATGCCGTTAAATTCACTAAAATCTAACTCATCTGCATAGTCAGCATTTAGTTGCCAAGCCAATAAATCAGTACTTGCATCGAAAAAGATTTTCACACCCATACCAACAGTGGTGTACCAAATCTTTTCGATAGATACCTTGGTGCAAGTAGCGCCTGATACAGGATCTTTTGTAAGAGCAGAGACATCTATCTTCTTAACCGCCGACTCTCCAGACCCATCACTTACATTAGTAAAGCGAAATATCGCCTTCCTAGCGCCATCTTGTATTGTTTGTGTAGCTACAGCATCAGCCATAATTGCCTCCTATTATTGGTCAGCAAATGCAGGCGCAGTGGTGCTCGTAACATTTCCAAAGATCTGGTAGTTAGTTGTATCAAGCCCAAGGACAGTTATATCAAAACCAGCAGGTACATTAAGCTGAATGCTGCTATTTGAATTACCATCAGAAAACACGCTACTTACTTCATTACCATCTGTATCTAAAAACGTTACACCGCCAATATAAAAGTTACTGTTGCCGGGAGTAATGATAAGAGCATCAGTTGCGTCTGCTGCGCCACCAGCGTAAACAAATCTATAAAAAACGCCGGCAGTAGGTGCTGGTAAAACATACGTGCTATCTTGGGTGTTATCACCTACCAGATTAATACGGCCTGCATTGGTAGCAGCAGTAAGGGTAGTTGAGGCAGCGTCTGCCAACGAAACAGGAGCAATCTGCATTCCTGATCCATCGAGCGTAAATGAGGTTGTAAATGCGCCTGTACTGCTGTTTTTAGAAACAACAGTAAAGCCATTCTCTGATCGGACGGGGCCGTTAAAAGTCGTATTCGCCATGAGTATCTCCTGTCGTGGCTAATGTCAGAGTGTTCTACGTGGAACATTCTGTCAGGGATAAAAAAAAGGACTACCCAAGTGTAACCTGAGTAGTCCTTAAAAGCTCTAGCTAGAGCCGGGAGATCCGAAGATTCCCAATGGGTCGGATACGCCGAATGAGTATCGCTCACGCGCTTTATAGCGCACGTTACCCGTATCGAAGTCACCGTCCATAGAGTTCTCTAATGCAGCACGTTCAAAGTGCTTCATGCCATTAGGTACATCAGTAATCAAGAACCACGCATTTGTATCCGTGAGATAGTGATTAACTGAGTAACCTTCAGGAATGCTGCCATTCGTGTAGATAGCATTGAGATCATTGTCAGCCGTGCCAACTCGACCTTCTGTTTGCAGCACTCGTGTTGCAACAAACATTAGGGCGGGGGGAACAATCAGCTTACGAGGACGAGCAGCAATCAAAAGTCCACGCTCATCTGTCCAGCCTGCGATTTGAATAATCGCTGCTTCAAGTGAGGTTTCATTCAAGTCTGCACCAGTAACTGGTCGATTGCCGTTTTTACTACCACCAACAGTTGGGTGTCCATCACCGCCAGTAACACCATCGCCAGACGCTGTAAACAAGTTAACACCATCACCGCCTTGGAAGGCGTTGGTAAAACCATTGTTCAAAGGTGAAGCAGATTTTACTTGCTTTGTGTACGCCATAGCGCGAGCAAGCGCTTTCGTATATCTAGCAGAAAGAGAATCATAAAGATTGTCTTCCATAGCTTCCTCGGTTATAGCAAAACCCATCGCCACTGTCTCGTGATTATATCGAGCAGTGAATGACTCTTGTGCAGAGTCAAAGGTTATCGCCTCACCTTCCCCCTTAGTGGGTGCAGCAGCAAAGCCACTTAGCTTCACTTCCTCTTCAAAAGAACGGTCACTCGCTTCTGTTTCATAGATTTGAGTGTGTTCATCTTCGTACTTTGCATACTCCAAACCAAACAAGGCATTAAGCCCCGGCAGGAGTTCTTTAAGCATTTGCGCTCTTGAAATTGCCATTGCCTAGTTACTCCTATACGCCGGTTGTGTTTCGGTACGCATGACCAACGTTAAAAATAAACAGTGCATCGGTGAATGCATCACCAATGGTACTGCTTGGGCCATCATAAAAATCATAGATTCTTAGTGGCAACGTATTGGTCGTCGCAGTTGAGTCAGCATCAACAGCATTTTTGCTGTTACCGATGCTTGTGGTTCCAGCAGTTTGGATCACATCAAAGTTTGATCCGAGTGCTGTTTGTGCAATAGCACCATCAGCTTGCATCAAAAAGACCACATCTGGGTCAGTCAATACATAAGCCTCAATATCATCAGCAGCCGTAGATGCTGGATAGTATTGGTTAAACGTCAGCTGACCAGTGGTAGGATCGGTGTATTTAACACCCATGAAAATACCAATAGTGGTTAGCGTTGCAGTTCCTTCGTCCTTTTCAATGACACCAGCCGCAACCATCTTAACAAAATCACCATTGAATATCGCAGTAGCATAACCGCTGGCAATTTTAAGATGCTGGACTTTACCATTGAAAGAACCACTAGCACTTGTCGTGCTTACGGGTCTTGCTCCAAATGGAGCGGCTGTAGTAGCCATAATAGTTTCCTTAACAAATCAAAAGAATTTTACCATCCACTTTTACTTACGCGAGTTGTTCGATCTGGTCGAAGCATAGGCATTCGAGGATCGTTCTCTCGCATATATGAATGATCGACACTTTCCATTTGTTGCGCTGCAATTCCTTCGTAATGACGCTGGCGAGCATCCGCAACTTCTTTTGGAGCTTTACACAAAAGCTGACCGCCAATTTCTACACATCCGGGGAATTGGCTATGGTGATCTGGCATCACTTCCAACTCTGGATGATCTTCCAGTTTTACTGGCTCCCATCCCTCCCTAAAGCGCATTGAAACATTAGTTGCATCCGACTGACCTACCATAGATGTCCTCACCCAACGAAAAACCCATCCGGGCTGTGGGATTGGATCTGGTAGCAGTGTAGGCGGTTGCCACGCTGTCTCTCTCGACGTTTCACTTCTTGTTTCAAGTTCCCTTGGTTCTCGGCTGTCTGTCATTGTCCCATCCTTCTTTTTGATAATGCGTACTGTTCAGGTGTCAGACCTAGTCTTTTACTCAATTGAATCTCGCTGCTACTCAATTTAACCTGACGCTTTCCAGCATTTCCACGTTGCGCTGGCGCAACTACCGTTGAGCTTTTCGTTTGTGTTCGTGCCGCCTGCTGCGGCTCAATACCAAACGCTCTGGGAAATGACTCCCTAAGTGCTTGATCTACTGCTGAAAAATACTCAGGTGTGTTTCTTTGCACGCCTCGTTTAATCAACATTTCATCAAGCCCATAAGTAAAGCCAGTTAGAGCTTCGTTTCCGGGCGCTCCAAACCAACTATTACGAGCAAGCCAATCCTGTAATCTTGGATCTAGCTGCTCTTGTTGCGGTGGCTGTTCCACCTGCACATTTGCCTGAGCCTGTTGCTCTGGCTGATTCTGTTGCATCTGAGACTTATAGTTATCTATATAAGCTCTATCTGCCTGTATCCGCGCAAGCTGTTCTTGCGCCTCAACCATTTTCTGTGTATCGCCCTCTTCGTGCGCTTTTGCGTATTCTTGCCGCAGTGAAGCTAATTCAGCCTCAGTGCGGGTCTGTACACTTTGCAACAATGCTTGTTCGCTTTGCCCAACCAACCCTTGAAGTCTTTGAACTTCTCCTTGGGTATTTTGAGCAAACTGAACAGCCTCATCGCGCAATCTTTGTGCAGCTTCTTTTTCTCTGCGCTGCTGATGATACTCGTATTTTAGTCTGTTTAAACGCTTTTTAACACGATCATCCGCAATGTCAATCTCTTCGTCAATGTTAAATGGCTCAACATCATCTCGTACAGGCCGACGATCTTCTTCTGGAGTATCATCTACCTCTACGACTTCTATTTCATCAACATCGAAATTACTTCCGACGCTTTCATTTGGCTCTGGAAAATTAACTTCAGACACGACTTATCCCCCTTGGATCATCCACTACAGCTTCAACCGTATCGTCATTAATGATACGAAACTCTTTGCCATGAATACTGATGCGCGTACCGCTATAGGCTCGCATGATGATGAAGTCTCCTTCACTACACCAAGGCCCATTGGGAAATCGTTTTTTGTCTTGATAACAGTCTGGCCCCATCGCAATTACAAAACCAACTACTGAGGCCGTTTCCTCAATAGATATTGTTGCTTGCGCTTTTATGATTCCACCTTCTGTCTTTTCATCGATTTCTGGTAAACCGATAAGTATGTGATAGCCCGTTGGCACTGGTAGTTGACTCGCTTTTTCAGCAGTCTCCTCTTCGGCACCAATGGCTTTCAAATCTACTTCTGCCATTTCTTTCTCACTGCAACACTAATTGGGTAGTGTAGAACCCATTGCATCCTGATGATGCTAATTCTCATCCACAAAAACGCGCTCTGCGACCTCTCGGATTTCGCGTATTGCTGTTTGTATTCCTTCAAGCTGCCCTCGATAGAGCTTGTACTCTTCTATCTTTTCAACTGATCCCGCAAGCAACTTTTCTTTGTGATGACTTTCTAGCTCGTTTAAACGAGACAATAGCAAGTCAACAAATCTTGGATCAACAAAACCTGACATCAAACATTCTTAGTTATTTGTTCGGCTATTTTTCTGCCAATGTCTGCGCCTTTCACCGCATCATTTTGCCCTTGCCTTTGCAATCGTTCGTCGCGGTCAAAACCAGATGTCAGTGCATCTTTGGTCATATCAGCCAAGGCAAGTTTTTCTGCACTGTCTATTCTATCTTGTGCAATAGACAGATCTTTCTGAATCTTCAATCGCTCAAGGTCATCTCGCATCTGCGCCTTTTCAGCATCAAGTGCCAGCTTTTGTTGTTGTGTCTGGACTCTCTGCTGATCTGTTTGAGCCTTCGCCATCGCTGCCTGCTCTTCGATTTGAAGCTCACGCTGCTTTAGCTGCAAAATTGGATCTTCTGCTTGAGCCTGTTGCTCTTGCTGTTGAGCCTCTTGCTGATCTTTTTGCAACAACTGCTCTGCTGCTTGAGCAACCAAAGACGATAGCTTGGCTTCGATTTCTGGCGGCAACTGTGTATCTATTGCTGGAAGCTCAACACCAAGTTCTCGTTGGATCTCTTCTCGATACTTAAATGCTAAGTGTTCTTGTATGTGCGCTGTAACTGAAGCCTGTATCGCCTGTTGGTTCGGGGCTTGAGCCATAAGCTCCATAATTTTTGGATCTTGCATAGCAGCCATATGTACTCTGATATGCGCTTCGTGATCTTGATACTGAAACGCTTTAGCTGGCTCACCATTAATAAAATCCATGTTCTCGGTAACAGGGTCTTTAGGAGACAAATCATCTTGTTCTGGCACAAGATTTTCTGGATCTCTAATGCCTAGCGCCTCAAGCATTTGCCTATGAAGTGCTGGCAAGTCATAAAGCTGCGGCGCTTGTGATGCAAGTTGCAACGCAGATTGATACTGCATAATGCGCTGAGACATAGTTGCCGCATTGGGATTAGCAACAGGTATCACATCTATCTGGTCATTAAAGTCAGCAACAATATCTGATGGCTCGCCATATGGTTGATACGGATATTCTGATGGGCCGAAGTCCTTCACAATACGCACCAACAGTTTAAGCTCACTCTTCATTGCCGCATAAAGTCTTGCCTGAATTGCAGACATGACTTTCATATTTCTTTCGATAAGCGCGAGCGTTGTGCCTACTGGCGCTTGGCTATTCATATCAGCAGCCTTTACATCAGCCATTGATGCAAAGCGGCGTGACTCCTCAACGATATTCTGTAATAGCTGATACAAGGTGCCACTGGGTTCTTTGTATGGCAGGAACGAAATGTTTTCTTTTATCGTGCCACCGGGAACATCTACATCCCTAAACTCTCCCGGCATGATAGGCGTATCGTCTGCGGTGATACGCATACCGCGAGTCTTCAAGCCTCCGGGCAAGTTCGCCAATGTACCTGCATCGACAAGTTGCCGAAGTATTGATGTAGCAGATTTGACTAATCCACCGATAAGGTGAACAAGACCAAGGCCATAAAAACCAAGACCCGGAATATATTCGTAATGAACAAAGTGATCCCGTCTTCTCTTTAACGAGTCATCTTCAAAAAAGTTACGGCGTATAGAAAGTATTTGTGCGCTACCTTTATCTACGGTAACGACATATGGCACTGCAATACCTGTGGCTTGCCCATCCTGCATATCTGGAAAATCATCCAAATCAAGATCAACTTGTATTTCAAGAATTGTATTGACAGTTTCGCCGGTTAAATAAGACCCGCTTGCCGACGATGTGTACGACTCGCCCGTGATCTCACCATACTTTTCTTTTACGGCATCCACATAACTGTCGGAGCCTAAGAGTTCGATGTCTCTATAAAACCCAGAGACTTGCAGCTTGCGTATTTCATTGGATGTTTTACGCATACGATGGGTCATGCGTGTTAGCGACTTAATATCTGTTGCTCCGTTAAATACCACCATATCTTCTGCTGGTACAAACATAGAGCAAGGCCGACCCATGCTTGGATCAAAATACACTTTCTTAAATGCACTTCCTGCTAGGGGCAAAGAAAACAACATGCGCTCCGTTTCACTACGAAACTCCGTCATTTCTTCCGTAAGCAAAAAGTTCAAATAGTTCTGAACCCGATTAGCCTGCTTATACATCTCTTCGGTAGCTTCACCGACGATCTTTGATTTAGCTGGGCCACCGGCTGGAAAGATTTCAGATATTGCCTGTGACTGAAAGCGGATAACTGATTCTGCTAGGAGGGGATGATGTACGCCGCAAGCCCCGGGCCAAGGCTCTGTGCGATCTTCTATCTTCAGACCAAGTAGATCTAAACCTTCAATATATGTCTCTTCCCAATCACGACGAGAAGATAAGTCATCTTCATAAGCTGATACCAACTCAGATCCAAGAATGTTTAATTCTTGATCGCTCATGTATTCAGCTAGATTTGCATCGAATGGCGCATCTTCTACAGATGGATCGGGATCAAAATCAATAATCATCCCACCGTCCTCTGTTTCAATAGCGACAGAATCTGGATTCTCTATCTCAATAATCATCTCAGACTGCTCGTCCGCATCTGCTAGACGATTTTGTATATCCGCCATCTGAAGTGAATCAAGCGAGCTTTCTACAGCCATACAATGCTCCCGGTTGCGCGGAGTTTAAACGCACTAATAATAGTTAGCAATTCGTCTTGGTGTTTGTTCTGTGTATTCATCATGCTCTAAAGCAATAAATCCACCCTGCCTGAACCTCAACAACGCCTGAGTCGAAGAGTCCACTAAGTCATCGTGATCCCCTACAGGGAAAGATGCAAACTCTTCAATCACCTCTTCAGCCCAGCGACGAGCCGGTGCCCAGACAATACCTGATGCAAAAAAGTCAGCGACAGCATTTACACGCGATACTTTGTCATTGCCTCTGGACGGAGTATATTCCGTAACACTGATACCCATTGCTCTGAGTTCATAGATCAATGGCGCACCCGCTGCCTTTGCCTCCACAATAAATGCATCCGGCTCCCAATCCATGTACATCTCATAAGCACGTTGCTTCAGTGTGGGAAACTCCATGCGTTCTTTCAAAGCATCAAGAAGGATAATGTTTGGGGTCATACGACCCTCATCGTTATCCATATAGAAAACGCCCCATGTAGTGCAAGCAGAATAGTCTGCTCGCTCGTGCTTCATAAAGGCGGTATCCCAAGACTGAATTACAAACGATACCTTGGGTGGATCACGCTCTTCCCAAACTTGCCACCAATCCCGTTTGATAATGGCAGACTCTTCAGATGTAGGCTGCTGTTGGTACTGGGCCTCCCACTTCGAGATGGGTAGTTCTGCCTTGAGCTTCTCTAGCTCCTCTACAGGCCAGTATTCAGGCCAAAGAGACCTGCCTGATGGTAGTATTGCGGGTAGCTCTAAAACCTCCCATTCGTCGGTACCGTCCCTCTCAACACTATCTCGCATAATCTGACCGCAAAGATCCTTCTGCGACCAGCGAGTCATCACGATAATGATTGCCCCTCCCGGCTGTAAACGCTGACGAGGCCCAGAGCTAAACCATTCATGGGTAGAATCAAATACCTTAGGATCTGCTTGTTGGCCCTGTTGTTCTGAGTGGGGGTCATCTATAATAAGCAAATCGGCACCACGCCCTGTTACGGCACCACCGACACCTACGGAGAAGTATTCACCACCACCTGACACATCAAAGCGACCAGCAGCTTTAGAGTCAGCAGTTAGGGAGGTTTCGGGGAATATATCTTTGTACTCTTCACTACCAATCAAGTTACGAACCATACGACCAAAGCGAACAGCAAGCTCGGCGGTGTGGGACGCCATGATGATCTTCTTGTCAGGCATCTTGCCCATAATCCATGCAGGCAATAACCAAGAGGTCAACTGAGACTTGCCCATACGAGGAGGCATATTAATCATTAAGCGTTTACACTCCCCGCTTGCAACACGCTCAAATTTCTCAGCCATCTTCCTATGGTGCCCACCTTCAATGAAAGCAGGCCATACAGAAGCACAAAAACACAAAAACTCTTCCTGCGACTTCTCCCTTCGTACCGACATCTCTAACGCCTTCATCAAATCCATCACTTGTTTACGCTCTGAAGCGGTCATGGCTGCTATGAGATCAGGTGTCAACAACGATTGTATATCAGAAAGCTGTTTGTCAATATCAATAGTCATGTTGTGCTCACTGTTTACAAAATGGTTTTCGTAAATATAAAATTTTACGCACTATTTTTGTCAATAATTGTTTTCGTTTTTAGGGGGTGGGTTTGTAAAATGGGGTGATCGACTGTAGATAATTGTATGTATATGTATGTGCGGGACTCCTGCGCGCTGTGTGCGTGTGTGGGGGTCTGCCGGTGCGTGTAAACGCGCTAGGCGTGGGACTCCTAGGCGCATTATGCGCGTCAGTCCTGCGTTGCGACACGATCACGCGATAGCAATCCGTTTAAACGCTCCAAGATCACCGAAGGTGAGTCGGCATCAGCTCGCACCACTGCCTGTTGCTCCACATAAAGCCTAGAGGCTTTCCCTCTGTGGTGCTCGGCTTGTATAGCAGAGCTATATTGCCCAGCATCTCTGGCCTCATCTCGCAGCGATGCCAGTGTATCGAGGTGATCCCGTAGGGAAACAGCCCGATCCTCTGCTAATTCAGCACCCCGCTGATTAATTAAGTCTACGACTTCTGCTTTTTTAACCAACTCACTTCCCTTTTTGTCTGGATTGCTGGTGTAACCAGCCATGCGCGCACTCTCTGCCTGTGTACGGCCTTCGGCCACATACCTAGCGAATAGGCGCTCTTTAACGCTTACCTGCTTACCCATTACGTCCCTGCAACCCGTTTAAACTCGCCAACTTAACCGAAGGTTAAAAAACCCAGTTGGAAAAAACTAGTTGACAGTTTAAACGAAATCTGGGCATAGTGATTGGCATCGACGGATTGACCAGCCCATCAGGTCAGCCTACCGACGATCACTGAATGGGTGTAGGCCACCTCCGATCAGGTATCGGTGTTTCGATCTCACGGCGGATCGAGACGTAGCAAGCTGGAATTGTGTGCAAGGCAATTCTGCGAAGGCTTGGGAAAAGGATGTCGGGGCGGTGGAGTCACCTCCAGATGTCGGGAGACATCTCTCTGGAGGCC
>CAACVD010000575.1_pt2 | contig 15255 bp, 34 predicted proteins | sample 2381771 | NCBI WGS metagenome assembly CAACVD01 (sample SAMEA5211965, study PRJEB30684) | marine metagenome | biome: Marine; feature: Epipelagic; material: Water | collected 2015-10-15 | depth 15 m | reverse complement strand
ATATTACACTAAGGCAATACCAAGCATTCAACAAGTTTGAAGAGCCAACCGTAGACCAAACGCTTACAACGTTCTTAGGTATCTCTATTGACCAACTCAACAGATTACCCGCTGAAAAGATTGAGGGATATGCTACACAGATAAATTCAGTCTTTGAACAAGACAAGCAATTCACTCCTACATTCGTTTTAGATGGTGTTAAATACGGTTTCATACCAAAGTTGGATGATATTACCTACGGAGAGAATAAAGACCTTACAACGTACCTAAATGACTTTAAGGATATGCACAAGGCAATGGTTAAAAGCGTCAATAGGTTTGTTGACTGTGTTGCCTTCTCTGTCCTTCATCCACGTATAGGATTGCAGTTCCTTGATGAGGTTCTTACTTGACCTTGTTACAAAGATTTTGTTCTGATTGATTAAGTTGATTCCGTACACAATAGAATCCTTTCCTTTCGTACAGGGTAGAACTTGATGCCCGTATGTTTTTAACTCTGCTATTGATTTGGGTTCTGCTGAATCTGCGTAAACCATACCCCTAATTCCTTTCGATTTGAATAAGTCTGATATATCGCTATTGAGCATTTTCTTTTGATATATAACTTCGTCAAAGATGTAGCTATCATTGTACTTGTATAATCCTATCAATGTTGTAGGGTCATTACTATATCCAAAGTCCATTCCGTAGCACAATAGTCTTGCCTCTGTTGGTAGGTCTATTTCTTTCCAATCAGGTATGCACACGCCATCCAATGAACCTACTTGACCCAATCCGTACACCTTCCACCAATTAGACCAATAGGAACTCTCTTTTGCCTTGTCTCGTGCTGATTCAATATCTGCTACAATAGTATCGGGTAGTGCCTCGTTGTCTAAGTAAGTAAGTGTGATGAAGTCTGCGTCGTCTTGTCCAACCACTTCGGTATGCGCCCAAAAGTTTGCGGTTGGGTTAAAGTCAATCCAAATGTCTCCGCTTGTTCTTATCGCTAATTGGTTGTAGGCTTCAAATGGTACGTTGTTAGCTTCGTTCACATACAGGACGGTACGTCTTGCCCCTCGTAGCTTATCGGGTTGCTCTACGCTAAAGAACTCGATGTAAGAACCATTGGAGAATGTGTACTTAAGTGCTGACCTATTCCATTGGTTGTCTCTGTACCTTCCCGTCATCATCATAATCTTTAGGAAGTCTTTCATTGCACCCCTACGAAGATGTGGAATAGATTCAGATACAATACTCGTTTCGAGCATAGGAGTTCTGATTGCTCTATCAATAAGTATAGGAAGAATGCCAAAGGTCTTACCCGCTGACGTTCCTCCTTGAATTACTTTCTTTCTTTTTGTTAAAGCGTGTAGCTTCTTAATCGCAGTTGTTGTCTGAAACATTAAAGGTCAAATAAAGGTTGCTCTGTGTTAATTGAGATATCTTTAGTTTCTTTTGGCTTTCCGTACATATAGTTGAAGTACATTTGCAAGGCTTTGAAATCGCCCTCGTCAATCTTTGATTTTAGTTTCTTGATAGCGTCGTCTTTGTCGATGTGTTTGTTCAACATCTCAATCAGTTGCATTTCTTCGGACTTGCTCTTGCGTCCCGCACCTTCTCTTTTTCCTCCGTTATTTTTTCTCTTATCCATAATTGATATAAATTGATAATTCAATCCTTTAATTTAAAACAACAAAGGTATCACTATGTTAATTAGATGCAACAGTATCACAAGTAGCCATAGGTTTAATCCTCTCGTAAATCCCTGTGGAGTTAGTTTCTCTCCGTAGCTATAAACAAAGTAAGCACCCCCAAAGAAAACCAATAGGAGTGCTGCTACAATAATGTTAAATACGTGCTTCATACTTTTTCGTATATCATTGTTAAAATAATTTGGAAGATTCCTACATAGACAACGTGGTCTACTTCATAGGTTTGTTCCCCTTCAAATTCGTAAGGTCTTAATCCAAAGACTAATCCTTTGACCATTCCTAATTTTAATTCATATCTTACTAAGTTCATATCTGATTTTTTAAAAGTGTTATTGCTAAAGCTATATATATTACTCCTAAGGTTATTGCTATTATGTTTTCTTTTTTCATTTGGTTTCTTTTTGTTCTTCGATTTGGTCAAAGATGTTTGTCTGTTTATCCTTTGGCTTGTTCAGAAGCCTTTCGAGTATCTCGTCTAAGTGTTCCATATATTTATTTTTTTAAAGTCCACAGTGTCCGCTATCGCATTCGTTAAAATCATCGTCAAACAATTCTATTTGAGTATTCCATTTTATAATGTCTTTATACATCACATCGCTTCTCCATTTTGATTCTTTGGTTTCTTGGTCAGCAAACCACTGCATTTTTTCGGGATGCTTGTTGCTCATCTTCTTTAGTAACAAAGGGCTTCTCCAATGGCAACCAACGCAGTTATTCATATAAGCGAAACGAACAGGTTTATTTTTCCAAAACGCTTCTATATTGTCTTTATAGATGTTATCTTTTATCAATGGAAATTCGGGTTTGCAGTATTTGTATTCTCCCCAATTATTTCTGCCGCTTTTTGACTTTGAGAAAGTAGCCTTTACACTTGTAAAACCGTTCTCGTCTGTTTTATCCATCATTGTATTTGCTCTCCTTGTTTCGTTTGCTCTATATCCAAACCTCATTTGTACGGGTTCTTTTACTTCTTCATACATCCAATGAAGTATTGGCATTGTTTTGAGTTCCGTTGTGCAATACCTTGCGATTTTGTTAGGTAGGTACTTAGTTCCTTTCTTTGTCTTTATTATGGCATCATCAAACGTCTTTCCTGTAACCCAATCAATCTTTGAGCCTATGAACTGTTCTAAATCTAACATAGTGTAAATAATCATATCTTCCTCAAGAGTTCCTATAAATTCAGTTCCTAATCTATCGGAAACCATTTGTCTTACTTTTGCATCGGGGAACATACATTTCTTGTCGTCTGTACGAACCAAAGAAAACACATTGTAATCAGCAGGGTAATTTGCTGCGATGTAACTTGATGTTTTTCCTCCACTTAAACTGTTTACTGTTTTCATATCTTTATTTTATTAATTTAAATCTATATCCTTCTATTACTTGTTCTAATTCTTGTACTTTTATCTTTAGTTGTTTTATCTCTTGTTCAGTAGTTGGTTTCTTTCCGAACTCTCTGTCAAGTTTCTTGTACACGTTCCAATATTTCTTTTCACATTCTACGTCATACATTGTGCTATTGATGGCATTCATCACAGTTGCGTGGTGTGTTAGTCCTACCGTCTCTGCCAACTCTGTAAACGTCTTATCCGTGTAGTCTCTACATAGTTTAAAGTATAATGCTCTTGAGTATGTAAAGTGTCTGCGTCTACTTACTGAACTTAGGTCTACATTTAGTTGTTCCTGTACTTCTTGTTTAATTTCCTCCGTTGTCATTGTCTTGTTGTTTAATTGTTTCTTTTAAATCGTCTATTGCTTCTTTGATTCCCGCACAATGCAAATATAATTCTTCTTCTTCATACAAGGTCAATACTTCTTCCAATTCTTTTATTTCCATTCCTTCCTTGTACAATTCCATTGCATCTCTGTAAGCGTACCAAATCCATTCTTTTTTTTCTTCTTCTGTCATATTGCGTTGGTTCTTAGTTTGAGTAAATTAAAACAAAGGATATACTTCTCTCTTGCTTTGCTCTTGTATATCTTCTTATACAGTTCAAACACTTTCCTTTTGAATTGGTAAGGTGTTTTGCATTCTTTGAATATCTTCTTACAGTATGCCTTTCCGTAGCCTTTACAGAAGTTTACATTGTCTGCACTGTCGCCAAGTATCATTTGCTCGTGGAAGAAGTACGTTGCTTGTTCTTCTGTGTATTGCGTGATTGTTTGGTGTTTATAGTGATAGTTGTAAATCAAAGCAGGGAATTGATTGTAGTCCTTGTCTATTGATACAATTATTGATTCTTTTGGATTCTTTGCCCAATACGATGCTACAAGGTCATCTGTCTCATATCCCGCCTTATGTATTGCGTTGTAGGATTCTTGTACGTATTTAGTCAGTTGGTTCAGTAGAGGCGGTATATTAGCTTTCTTTCTGTTTGCTTTGTACGTTGGTGTCAGCATCTTTCTGAAATTACCTTTAGAACCGCAGAACGTTAGAACCTTATCAATCTCTTGGGTTTCTTCCAACTTGTTTACAATAGACATAAAAACCTCGTCAAACTTGAATATCACTTCCTCGATGTTGTCGTTGAAAGGACTGTCATCGGGATTTTGTTTCTCCTTGTAGCAACTGCTCCAAAGCAAACTGTCTGCATCAAATAGAATCGTCTTCATTGTCTAAACATTTTAAAATGTGTCTTACTGTTATTATCATTCCAAATACCACTACGATTACTGCGGCTAAAATATTACAATTCATAATTATATTTTTTTTAATTGATAGTCTTGATAAACGCCTCCTTTGTTTGAGTGAGAGTATTGAAAAACGTCTCCTTTATTGGAGTGGTCGTTTTGATAAATGTCTCTTTTGTTAGAGTGGTAGCCTTGATAAACGTGTCCCTTATTGGAATGTCCTTCTTGATAAACATCTCCTTCGTTGGAGTGTTCGTTTTGATAAATGTCTCCTTTGTTTGAGTGAGAGTATTGAAAAACGTCTCCGAGGTTGGAGTGGTCGTTTTGATAAATGTCTCCGAGGTTGGAGTGACGGCTTTGAGAAATGTTTCCCTTTGATTTAACTCCGTCTAAATTGATTATCCCTTCAAACTCTCCAAAATCCAATTCCGAAATATCAATGTCTCCGTTCTCGTTTGTAAATTCTTTTTTTAACAATTTTACTAATTCTTGTTTTGTCATAGTTCTATATCTTTCATTGTTCCTGTTGTTAGTAACCTGTACTTTCTTTTCAAGGATTCAATATACAAAGTTGCATCCATCAATTCTTCTTGGAGATGTTGTAGCCAATCTAAGGTACTTAAATCTTCTCGTTCCATTGTCTTACCATATTTTGCAATACCCACTTCAGAACGCTTCTTATAGGCTTCTACAACTGTCTGTACTATCTTGTCCTCCATATTGTTTTTTGTTTATAAATTCTCTAATTTTTTAGCTAACTCTCTTACTGCTTCCAAAGCCTCTGTTACTTCGGTGGTAGGAATGTAGTCATCCATAATGTCATTGTAAATTTGGTCTAATAGTTCCAATTTAGTTGTCATAAATTTTAGTTTTATTGGGGGATTTTACTCCCCCTTGTTATTGTTTTTATATTGAATTTACGTGCGATTGTTTTCTTACTGCTGTTCCGTTCTCACGAAAACTCGCCCAATATATGAATTTGTGTCCACAAAATTTTTCAGCAGGATATTTAACGTAATGCCCTCCGTATGGGTTCTTGTCAATTTTATACTCTACCCCTTTAACTTTTAATTCTTCGATTGTTTTTTGCATATCTGTCATAATGTGTAGTTTTAGTGTTTAGTAATTGAAAGTGCGGTTTTGTCAAAAGTATCGTCAAACCATTCTTTTGCTGATTGCACAGTTCGAAAGTTCAAAGACATATCAACTGTCTCAAATTGTTTTAAGTTGTTCTTGAATGTGATAGAAAATGTGTTCATAATATTTTGTTTTAGTGATTATTTATTTTACAAAGATACACTTTTTTATCATTGTTAAGTACTTTTTTTAGAAAAACTTTAAAAAAAATAAAAGGGAAGTTTTACCTTCCCCTTAATTTATAGCGACATTAGTTCGTTTATCGCAGTATGTCCGCCTATTACAACACCGCATCCGATTGCGGGTTTCTTGCCTGCTTTGGCATAGGCAAAGGCATATTTCTCGTGGTCTATTCCGCAACCAACTTGCATTCCAAATATCTTAAAGTTTGCACCGACAGTCCATTCGGTATAGCATTGAGTGTGTAAGTGTCCCTGTACCGTGGACATCATATCCCCCTTGGACTTTGTTCTTGCAGTTCCCGCCTCTCCGTGTATATACTGAACGTCATCAATGACCGTTCGCTCTGTGAAGTTCCAATTCGGTGTCCCTAACACTTCAGAGTAGCTTCTTATCCATCTCTTTGGGATTCCTCCTGTTTGTGCTTTACGTGAGATAATTCTATCGTGATTCCCTATCATTACATCTGCCTTTGGAAATGCTTTGTACCATCTTTGTAATCTGAATATAGCAATGTCTAACTCTGCACCGCCACCAAGACCATCTGCATCTGTCTCGTGATAACTTGAATAATGATTGTCTATTACATCTCCGATAAATACGACCTTGTTACAGTTGTACTTTGCGTAAACCTCCCTACAATGTTTAAGGTAACTGTCAAGGCAAAACGGTTCGTGTAGGTCTCCAATCACAAGAACCCTTGTCTCGTCTTTGGTAATGTTCTCAAATGCTTTCAGTTTGTTTCCTTTTAATCTTGGTCTAAAGTCTCTCATATTTTATTGTTTTAAAGTTATTGTTATTACTGTAATATGCCATTAATTCAATATCGTTTGCAGAGCCTTCTCTTTTCTTTCTTCCGCCCATTCTTATACGTCCGTTTAAGTTTTCAATTCTTGAGAACACAACACCGTCAAAACAAGCCCAAAGAATAACCCCGTCTTCTTTTTTATTTGCCATCTTCAAAAGTTTACGGACTGCAATAGGCAAAGGGAAACATTCGTACATCGTTTTAAGTCTACCCTTGACCTCTAAATAAAACACAAACTTTCCGTCTTTGTATATCTTGAAATCAATATCGTTAGGAGATAGCTTTTCATACGTCAATCCGTACTCATCACAAAACAATTTTACTGCTTTGTTCTCTCGTTCCAAGTCTTTTTTGCTTTCAAATCTAATACTCATTGTAAACTCTTTTTAATCGTTGAACCATTGAGCGTACACAACTACTGCAACTTGATGCCTGTTTCTTTTCATTGAATACTCTGTTGCTTATCTTTAAGAGTGTGAGTTGTTCTGACCTTGACACTTGTGTTTGGTTTCTTTTGAAGAACTCCGATAGAGTTATGTGTTCTGTCTCCGTCAAGCAGTTGGGTCGTCTGTACGGGAACATCTTGTTTAGTATCTCCTTACGTTCATCACATCCACAATCTTCTCCCGCTATAAACTTAACCATCTTTTCTATTCCTGTGGCTTTGGTTATCTTTGCAATAGTGTCGCCAAGTCCTTTGGATTCTTTCTCTTGGTTAGCCTTCCAATCTTTGTAGGCTTTTGTTCTTTTGTCTTTGGGTTCTTCCATCTTATAAATAGTTTAAGTCCTTTGTACCGTCTTTACTTGACTTGTCTTGTAAGATTTTGATTTCTTTTTGCATCATTAGATTCGTGATGTAAAGTTGTGACACCACTGTTTCAAGCGATGCCAAACGTTCTTGAGTTGTTTTCTTTTTTGGTTTCATATATATTAAATTCGTTCGTAATCTTCGTTATTCAAATCTTCCCAATCTTCTTGCAATGCATCGTTCAGTTTCTCCTTGCATCTCTTGACCGTATGGAATAGGTTTGTGTGGCTTATGTTTGAAAACCTTGACATAGTTCTGAAACTCATATCCGTAGACTTGTAAACATTAAACACATCTCTGTCGTACTCATCCCAATTCAAAGACTCAAGGTCAATCTTATCCAAGAACCTTTGTTCTGCTTCTTGCTTGTCTCCCATTCCTTGCTCGTCATATACAAGAGAATCGTCTGCCAATCCTCCAAATGTAACAGGGTTTTCGTATTTGTCCTTTTCCAAGTTCTTCAGCAGCCATTCAATAGGTGTCTTTCTGTGTTTATTCCTTTGTCCCAAGTAAGTGTATAGAATACTTCTAAGCGTGAAAAACACATACCCCTTTTGCAGTTTACCATCTTTAAATAAAAACGTGTGAGAGCCTCTCTTTTGAACTGATTTGTGCAGTTTCAAATACATCTCCTGTACTATGTCTTCGGAGTACATATCCCCTCCGATTCCTTTTACTGTTGTAACCCATTGAGAATGCGAATCTGCAATCTCTTTAAGCCATAAATTTCTTTTATCCTCCATACCCTAAATATAATAAAAAATACCGTTACTTTATAGTAAAATATCAAAAACCTTCTAAGGGGTCGTATAGGTCTCCAACTATGCTTGGCAGTCCGTACTTGTCCACTTCAAAACTAAACTTGTCAAAAGAGTAGTTTCTACTGCGTTTACAGGACACCGTTACCATATTGTTGTGCTTTGTGTTCTTCTCTAATTGTATTTGGGTTTCCGTCTTCTTCTCTAAGAAACTCCCAAGATGTCCCGTCGGTTTGTCACTTCCAAAGTTGGAGTGTATTACCAAAACCATATGACATTTGTATTTCGCAGTCCATTCCATTACCTTCTGAACTACTTTGTTTGATTCTTCTATATTGTTTACGTCGTTGCATAAATCTGCAATACCGTCTACAATAACCAAACCTACATCGTCTACTTTATTTTCTAAATACCACTCTATAAATTCTAATCTGTCTTTCGGGCTAAATTGTCTAAGTGCTAAAGTGTGGTAATTTTCTTGTGTTTCCCCAACCATTTCCAATGGTCTTCTGAATACTTTTGATGCGTGGAATTCTCCTTGTTCTGTATCAAAGTGAACCAACGCTCTGCCTTTTCGGTAGCCTTTCATTTCGCCACTAAATCCCTCAACTTGTCCATTCAAATAAACCGCAGACAATAGACTGACAAAAAACGTTTTCATTGACTTTGGTGGTGCTTGTACAAAGCTAAAGTTTCCATAAGTTCCAATAGGCACAGGGAATTCTTTTTCTCCCTCCCTTGTAGTGTATTTGTAAGAACCCATAGAGATTGCAACAGGTGGATATTTAACCTCAACAGACGGGTCGATAAAAGTCTCATCTACCACTCTCTCGAAATACATTCTTTGTAATTCTTTTTCTTCGTTGCTCATCGTTTTAGTTTTTTTAGTTTACAATCGTTTAAATAAAAAGGGAGGCTTTTACACCTCCCAATAAATTTAAAACGGTAGGTCGTCCATAGGTTGCTCAATACGAGCAGTTTCCTTTTGGTCTTCTGTCTTGCGTTCAGCAGCTACAACAGTTCCGTTTGTCCAAAATACCTTTCCGTTTCCAAGGTACTCCTTTTTCTTCTTCGCTTCTCTTTCCTCTTTGGTTTGAGAATCAAACGCAGAAACATTCTGTCCCCAATCGTTTGTGTCGTCGTTTACCGCAACTGTGAAGTTGTAGTAAATAGGTGTCTCCATTTTACCGTTCACTTCTTTCGGTTTTCCTTTTACAAATTTCTCTTTTGGAAGTTTGTCTACTCTGATACTCAAATCTAATAAAGTTGCCATAATGTTACTGTTTAATTGTTAATAATGATTTTACTTCTTTTGATAAATTATATTTTGATTCTACTTGTTGGATTGTAAAGTTGCCCGAATCAAGTGCAGTCTTTACTTTATTGAATGCAGGCGTTCCTGCGTGTAGGCTTTGTTTAACCGTCTTTCCGTGCGTGTTTGTCGCATCTGCGTCTTTGGTGTCATCTATCAAGAATAAACCGTTTAGAGCGTACTTACGTGCGTATGAGGAGGAACTCCCGTAACTTTGTGCAATGTCCATTCCTTTGCGGTTGATATCAATCCCCGCTTGTGCTGCTACCATAAAGGTGTTTTCTCCGTCTGTAATTGATGCAGTAGCTTCTACAAAGATTCCCAAAGGGTTCTCTTTTACTTCGTCTGAAATAGTCAGCAGAAGACCGTGCTTGTTTAGCAATGGCTTTACTGCTTCGAGAATATCCTCACAGTTTCTATAGTTGTACTTCCCAAAATTGTTTCTTTGGCTTTTAGGTGCTTTCAGTTCGCTTTGAACCTTTACTAATTTGTCAATCATAATTTATTGTTTTAAGTTGTTGTTTTGCAAATATATATAAAAATGCTGATACTTTCAATAAAATTGGTTATTATTTTTTCTTGCCAACATTTTAACTTGTGTGCTATACTCCTTGAGCATCATCTCTAAAATAGTATTTTTGTGCTTTAGAGATTCGTTTTCGCTTTGTAATGCTTCAATCATTTGTTGCTTTAGCTTTAGTAGTTCATCCATCTGTAAGTGTGTTTTTAAGTATTTGATTCATTGTCTTTAGAAAGTCATCGTTGCTGACCATTGTCTTCTCGTTCACAAAACTGTTACTTTGCACTTCGTTGTATATACTTCTCAATCTATCCTTTACAGGTTCATCAATTATCTGTCTTATTTTCTTCGATACGAACTCTCTAAGAAACAATTCTGTTATCGGTGTCGTTTTGTCTTTCCCCAAAGATTGCGACGCTATAAAGTGATGTATTAAGTACGTTACTAATTTTACTTCTTTTGTCGTCATATCCCTAAGTTTTGGATTCTCATCTCATACTTCTTTCCATCTCTTTCGTCTTTCTCTGAAAAATTCAACTCTCTGTTTGTCTTGTAACCTGTGATAGGGTTTACATCGTAGTTCCAAAAGTCTCTTGGCATTTCTTCTCCTATTGGTAATCTCTTTGGTCTGTGTCCCATTTTGTTTGTTTTTGAATTAGTTATCTGCATTTGATTGAATACGTTACTTGTCCGTTTGTCATTTCCTCCTTCTCGTCTTGGCAATCGACCTGTTTAAAAGTGTCAATTTTATAATCAAAGTAAACTTTCCCTTTTTCTCCTCGACTTGTTAGGTAGCCTTTATAAGTTGTCTCCCAACACCCACATTCGTCATAAGGAGATTGATACTCGTCTTTGTCGCAAGACGTTAAAAATAATACTGCTGAAATTGTTAAAATTAGTTTTTTCATTTTGTTTCTGTTTTTAAATTAATATTCTTCTAAGTCAGTTCCGTCAATGTGCTTTGGATTCATTTCGTAATCGTCAAACACAGATACAATTCTCGCATCGTTGGGGTTTATGTTTTGGCTTTGTAGTTCTTGCCACGCTTCTTCTTCTGAATGTCCATCTGCAAAGTATCTTTCAAGCATTCCGTTTACGTCGTACTCAAAGCAGTAGTTCATAAGTTCGCTTGGGTTTTCTTCTTGACCGACAAACTCGGCAAGGTATTCTTGGTGTTGTAAGTATTCGCTAAATTCCATAGTTTTTGATTTTAAAGGGAGGTTTCCCTCCCGTTTGATTTATCCGTTGTATTTTAAATACAATTCTTCGTTGGTTAAGTCTTGGTCTAAGCAATCATTAGCAAATATAGCATCCTCAATGGCTTGACCTCTTTTGCTATAACCATCCCACCCATTTAAGGACTGCCTATGCAATGGTAATTGTTCTTTGGGTGCTTTAAACCAATCTTGCGAAAGTAGCCATTTTTGATACGAATTAGGTGTATTTTCAAATTGTTGTCCTTTGTACTTTCCGAATTTTAGTGTCATAATATTTAGTTTTAGTGATTAATTATATTACAAATATACAACTGTTTTTGAGTTGTGCAAGTATTTTTTTAAATTATTTTCAAAAAAAAAACAAAAAAAAGAGGCTACATTTCTGCAACCCCTTGAAACTAAAACAATTATGAAAAACTAAAAACTAAAATTTTTTTATTAAATCTTTGTACTTTTGTATCATTTCCTCCAATTCAGCAGTCGAAAACTTTACTGTTTGCCTTGCCTTTTCTGCAAGTTCTTCGGCAGTACCTTTGCCAATATTATTATCCAACCATTTAGAAAACTTGTATTGTTCTCCGTATCTGAATACGTTGCACCCTGCACATTGAACTTGGACGTTTGTTTCGTCCCATCGTGTCGAGTAGTGTTTGCGACTTTGGAAATGCCCCGCTTGTAGCTTCTTCCAATGGTCTTGTTTGGTACACGTTACACACACCGCAACTTCGTTCTTTGCGTATCTTCGTCTAATCCACTCCGAAAATACAGAATCTAAAAGTTTAACAACCTGTGAACGTGTTTTCTTTTTCTTAGCCATCTAAATGGTTTAAGAGCAATTTCCCCGTTTGTTTGTCTAATTTATTAATCGCCTTGTATATTTTAAGACTGTACTTTTTTGACATCTTAACTGCTTCGCTTGTTGCACCCTTTCCTAAATCAAGTACGTCTCTGTCTAATTCAAGCAGTCCATCAACTCTTTGTCTTATGGTTGTGTTTGGTGCTTCTGATATATCTATAATTTGCTGCTCTATATTCATAATGTTTCTTTTTAAATAATCCCCCCGCTCATTGTAGTTCGCAGGGGAATCGACTTTCACAAAAGATGGTGTCCACTACAGACGATAGCCATCTAAAAACTAAAAAACCTTAACTAACACTCGGTTATACTACAAAGATAAGCCTTTTGTACGTTGCTACTAAATTAAACTGTTATCAAATGATAATAACTTTTAACTAACTTTATTTATGATAGCTTGACTTTTGCGGTAAATTTTTATACCTTCGCCTTATCTGTTTTCAACGTGTTTGGGTTTATTAAAAAATAAATAAATTCAGAAGATTGTTTAAAACAAAACACCAAAGAAATAATATTATAATAAAAGGATAGCTATGTAGTCAGACTACACCTTTAAAAAAAAGGGGTCTTTTAAGTAAAGTTATTTTGTAAGTCCTTGTTTCTTCTCCCAAGTTCTCATACCTCCCAAACCTAACATCCCAAAAAGTATAGTAAACAATTCATCCATCTGCAAAGCAGGTAAGTCACTCCATTCGGGATGTGCAAAGATAATCAAGTCTCTTAACACAAAGTTATAAGCTAAAGCCACACCAATAACCCATCCAATAAAAGGTCTCCATCCTGCTACGAACATAGTTCTATGTCCTGCTTCAACTTCATTGATTTTTGTTTGTAAGGCAACCAATCTTTCTGCGGTTTCAAGTTGCTTGTTTGGGTCAAGTTCTTTTCCTTTGATAGCTTCCCGAATGTCTTTCGCTAAGTCTCCGATTCCTTTTGTTCCTGTTCCTAAAAGTTTACTAATCCAACTCATTTTAATAATAGTATTAAGTATGCCATCATTACGTTTAAATTTACAATGACTAAGTTCCATTGCTTTGCTACGAATACTTGAGGCAATGACAATAAACCTGCAAATATGTATGCAACCATTCCCGAATCCTGTGGGAGAAGATGTGGTGCAGTAATAAAGAAACCCGTTCCCATATACCCCAAACGATTAGCAAGTCTCTCTAAAGGTGTCAAACGTCTTTCCTTGACTAAACTCTTTAGGATGCTTTTTTTTATTTTATCTACCATCTTGCTTTGTATCCTCTGATGTCGTAGTGTGTAAAGTTGTCATATACACCAATACCACCTTGTTTCATTTTTCCCTCTAAGATTAGAAGTTTTATCATTGTAGCAACTTGTGCCGGTGTCTTGCCTTTTACAACAATATCTGCTGCTTTAGCGAATAAGTGTTGGCTGCTTTTTGAACCCCCAATCTTTGAATTGTGTTCGAGGCTTCTGTATGCGGAGTTAATTTTTATTGGACTGTTTATCACTTCCCTAAGTTCTTGTAGGCTTTCTGCCAATTCTAAAACGTTCGGCAATAATTGAGATGGCATCTCTGAACCATCTTTACAGTCAAATTCTGATAACCTAAAATTCTTTGTTAGTCTCATATCTTAAAAATTAAATCTGTCCTCGTATTTTAAATACCTTCCATTTACTTCTTCCATTGCGGAAATAACGTCTTTAGGGATAACGTAAAGAGATATCGCTATAACTTCCAATACTGCACTCAACTTATCGTAGTTTGTCTTGTAGGAGTTGTTTAAGGTAATACTTTCCAATCTGTCTAAAAATCCCTCTACAATGTACGCCCTGTGTTTTTCATATCCGTTTATAAAGTGCCTTGCGTCTTTTTCGTTGATACCCATAGATACAAATATTACAAATGCGTCTGTATTGTAGTCATCGACTATTGCGTTCAATGTTTTGGATATTTGAAACTTTAGCCTTTGACCATTCATATCTTCAATAGACTTGTCAATAAGCAAATTGCTGAACCCTTTTATCACACTTTTAACTTTCAAATCTATAAGGATGTGGAGTAGTCTTGTCTTTACAACATCCTCTTTTCCTTTTGTCAAACAAGTAATATTATCGACTCTGCCCTTTACGTTGTTGGCAGTTATAAACATATCGTGATACAACAATGTTTTAAGACTTTTTTTCTTCATCAACATCCTTCTTATTTTGTTTTTAAACAAGTAAGAAACCCCTCCAACAATGGAAGCCAAAGAACCTATGATTAAATCGTTGTATTTATCCATCTTACAACTTTAAGTCTTGGTAGTTCAACCCCATAAACCTATGGACACCCTCTGCACTAATGTTTACGGAATAAGACTTCCAACCGTAAGGATGGTCAATCTCTCCGTCTTCGTCTGCTTCTAAGTCGTGCCATAGAACATCGACAAGATAGTCAGTACCAAGCAATCCATCGTCTACAATCTCCCCGTCTTCAATTACGGGTTCTGCTATGACCTCTAAACCCAACTCTACAACTGTATGTTTGTGTGTTTGATATTTGTTTCCTTGTTCATCTGTTTCAACCCCTAAAGCCTCTATTTTGTCTTGTGCTTGTTCTTTTGAGTTAAATGCGTATTTACCAATGTGTATTGCCATAATATATATTTATTAAAAATCTGTTGCTGAATCGTAAACTTTGATGTATTGAATATTTCCTTCGAAATTACGAACCCCCGTAGCATTGTCAAAACTCAATCTATCAAGTCCTAACATCGTGAATGTATCTGTTTCACTTAACACAATGGTACTGTCATTATGTTTAACTTGAATGTCTCCGCTTTTCCATTTTATTTTGAAGGTGTTCATATTTGTTTTCGTGAAAGAACCCGTTAAATTTTTAAATCCCGAAGTACCACCATCAAAAACATCGCTTCCGTTTGCATCCATAACGATATTCATAGTACTTGAACCCGTAGCCCAAACCAAACTTATTCTGTTGTCAGCAGTTCCATCTGAAAGTGTTATTCTTAAATCTTGTGCGGGATTGCTTACAATTGATTTGGCTTTTATCTCTAAAACACCCTCTGATGAATTTATGTAGGAAGATAAGTCTCCCGAAATGACTCCTGTATCTGCTGAACGTGTTGCAATAGCGCCCTCTGCACTAATCATAAAAGAAGTCCTGTAATCCAATGTTTCAAGTTGTGGTTGTGATATTGTTACATCTCCTGTTACTGAAGAAATAACACCTAAGCCAACTCTAAATTGAATACTCTCTACTGCGTCAGATGTAAATGTAATTGAGTAAAAACTACCCGCAACAACTGTTTCGCTTTGCGTTACAACAACCCCATCTTTTTTAAATACATCAGTACCA
>CAACVD010000788.1_pt1 | contig 15262 bp, 21 predicted proteins | sample 2381771 | NCBI WGS metagenome assembly CAACVD01 (sample SAMEA5211965, study PRJEB30684) | marine metagenome | biome: Marine; feature: Epipelagic; material: Water | collected 2015-10-15 | depth 15 m | reverse complement strand
ATAGCAGGTTCACAAAATAAATAAAGGTGAGCACCCCCAGACTTAGACCTACGAGGATTGTGAAGACTTTCCAATTGCTCTTTGGTGTAACCTAGTGAAGTGCCATCGCTCAATAATGCGCAGTTGAAAAAAGTGCCATATCGAACAGTTGATCGGATAACTTTGCCAACAAGTTCATGACGAGGGTTTCTCTTTTTAGCATCTTTTCTGAATGCTAAAATCTGTCGAGCTTTGGCGACAGCTCGAGCTTTTTTAACATCAGCTGTCTCTGCAATACCTAATGGTGCCATTCCAGGAAGTGCATCCACCTGAGGTGTCTTTTTAACTTCCTCTTCTCTAACAGGAATATCAAGTTCCTCAACAAGATTAAATAATCTCTTTGCAGCTGACTTTTTATCAGCAAACCTTTTAACTGTCGCAGGACTGTTCGCATTGAACATGTTTGCAAAAGTTGTAAGAGTGACATTAGGGTTATCAAGCATCTCATCAATGTTTGAAAAGATAAGGCAACCATTTGCCATAATCTTTGCAGTTGCTTCACTCTCATATGCTTTTATTCTAAAGCTTTTGATATCTATCGAATAATGTGTCATTTACTTTCCTTTCTCAGTGTTTTAGAGAGGTGCCCAATTTCTCAAGCACCTCATTCCCATTAAACATATATAGTCTCTCTTATTTTATCCACATTGTAAAGTATTTTTTTAAAAAAAGATAATCTTTTTTATTTCCCTTAAATATCAATAAGTTACAGCACATAATGACGCAGTCCTCTAGGCTGAACTATAAATAAATTTTGTTTTGTTCTTGTAACAGCGACATACCAAACTCTGTTTTCTTCATCCTTGTGGGTATTCTCCCAACTATATCTGCCCATGTCAGTTCTTAGCACAACATTATCAGCCTCGCCACCTTTACTTTGGTGAATTGTTGATATTGTTATTCTTGGTTTTTCACTAAATTTTTCTCCATTTCGTAGGCAAGATCTCAAATATTCTCTTTCGTCAGGAGCAATACCTTTAAGCATATCCATCCAGTCGTAGTGTTTTGAATTACCATTTAAACCTAAGTCCTGCACGTTATATTTTTCTTTTCTTTCTATCTTAATCTTGAATGGCATAAATTGTATCATATTTTTTGTTTCATGTAATGTAAGTTCTTTGCCATTTCTAATTTTCTCCCAGCTCGTGATTGCTCGAGTTTCTTCGGACTCAAGAGAATTTTTACCATTATAAAAATATCCATAACCTTGTTGTCTTGCAGCTTGTTGAAATCTGTTTAGTAAATATTTTGACCTGCTCATACACAACCACGTTCCCTGACCAGAGAAGTCGATCTGTTGTTCGTCGGCAATATACTCAACCATTCCAGATTCCAGCTTTGAAGTCCAAGGCTTGGCATATCTGTGCTTTATTCTTTTGACAATATCAAGTGCAACTGAGTGAACCTTTTGAGGAACTCTATAACTCTGAGGCAAAACAACCCTATCACCTTTTAAATTTAAAAACTTATTTACGTCAGCTCCTGCCCAACCGAATATTGCCTGATCATCATCACCAGCTATATATACTTGATTAGCATTTTGCGAAGCTAATATTGCCATTTTATATTGTAAAGAACTTAGGTCTTGTGCCTCATCAATTATGCATACATCTATTGGCAAGGGTGAATTATATTGCTGAAGCATATCAGTAAAATCTAAAAGACCATTTTCTTCTTTATAAAATTTTAATGCTTTATCATATTGCCTAACAGCATGAAGTGTTAAATCATTAATCGCTGTAAGATTATATTGATCTTCAATTGATCTTAAACCTACTCTCGCCAGAGACTCAACTCTTGAACATTTGTCTCCTAAACCATAGCCAGTATGAACACCCAGATCTTCATCATATATTCCTTTGAATTCTACACCTAAAGCTTTGCCAAGTTTTCTGTAATGTTCATTTGTCATTACTTCATCTCTTTGAAGTCCGAGTTGTTTAAATGCCAAAGAGTGCAAAGTTCTAAAATAAGGAAATCTATCCTCCTCAAAACCAAATTTCTCCATAGCTCTTTCTTGTGCTTCAGTTGCAGCTTTACGAGTAAAGGCAAGATATGCAATTTTTTCTGGAGCTACACCCATTTTCAGATTGTCTTCAACTATTTTTAAAAGAGTTGTCGTTTTGCCTGTTCCTGGAGGACCGAGAATTATTTGTACATATCTCATTTTTTTAACTTCTTATCTCTTAACCTAGAAAAAGTCTTTGCTAAACTTTCACCTTTTCTTTTCTCTTTCAAGAGTTTCTTCATTGCTTGTTTTGCTTCAGGACTTATATACCTCTTTTGAAACTGGCCACCATCTTTTTTAATTGGCTTTAATTTAAATTGATCATCCATCATTTCATAAACTCTGGCTTGGGGAGTGGAGTTCTAACAGCAATAATAAAATTATCATGTTCAGCACAATTTTCTTTTCTTGCGATGGGGTCAGCAGTTTGGTTTAAGCTTTGCGCAACATACATACAAGTTTCATGATCATGAAATACAACTCTTCTTAAATCAACATCGCTCTCCATAATATCTGGAACAGTCAAAAGATATAAAACAAAGAAAGTGTTCATTGGTCTTCTCCTCTAAGATCTCTCTTTGATTTTGATCTTTCTTTTTTATTTGCATTCTTTTTATATTTTTTAGTCCAAGCTCTTGAAGTCGAGCTTAGATTTTTATCTTTAAAATTTTTCTTAACAATTCCTTGTGACATTTCTTTCTCCTTTCTTAACATCCAAAGCATCCATTCATAGTATCTCTCTGGCTCTTTTTCCATAACTAAAAATCTTCTGTTACAGTTGTTGGGATCTCCAGCTCGTCATCTTCTTGATAAAAATCTGGAGCTGGCACCGACCAAACCTTGATAGGCTTAGATTTAATTCTAAATGATTTTCTATCCCCACCCAAGCTCCTTAACCAAGACCATATTTGATGTTGGCTGGAATATCTAAATCGTCTTGAATCCAAATATATAAATAAATCTTCAGACCTAAAATAAACTTTGTCATCATCCTTGTCGTGCCAAGGCTTGGCATTCATTATTTCATCTTTATGACGAGCTTGAACTTTCCCAGTCAAAAAACTATCTAGCATTTTTTCAAATTGACCTTGTGGTGATGCATCATCTGGATCAACTACAACCTCAACTGAATTAAGCAGTTCATTTATTCTTTGTTCCCATTTGGGTGCTGGCATAGTGCTCGGGCATTTATTTAATTTCTCTACACAAATTTTTTGTAGCTGTCTCTGGTCAAGGAGCTGGGGTGTTGTAACCTCAATTCTCTCACCTTGCATTTCTATATACCATCTTACAGAAGATCTGTTTTCAGTTTCATATTTTGTTATAGCATCTATTTCTATTGCCAGTCCACCTTTTATACCACCAACACCAAATTCTCTTTTCATGCATTTAGTTCGCTCACAATAGTTGCATATGGGTGCTTGTTTGCAGGTGTAGGCATAATCTTTTTTGCTAACACCTTTTATAAGAGCATTGACCTCACTAGAGGGTAAAGGTTCAGATACATGTTCATAATTAAACTTCATCAAATCTTCTTGCCAGTCATCAGGGTTTTTCTTCCTGTAATAAACTCCGACATTAAAAAGGGAATTATTTCTGCTTCCTTCCGGAAATCCCATTGTCATTAAATGCTGTAAACATGGTGGACCATCTTCAAACTTATCATCAAGATCTGCTTTATATTTCTCCAGCTCCTCGAAAGTTGTTTGCTTTTTCTCAGCCACATCCAAAAACTGTTTTAAATTTAATTTCTTGCCATTATGTATGGCATATCTTTCGCTTTTATCTCCATCCCAATAACAAAGGTTTATCCAGTTTCCTCTGTCTCTTTCATTAGCTCGACTTATTTGTTTCGGGAATATCTCTGCACCACCATAACCTAGTGTGGCTGCAAATTCATTAAGCTTTGCCACCATATCAATGGCAGGAATAGCAGGTTCACAAAATAAATAAAGGTGAGCACCCCCAGACTTAGACCTACAAAGTACAAGTGGTGTTTTGTTGATTTTCTTCTCAAGTTGTTCAAGCGATTCATTTAACTTTACCTCTCCTCTAATATCTACATCAATAACTCCAAAGTTGCAAGAATTGTTCTCACGCAACATTATTATTCCTAGTATATAATCACCACCACTAAGGTGTGCTTCAAAATTATCTTTAGTTGCAGTTTCTGCAACTGTTACTGCTCTGCCTGACATTTTGCCATCGGCTTCTTTTTTCTGTACACGATACTGACCATGCGCAAGTTCATAACCTCTGAACAATGTCATAAATCTTTTTACGTTATCCATTTATTTCCTTTCTAAAAGGGAGAAGCCAAAGGATTAAACTCCTCCCTTACTTCGATGTGAGTCGTCAGAATTGAAGGATAAATTTTACATCACATCGTCGTCTGGTGCATCAGGACTAACCTGAACATTTCCAGATTTCAGTTGTGCTTTGAAGTCTCGAGCTGCAAGATAAATCTCTTCACCATTAGGAAGATTTTTAATTATGCCTCCAGACTTTGCATCATGATTGCACTCAACTGACCAGCCAAACCATGAACCTGCATCGCTTTGCTCAGGAACAGTTTTAAGTTGATAAGATGTCCAGAATATTGCTGGGTTTAGTTTTCTACCATCAATATCAACCATCAGCCTGTTCATCATGGTATTCCATTGTTTGGCTTTTTTCAGTTGGCTTTTGCCCATGCTTATCATTGCAGGTGTATAGCCATCTTCAGTCACCAAGAAAACAAAATATTCACCAGTTGGAATTATTTCATTCCCTTCGCTGGTCAAATACTCACCTTTGTCGCCTCTGGTGCAACTGCTCAGACATGTATCGTCAGTACCATGATCAGCAACAAGACCACCCATATCTTTACGCCATTCGATATGTGCTCGCCTATAACTAATCGGGACAACTTGTATGCCCTTTTCACCATCATGTGCAACCTTGGCAACATTATCGAAAATCATGCCAGCCTCAGCTCCTTTAACATAGGTGTTCTCTCTTTTTTGAACCTGCTTAGACATTTGTTGCAAGATGTTAAGTCTTGGAATCATTAAGTCATCGCGACCCATGTCCTCCAGACCTAGACCTGCATCTTCAAGCAAGTTAATTGTTGCCACTTCTGTGGACTTTCTGTTTTGTACATTTGCCATTATTTTGTCCTCCTTATGTTGGCTATGCGTCCTGTATAAACACGAAATGTTTCCATGGGAACTTTCTTTCCATTTTCTAATCTATCTTGTAAATATTTAGATAATGTTCCAGGATGAACTCCCATGGCTCTTTTGTAATGCGTTTCGTTTTTTCTTAATTGCTCGGTGAACTCATTACATGCCTCGTTTTCATCACGACCAAACTGAACTTCAACAGTGTTCTTAATTAAATCTGCAGCTCCATTAGCTTTCAACCAATCAAAACCTTGTTGTTGTAATAGTTGCAATTTGACTTTTTCATCCTCATCCTTAGCACGATCAATCGCACTTTGGGTGGGGATTGAAGCCTTTATAAATTCCTTTATAAATATTTTGGCTCCATTTCTTAAAGTAAAATCTTTCAAGTTCAGCTCGTGCATCGTATCAGGAATTGTTTCCTCAGCCAACACTTTCAGATCCTGCTTTCTTTGCTTCAATTGCTCTTCAAGTTTTGCAATCTCATCTTCAAGAGAATACATCTTTTGAGCAAGATCAGTAATTACACCAATTTCGTTTGATGCTGGTGTCACATCCTCAAGCAGATCAATGTCTGTCATTTTTTATTTCCTTTCTCATCTCAAGAGCCACAGGCATATAATAACCTTTACGTCTATCCCTGTCACCCTCTTCGATATTTCTTTCCCAGCGAAGTATCTTAACCACTGGGCAAATTTCTGAGGCAACCATACATGTAACCATAGCAGCAATTGGGTCACCTCCTCCTGGCCATAGAATATAATCATCAGGTGAATAATCTCTCATTATCTTTCTCGCTTTTTGTATACTTGGTCCAGGTAAGAACTGAGGATTGTCCTCTGGTTCAAAAACTATTTCAAGTGTACCATAACGAGCAGCATCTGTAAGATCTGGCACCCAGCCGAATTTATTCTTAACAGGTCGATTTACTACATAAACTTTTGACACATTAGTTCCTTTCTAATCATGGTGTGGCACAGGCTTCTCAAGGTTTGATCACTAATCACCAGTACTGCGACCGAGAACAGTCCTCAACTATGTTCACTTAGTACCACAAAATAACTATGCCTTATAAAAAAATAAAAAGCTTTTCTTTTTTTTCAAAGAAGCTGGTTGTTGTTGATTATTTATATATATGCAGATTTTGAGAGTTAAAAATATTTTTTTAGGATTCACGAAAGATCGGGAACGTCGGGATCGTGGAGCTGCAAGTCATTGATTCTAAACAATAAATTAAGCGATCCCTGTCTCAATATCTAAGGGAAACGTAACCCAGTGTTCGGGATCTTTAAAAAAATAATTTGAAAAAACCTTGTAAGTCATTGATTTTAAAGGAAACTTTTTTCTTTACATTGTGTTAAAAATAAGAGAGAATATATATATAAGTTAAATTAATACTGAGAAAGGAAAAAATGAGACAGATAGTTAAAGATGCAAAAAAGATAGAAGCATTATTTCTATATATATTTGAAACTGTTGTTTCTAATATGGAGATAGAGGGCAAAGGTTGGTATGGCGATAATGTTCTCTTGTCAGATAGCTCTGAAATAAAACCAGAGAATTTTACTGATAAATTCATTGTTCGATTAGCAAAGTACAGGCTTGAGGATTACAATGAGCAAGGTCACTCAAGAAATACTAAGGATGCTGATTGGAGAAAACAGACCAACCAAATGAGAAAATTTATAAATAAATATAGCTGATAAAGGAAAGTAAATGAAGACATTAATTAAACATAATGGTTATGGAGATCAGGTCAACACTTTTGGTGTAAGAGTTAACCCAAAGGACATCAGGTCAGGCATGAGTGGTGATGGTGAGATGATAACTTTTGATCTTGGTGTTAATGCTGTTTGCCTCATGCAGGATTATGAGAAAGATGGTGATGGCATCTATTGGGGAATGACTGACACTGTCATGATCAAGGACTCATACACTCAAGCTGACAGAGACGAAAAGAAAAGAATAAGAGAAAGTGACCCAGTTGAGAATGGTGAAGTTGTTATGATTGATGGTGCTGAGTATAAAGCTAGAGTTCTTGGCAACTTCTCGAACTGTGTTGTGTTTGATAAAGTATCTGAGGGATAATCCTCAAAAGTCCCTGAGCATGGATGAAAACTGCTCGCTTAAATATCAGAAAGGAAAATTATGATATCAGAAATTCAATACGATCAAATCCTAGAGGATGTAAAATATTCTTGTGGGGATCAAATCAGGGAGAAAATCCTTGAGGGCATCAAAGGCACTGGCATATTAGTTGGTGAAGGCAAGGCAACTGTTAATACAATCAGTGAGAATGACATTGACATGAAAGTTGCTCAAGCTCTTGAGAAAGTTGTTGAGGATCTTTTAGGAGATCACATACTAACTCCAGTTAAGCAAATGCGAATGTTGAATAAGTTAAGCTACTCTGAAGCTATAAAGTATCAACAGGAGAAAACTATCCCTGCTAAATTTTTAGAATGACATAGTTTGTAGGGCACTCTTTGGAGTGCCTTGCGATCTGTGGCAAAAATGTGGAGCTGCAGAATTTTGAAAGGAGAACTAAATGTTATTATCAGATAAATTTCCTGTTGATATAAAAATCGAAAAAGGTGTCCCTTTGCCACCAAAGAAACATCTCTATACTAAAGGTTTAAGGCATGAGCTGGAAGTAATTAGTAAGATGGAAGTTGGTGACAGTTTCGAGGTTAATGAGCGAAGGACAGCTGCAAAAATACAAGCTTGGATTAATAGGGAAACGCAATTCAAACTGGCAACTCGTAAAATGGAAAATGGCAAAGTAAGAATATGGAGAATCAAATGAGTTTCAGTTATGATTTTTGGCTGTGGGATGATCCACAATTAACAATGGATGAAATCAAAGTCGCAAATGAACAAATCAGTAAAAATTATTTTCAGATTGAAGATTTGGATGATGGTGCAAAAAATAAAGATGGTGTCTATAAAAAGAACATAAAGCCAAGACAAGTTTATGTTGGAGACCTTACACAACCTTTATATAATGTGATTCAAAAAGCAATGAGAGCTTGTCATTACAATTTTGGCTATGTGACCTTTCCTGTTAATATGTATGATGTTGCATTGCACAATGTTTACTCTTCAAAAATTAAAGGTCACTATGGTGCTCATACTGATTCTTCTTTGAGTGATATCTTTGAAACTAAAATGACATTGTTAATTAATCTCTCTGAAGAAGATTATGAGGGTGGTGATTTTATTGTTAATGAAAAGGAAACAAACTTTAAAAAATCAGGGAGTGTTATACTTTTTAAATCACATCTTTTCCATGAGGTCAAACCTGTGACAAAAGGCGACAGGATTAGTTTGGCATATTTTGTCAGTGGACCGAAATCTAATTAAGGAGAATAAAATGAAAAGTCTGGAGCTGCAGTTTTCTAAAATAATATTGGGAGGTTTTATATCTTTCTCAGTTGCCCTGTTCACAGTGTTCCTGTTTATCAACGTCGTATTAGGTTGCGAGACTTGGAACAAAGATCTCTGGACAGAGCATAATTCTTGTATAAGTGTTGGGATGTTCCTTGACTTCAAATGATAATAGGAATAAAATTTTAAAATACTTATAATTTCCTCCCATAACCTAGCCTCTAGAAATAGAGGCTTTCTTTTTTTTAAAAAGAACATTATGCTTTAAATACTTAATTTTATCTTTAAATAATAAAACAAGGTTCTCTGGGTAAAAAACATGGTTTCTGAAACTAAAAAAAGAGGCAGACCAAAAAAGGTTCGTGAAGAAGAGGTTGTTGTTCAGCGTCCGATTAAGATGGGTGCACCTGTTAAGCCTGAAGCATGGGATGGAAAGTTTAAGTCTGTGGAAACTCTCAAGCATCAAAAGCCAGCTCTTCATCGTCAGGAAAGATACAGAAAATGGAATCATCATGCCACAATAAATTGGATTATGGGTCAGGCAGATCCTGTCGGATTTTTAGCTGATGTTATGCAAGGCAAAGAAATGTTCCCTGTTTATACAAAAGACTCTGAGGGTTTAGCAACTAAGGCTGGCAATATATCAGCAGACCCAGAACTGAGGGTTATGGCTGCAAAAACATTGCTTGGAAAATGTGTGCCTGATTTGAAAGCTGTTGAGATTACAGCACAAATAGAAGAAAAGAAAGTTTTAGATATTACTAAATTAAACAATGATGACTTAAATGCAATTGAACGAGTTCTTGAACACGCTGTCATTGACGCAAGTCCGATCGGAGAAGATGAGGAGATCCCTCAAGGAGTTCATAAAGAACTCTTGGCAAACGATTGAACCTGGACGAGACTTCTATGACAACTGGCACATTGATGCTATATCCGATCATTTACAAGCAGTTGTTAATGGCCAGATAAAGCGATTGATAATAAATATTCCACCAAGGCACATGAAGTCGATCTCTGTTGCTGTTGCACTTCCAGCCTGGACTTGGACTATTCAACCCCAGAAAAGATTTTTGTTTGCCTCTTATGCTGCATCGCTCTCAGTAAGAGACTCAGTAAAATGCAGGAGGCTTATTGACAGTAAATGGTATAAAGAACATTTTGGTGAAGTTTTTAAATTAACAGGAGACCAGAACCAAAAGCAAAGATTTGAGAATGATAAAACAGGCTCCAGGATAGCAACCTCAGTCGATGGAGCTTTGACTGGTGAGGGTGGCGATATAATAATCATTGATGATCCACACAACGTCAGAGAAGCTGAAAGCTCTGCTGTTCGTGAGGGTGTTCTTGATTGGTGGGATCAAGCCATGCAGACCAGACTTAACGATCCCAAAACTGGAGCTTTTGTAATTATTATGCAAAGGGTTCATGAAAATGATTTAACTGGACATATTTTAAGGAATGAATACAATGAATGGGATCATTTATGTTTACCTGCTCGCTATGAACTTGGACACCCATCGCCAACAAAATCTTCGCTCAACTTTACAGACCCAAGAACAAAAGAAAATGAACTTCTTTGGCCAGAAAGGGTTGATCATAAAACTCTGGATTCGCTTGAAAAAAGTCTTGGGAGTTATGCCTCCGCAGGACAACTCCAACAAAGACCAATGCCAAAAGGAGGAGGAATCCTAAAGGCTGAATGGTGGGTGCCATGGGAAAAAGAAGATCTCCCTGAAATAGAATATATTATACAATCTTGGGATACAGCTTTTTCAACAAAAGAAAAAACCTCTTATTCTGCCAGAACAACTTGGGGAGTATTTCGCAGACATGGTCAAGTAAATGCCATAGTTTTAGACATGTGGTACGACAGAGTCACCTATCCTGAACTGCGAGCTATTGCTCAAGAAGCATATTATGAATTTGAACCTGATGCAGTTTTAATAGAAAAGAAAGCTTCTGGTCAAAGTTTATTGCAAGATTTGCGCATGGCAGGAATCCCTGTAATACCTTATTCACCTGACAGAGACAAAGAAGCTCGTGCCCATGCAGCATCTGCTCTTTTAGAAGATGGAAGAATTTTCTTTCCTTATGACAAAAAATGGAGTAAAAATTTAATAGATATATGTGCAGCTTTTCCAGCAGGAGATAATGACGACATAGTTGACACTTGCACTCAGGCTTGGTTGCGTTTAAGAAAAGGTTGGTTTGTAACGCATTCAGCCGACTACGATGAAGACGATGGTGAGTTAACAAAAAAGAGGATAACACTTTATGGCTGAAGATCCAATCCCGTTCGCAGAAGGAGCACCACCAGACGACTTGCAAATAGAAAACTTTGGCGATGATGTTTTAATAGGAGACCCAGCTCTAGACTTAGTTCCGCAAGTTGAGATGGATTTTGATGCGAATTTAGCAGAATCAATAGACCAGAATGTACTTGATAAAAAATCATCACACTTAATTAAATATTATGACAATGATAAAGAAGCCAGAAAAGACTGGGAAGAGCGATACAAAAAAGGTTTGGAGACTCTTGACCCAGAAGGTGGCTTAGAAGAAAGCGATGAGGAGCGAGCAACTAGAGGCTTAAGCACAGTTGTTCATCCTATGATATCTGAGGCTGCAACCCAGTTTAACGCCAGAGCCATTGCTGAACTTTATCCCTCTGGTGGTCCAGTCAAAACTGTAATAGTTGGCGAACCTAATGAGGAAACTGAAGCACAAGCTCGCAGAGTCAAAGACTTTATGAATTACCAAATTATTGAGGAAATGCCAGAATATTTTCCTGATCTCGATCAAATGCTTTTTCAGTTGCCACTCGTTGGTCAGACTTTTAAAAAGGTTTGGTGGGATGCTAATAAAGACAGGCAATGTGCAAAGTTTGTAAAAGCTGAGGACTTTGTTGTTGCACCTGAAAGCACTGATTTATACACCTCACCCAGATACACGCATGTCATCAGGATGCCTAAAAACGAATACAATATGTATGTTGACAGTGGCTGGTATTTACCAATCGAATATTCAACAGGCGATGGCTCCAGCTACATGGATGCTGTAAACGAAGATGTTGAGGGTGTAAGCTCAGACAATCTTGAAGACGTTGTAACACTTTTAGAAATGCACGTTTATGATGCTTTTGCTGGAGTTGACGATGTTGAGGACGAAGAAGATGAAAACATGGTCAGGTTGCCTTATGTTATAACAATAGATCAAGATTCAGAAAAAATAGTTTCTGTCAGAAGAAATTATTACGAAGATGATGAAAAGAAAAAAAGAAGAGATTGGTTTGTAAGTTATAAATTTTTACCTGGAGTTGGATTTTATGGTTTCGGTTTATACCATATGATCGGAGGTCTGGGTAAAGCTGCAACAGGTTCTTTAAGAGCTTTGCTTGACTCAGCTGCATTTGCAAATATGCAAGGAGGCTTTAAGCTAAAGGGCAGAGTCACAGGTGGCGAGATAGATGTTAATCCTGGAGAGTTTGTTGACTTAGATGCGACAGTTGATGACGTCAATAAGGCGATAATGCCTTTGCCTTTCAAAGAACCATCAGGCACACTTTTTAATTTACTTGGTCTGATAGTACAGGCAGGTCAGCGTTTTGCTAGCACAGCTGACTTAAACATTGGAGATGTAAACCCAAATGCTCCTGTGGGGTCAACTGTCGCACTTATTGAGCAAGGTTCAAAATCTTTTTCAGCTATTCATAAAAGGTTGCATTATTCTCAAGGGCAAGAGTTCAAAATGCTTGCAAAGCTTAACGCTGAATATCTGCCAGAGTCTTTTAACTTTGCTGTCGCTGGTGCATCGGAAACAGTTTATGCTGCTGACTTTAACAAACGAATAGATATAGTTCCTGTCAGCGATCCAAATATCTTTAGTACTGCCCAGAGAATAGCACAAGCACAAGCCATTTTAGAAATGGCAAGATCAGCTCCCCAGCTCCATGATTTATACGAGGCATACAAAAGAATGTATGAGGCAATAAGAATACCTAATATTCAGGAAGTTTTAAAAGAACCTGCTGAGGCTGCAAGGCTTGACCCCATTGATGAGAATATGTCAATAATGTATGGCAAGCCTATAAAAGCATTTCCGGAGCAGAATCACGATGCTCACATCGCAGTTCACACCCAGTTTTTGTCAGACCCATCTTTGGCTGGCAACCCAGCAGCAAGAGGATTACAGCCAGTGTTGATTGCTCACATCGCAGAGCATATTGCCTTATTATATCGTCAGCGAATGGAAGCAGGAATCGGCATGCCCTTGCCAAACTTACCAAATATTAGAGATCCCAAGTTTAAGTTTGAGGATATTGACCCACAAATGGATATGCTTATCAGCCAACGAGCTGCACAAGTTGTACAACAAGCTCCACAGATGGCACCAATACAAGGTTTAGGAGGAGCTAATCAAAAACAAAATCCTTTACAGTATGCTCAACAACTTGCGCAATTAGAGGCACAGGCATTGCAACAAAGAACACAATCCGAGATTGCTGCTGACCAAGCAAGGGCAAAATCTGATATTCAAATTGATCAAGCCAAAGCACAACAAGACTTGCAAGTACAGCAAGCAAAACTGCAGGCAGAATTACAGGCAAAAGTTTTAAAGCTTGAGGCTGACTTAAAACTTGAAAGAGAAAAGAATCAGGCTAAACTAAATATGGAGATGATAAAACGTAATGACCCAAACAATTGATGAAATGATTGCGAATGTAATGCCGATGGCACCAGTTAATCCTGGAGCATTCAGTGGCATACCTCAAAGACCAATGGGTTCTGGCTCTACAACTCAAGCTGAGATGGATGCTATGATGATGTCACAAATGCCCAGACCAGAGATGAGACCAATGGGTTCTGGCTCTACAACTCAGGCAGAAATGGATGCTATGCAAAGAAACATGCCAGAGATTGATATGACATCACAAGAAAGCATGATGAATTATCTCATGGAAAAAATCGAGCAGATTCGTGAGAGAACAGGTGCTCAAGGTCAAGAGGGAATGGGTGCACTCGAAGCACTGTTAAAATCTTTGCCTAGAGGTCGACTTGATGGCACTATGCCTCAAGGTTCAATGCGTGATGGTCAGCGAACTTATTTTGAAAATCAAGAGTTTGATAATATAGATCCTGGAATGGCCAGAAACGTCAACCCTGGAATGGATCAAGGAATGGTTAGAAGATAATGGCAAGAAACCCTTTAGAAGAAGCATATTTACGAGGACTAGGAGTTAGGCAGGCAAATATGCCTATGACAGAAGTTGATAGTCTTTTTAATCCTTATACATACACTGGTATGAATAATGCGACAGAAGTTGCAAGTCTTCCTAACAGAGCAAATGACGCAGGAACAATGGCAGAGATTAATGAAAATTATGCTGATGCTCCATTGTCTGCTAATCCTTATGGCTTTGATCCTCTTTTGTTTAGAGATTCCCCAGTAAACCAGCAACCTGCACAATCAACAACAAATATAAATCAAGCACCAACCCAAATGAGTCCATACGACCAGTTTCAAAGTAATATAAAAAACAATGTTTATAATCCTACGACTAACGAATTTGAGCCAACAACTTACTTACTTGACAGGATAGCTCCAAGCTATTCGCAAAGAATAACAGACTTTATGACAGGTGCAACGCCAGACATGTCGCAAGGTCAACTTGACGCTATTCAGGCAAATGTCAGAAATACTCAAGCTGAAACTTTATCAAACCCAGTAAGAGCAGTTATGAATATGCAATCAAGTCTCCCTGATCCAATGGCAGGACAACGCAGTGGGTCTGAACAGGAAGAGTCAAACAGAAGACAAGCTGATGCTCAAAGAAGAGCTGATGAGTTTGATGCATTTGTTTCAAGAGAAAGAACAAGAAATTTAGAGGACAGTCTTGATCTTGATAGGGGATCTAGAGGTGGTCAGCCAACAGCTTTTGAACCTGGAGGAATATTCAGTTTCTTCACAGGTAATTAATGGAGTTAGTCTTTGCTTTATATGTTTACATCGGGAGTGCAGTTAAACCACCAACAATATATTTTTACGATATTAACAGGTGTAGATATTTTGCAAGGAGAATGATGGGTCAGCCCAGAGAACCAACAGAGGGCAAAAAGAAAATTACAGCACTTTGTAAAATGGAGAAGGTTAAAGCAGGAACTAAAATTTATTATTGAAGGAGAAAAATATGGCTGAAGTAGAAGTAGATAACATGGAAAATAACGCAGAACTCTTTATGGAGAAAATGGGTTTTGCACACGACACTGAAGGTTTAGAGCTTAGTGATGATCAGCTCGTCAACTTTTTATTACTTTGTCATCAAATGGAATATGGCGTAGGTGAAGAGGAAGAAGAGATGAAAGAGGATGGTGATGAGATGAAAGTCAAGATCATGAAAGTTCATTCAGGCGATATGTCTGATGTTATGAATCAAATGCTTGGGCATGGTGGTCCAAAGATGATGATGGAAGACTGATGGCTGGTGGTAAGATAATCAGAGGACTTTTCGGCAAGGGCATGGGTGCTCTTGAAAATTTAGATACTGATGTTCTTACAAAACAAGCATCTGCTAAAGGTGCTTTGCCTGAAAATCCTGCTTTTGTAATCGAAGATCCTGACAGCACATTCCCAACTTATAACTTTACACAATCAGCTCCTGCTG
>CAACVD010000729.1_pt1 | contig 15282 bp, 17 predicted proteins | sample 2381771 | NCBI WGS metagenome assembly CAACVD01 (sample SAMEA5211965, study PRJEB30684) | marine metagenome | biome: Marine; feature: Epipelagic; material: Water | collected 2015-10-15 | depth 15 m | reverse complement strand
AAAAGAAAATATCCGAAATGTGTGCCTCGTTCTAAAGCAAACAGAATGACAAAAGGTCAAATAAAATCAGCAGTTAGTAGAAAAAGAAAAGGTGGACAAGGTGCAAGTAAAAAACCAAAAAATGTAGCAACTTTTGTGAAAAAACAAAAAGGTGGTATCATTGAGCATAGATCAAATATGGGACTATTTGGTCGTAATTGAGAAACAATATGAAAAAATCAAAAGGCATGGCAAAAGGTGGTGGCATGAAAAAATCTAAAGGCATGGCTCGTGGAGGGGCTATGAAAATGGCAAAAGGCATGGCTAAAGGCGGTGCTATGAAGATGGCTAAAGGCATGGCTAGAGGTGGAGCTATGAAAGGCACTAAAGGTATGGCAAGAGGTGGAGCTATGAAAAAATCCAAATACATGTCATTAGGTGGTGCACTAGAAAAACTACAAAAAGGCGGTGCAGCTGCTAGAGAAGAAAGAAAAGCACTAGGAGGTATAGGTGCTGTTTCTAAATCTGTTATGTCAGCTTTGATGGGTGGTGGTGATCGAGCCGCAGGACAAGCAAACAAATTAAGACAACCAAAAGGCATGGCTAGAGGTGGAGCTATGAAAAAAACTAAGTACAGAGCAATTGGTGGACCAGTTAAAAGTTCTGTTGTTGGTGCCATGGGTTTATTCGGCAGAGTGTCCAAAAAAGTAAAGAAACCAAACATGCAAAAAATAAGTGAAGCTGGAAAAAAAGTAGCCAGTAAATTTGTCAAACAAAATTTTCCTTCACCAATGAAACAAGCAGCACCAAAAAGAAGAGGAACTTTAGCACCAGGAAAACCAGGAAGTAGAAAAAGATAAAAAAATTAGAATAAGTGGCGTATCTAATATCAAATATCCCACAGTTTAAATGTTGGGTTAGAAAAGAGTTTACTGCAAACCACCAGAATTATCATGGTGAGTATTTACATGCAATGGCTTTTGCCGTAAACACCATCCCAGATAGGTCCCTTTCTTTTCAAGTTGTATTTACTGGTTGTGAAACCGATTTTGAAGATTATCCAGACGAAAATGTGCATGGTGGTGCTATGTGGGCTAGGATGCCCATACAAGCTCTTATAGCCGATGTTCCCTTACCAGAATGGCCAGAACCTATGGAAGATCATTTAGCACAACCATGGGATTGTTTAAGTCATACTCATAGTGTTGTTGTTTTAGATAGAGTAAGTTCTAGTCCTTGGTGGTGTAAAATAGGTGGTGATTTTTACATGGCAAAATACTTGTTCACAGTAGATTATACAGAAAACTCAATCGCAGACGATTCGGCACAACACAAACAATCACATGTTTTAACCCTTACAGATGCAGGGCAGTGGACAGGAAATTTTGTTGCTTTACCAAATAATAGAGTTCGAGCCACTAATCCTGCTCTATGGCGAACTGGAGAGGGTGCACCAGATTTCTCTCCATCACAATGGACTCATAGTGCCGAGGAACATGCTAGTTATACAGATCCACAGATAACATTTGACAATTTATATGCACCCAACGAAAATGATACAGAACAAGAAGATTAATCATGGCAACTTCAAACAGTAAAGATTTCGAATTAGATGTAGCTGAATACATTGAAGAAGCTTTCGAAAGATGTGGTTTAGAACTTAGATCTGGTTATGATCTGAAAAGTGCTACCAGAAGTTTAAATTTGTTATTAGCTGACTGGGCAAATAGAGGTTTGAATCAATGGACGATCAAAGAAAAAACTATTGACATGGTAGCTAATGATAATTCGTATAATATCGACAGTACCAATGCTACTGCACCAATAGATGTTTTGGACGCTTTTATAAGAGAAACAATAAACAATGAAACCACAGATATACCTTTAACAAGACTTAGCAGATCCGAATACTCACATATAACAACGAAATCGACTACTGGAAAACCAAATCAGTTTTTTGTTGATAAACAACTTACTCCATCCATTTCTGTTTGGCCTACACCAGATAAATCAAGCACTTATGTAATCCACTTAAATGTTTTGACTAGAATGGACGATGCTGATGCAGCTACAAACAATTTAGATATACCTTTTAGATTTTATCCATGCTTGACTGCTGGTTTAGCCTATTACATGTCTTTGAAAAGAGCTCCAGAAAGAATATACTGGGCTACTGTTGGTATGAGCGTCAAACTTGAGTTTGATGCCACCTCGAATGTTTTACTTATACATTTACCAGCAGATAGCACAGGTGATGAATATTTTGATTTGTTTTCTGGGATTCCTAACAACGCAGGTAGTGGTGTTACAGGTGATATAGACTTCACAACTGTAGGTCACTCTAGCGGTGATGCCTATAATATAATTTTAGTGTTAAATAAAAATTATTAATGGCAGACACCTCTGATGTAAAAAGATTACCTAGTGGTCGATTATCTTACAGAGGCGAAACGTTTCCCGGTTATAACAAACAAAAAAGAACGCCAGGTGGCAACAAAAAGTTTGCTGTTTTGGCAAAAAAAGGAGATCAAGTCAAGATTGTCCGATATGGAGATCCGAACTTGAGTATAAAAAAAGACCAACCAGCACGTAGAAAGTCTTTTCGTGCACGTCACAATTGTGATGCGGTAGAAAAAAAGAAAGACGTGTTTACTGCTGGTTATTGGTCATGCAAAAATTGGTGATAATATGGCAGAGAAAGTTCCGAGTAATGTAGCTAATCCGAGCTTGTACAGAAAAGCAAAGGCAAAAGCAAAAAGAAAATTTGATAAATTTCCATCAGCTTATGCCTCTGGTTACATGGTACAAGAATATAAAAGGATGGGTGGCAAATATAAAGGTGCAAAGAAGGCTATGGGTGGGTCTGTAGAGAGTAAAGATCTAAAACCCATACCTAGTGATAACAAAGGTTTACCAAAACTACCAAAAAAAGTAAGAAACAAAATGGGTTTCATGCGAGAAGGTGGTGCAGTTATGATACAAAGTCGTGGTTGTGGTGCAATTATGCCTGGTAAACAAAAGAAAACCAGAGTGCCTCGTAGTTAGTGGTTGCAAAAGTAAGCACAATTAAAAAAAAGATAAAACAAGGCAAAAAACTTGGTTTTAGTGAAAGAGCCTCGGCTAAAGCTCGTGGTTTGATAAAAAGAGCAGATGGCAGTAAAAGAAAAAGTAAAAAATATAGATAAATGAGAAAATTAAAAAAAGTTGTAAAACAGTTGAGTAATGCCTCCAAGCTACATAAAAGGCAATCTAATATATTAAAGAAACATATTAAGAGTATGGGCAATGTCAGAAAGAATACCAAGAAAAACAAAAGACGGTAAAATTAGACCAGCTTCTAAACATAGTGATCTATACACAGACGAAAATCCATCTGATACAGTTTCTATTGCTTTTGCTACACCAGCAGATGCCAGAGCAACAGTAAAAAAAGTTAAAAAAGTACCAAAGTCATTTGCCAGAAAAATACAAATTCTAACAGTTGGAGAGCAACGCTCTAGGCAAATGGGCAAAAGAGAACAAGTAGATATATTTAAAAAAGGCAAACAAGATTTACGTAAAGCGAGGAAGTTTTAATGTCACTAAAAACATGGTTTGGTAAAGGCTCTGGTGGTGATTGGGTAGACATTGGTGCACCAAAAAAAGATGGTAAGTTTCAAGCCTGTGGCAGAAAATCTGCTAAAGGATCTAAAAGAAAATATCCGAAATGTGTGCCTCGTTCTAAAGCAAACAGAATGACAAAAGGTCAAATAAAATCAGCAGTTAGTAGAAAAAGAAAAGGTGGACAAGGTGCAAGTAAAAAACCAAAAAATGTAGCAACTTTTGTGAAAAAACAAAAAGGTGGTATCATTGAGCATAGATCAAATATGGGACTATTTGGTCGTAATTGAGAAACAATATGAAAAAATCAAAAGGCATGGCAAAAGGTGGTGGCATGAAAAAATCTAAAGGCATGGCTCGTGGAGGGGCTATGAAAATGGCAAAAGGCATGGCTAAAGGCGGTGCTATGAAGATGGCTAAAGGCATGGCTAGAGGTGGAGCTATGAAAGGCACTAAAGGTATGGCAAGAGGTGGAGCTATGAAAAAATCCAAATACATGTCATTAGGTGGTGCACTAGAAAAACTACAAAAAGGCGGTGCAGCTGCTAGAGAAGAAAGAAAAGCACTAGGAGGTATAGGTGCTGTTTCTAAATCTGTTATGTCAGCTTTGATGGGTGGTGGTGATCGAGCCGCAGGACAAGCAAACAAATTAAGACAACCAAAAGGCATGGCTAGAGGTGGAGCTATGAAAAAAACTAAGTACAGAGCAATTGGTGGACCAGTTAAAAGTTCTGTTGTTGGTGCCATGGGTTTATTCGGCAGAGTGTCCAAAAAAGTAAAGAAACCAAACATGCAAAAAATAAGTGAAGCTGGAAAAAAAGTAGCCAGTAAATTTGTCAAACAAAATTTTCCTTCACCAATGAAACAAGCAGCACCAAAAAGAAGAGGAACTTTAGCACCAGGAAAACCAGGAAGTAGAAAAAGATAAAAAAATTAGAATAAGTGGCGTATCTAATATCAAATATCCCACAGTTTAAATGTTGGGTTAGAAAAGAGTTTACTGCAAACCACCAGAATTATCATGGTGAGTATTTACATGCAATGGCTTTTGCCGTAAACACCATCCCAGATAGGTCCCTTTCTTTTCAAGTTGTATTTACTGGTTGTGAAACCGATTTTGAAGATTATCCAGACGAAAATGTGCATGGTGGTGCTATGTGGGCTAGGATGCCCATACAAGCTCTTATAGCCGATGTTCCCTTACCAGAATGGCCAGAACCTATGGAAGATCATTTAGCACAACCATGGGATTGTTTAAGTCATACTCATAGTGTTGTTGTTTTAGATAGAGTAAGTTCTAGTCCTTGGTGGTGTAAAATAGGTGGTGATTTTTACATGGCAAAATACTTGTTCACAGTAGATTATACAGAAAACTCAATCGCAGACGATTCGGCACAACACAAACAATCACATGTTTTAACCCTTACAGATGCAGGGCAGTGGACAGGAAATTTTGTTGCTTTACCAAATAATAGAGTTCGAGCCACTAATCCTGCTCTATGGCGAACTGGAGAGGGTGCACCAGATTTCTCTCCATCACAATGGACTCATAGTGCCGAGGAACATGCTAGTTATACAGATCCACAGATAACATTTGACAATTTATATGCACCCAACGAAAATGATACAGAACAAGAAGATTAATCATGGCAACTTCAAACAGTAAAGATTTCGAATTAGATGTAGCTGAATACATTGAAGAAGCTTTCGAAAGATGTGGTTTAGAACTTAGATCTGGTTATGATCTGAAAAGTGCTACCAGAAGTTTAAATTTGTTATTAGCTGACTGGGCAAATAGAGGTTTGAATCAATGGACGATCAAAGAAAAAACTATTGACATGGTAGCTAATGATAATTCGTATAATATCGACAGTACCAATGCTACTGCACCAATAGATGTTTTGGACGCTTTTATAAGAGAAACAATAAACAATGAAACCACAGATATACCTTTAACAAGACTTAGCAGATCCGAATACTCACATATAACAACGAAATCGACTACTGGAAAACCAAATCAGTTTTTTGTTGATAAACAACTTACTCCATCCATTTCTGTTTGGCCTACACCAGATAAATCAAGCACTTATGTAATCCACTTAAATGTTTTGACTAGAATGGACGATGCTGATGCAGCTACAAACAATTTAGATATACCTTTTAGATTTTATCCATGCTTGACTGCTGGTTTAGCCTATTACATGTCTTTGAAAAGAGCTCCAGAAAGAACAGCATTGCTTAAAACTTTGTATGACGAAGAATTTGCGAGAGCAGCAGGACAAGACGAAGATAGAGCATCGTTTAGAATACAACCAAGTTTAAGGGACTATAACAACGCCTAATGGCTTTTGCAGCTGGTAAAAATGCTTATGGAATATGTGACATATCTGGTTTTAGATATAAGTTAAAAGATATGAAAAAAACTTGGGATGGTCTTTTAGTTGGTCCTGACATGTGGAACTCGAAACATCCACAATTAATGCCAAAATCAGCAACACAAGATGCACAAGCCGTAAGAAATGCCAGACCAGATTTAGATGACGACAAAACAGCTTTTTTAGTATATAGCAATGTTGGTGACGGAAAATTAGGAAAAGTTTTAACGACTTTTTCCGTTACTTCTAGTTTAGGAGAGGTTACAGTAAACACATGAGTTTTACCTTGTCTACACTAAAAACTGCAATACAAGACTATTTACAAGTGTCTGAAAGCACTTTTACCTCACAACTTAATAATTTTATAGAAGAGTCTGAGGATAGGATCTTTTCTATGGTGCAACTGCCAGATCAAAGAAAAAATGTGCAAGGTAGTTTGTCTAGCAGTAACAGATTTCTTGCTACACCAACAGATTTTTATGCACCTATGTCATTAGCTATAGTAAGTAGTGGCAGTTATACATACCTAGATTTTAAACACCCATCTTTTATAAGACAGTATTCTTCTACTACAAGCACAGGACAACCAAAATACTACAGTTTATTCGATGATACCTCATTTGAGTTAGCACCAGTTCCTAATTCTGATTACACAGTTGAATTACATTACTTACACAAACCAGCATCACTCACAAGTGGTAGTGACAGTGGCACCACGATATTGTCAAGCGACTATCCAGACGCTTTACTATATGGTGCCTTAGTTGAAGGTGCGATTTTTCTAAAAGAGCCCCCAGATGTCGTTGCTCAGTATGAGGCAAGATTTAAGGAGGCGATAGCTCGTATGAAAAATGTATCTGAAGGTCGTGGCACACGAGATGAATACAGATATGATTCTGTACGTGGCTCTGTGACTTAATGCAAGAAAGTCAAATAAAGTCTGTTGCTATAGTTGGTTTAGGTATAAGTCAAGTAGATTTTGCTATTGGTCAACAAAATGGTCAATCTTGGGACGAGGTGTGGTGTATTAATTCTGCTGGTGGCACTTACCCTTGTGACAAAATATTTATGTTAGACCCAGCGAGTAGATTTTTAGATTCTGATGATGCAGGACACCAAACAAACTCTATGGTCAAAGTTTTAGAAAATGCAGAAGTTCCGATATACACATGTGAAGCAGATCCAAGAATAAAAAATCCTGTAGTGTTTCCAGTAGAGGAAGTTTGTAATTTTACAAAATGTGCTTATATGAACAACACGGTAGCTTATGCTATTGCTTATGCCATGTATATAGGAGTCGAAAAAATAGATCTTTTCGGCATAGATTTTTCGTACAAAGAAAACTTACATTTTGCCGAAGCTGGTAGAGCTTGTGTTGAGTTTTGGATCAGCAAATGTATGTCAAATGGGATAATTGTCGGAGTAAGTGGCAGATCAACTCTGTTAGATTCTAATATGCCTGGCACACATAAACTTTATGGTTTTCATAGATTAGATAAACCATTAGTAGCAGTGCCACATGAGGGTAAATTTTTAGTCGGTGCTTATGATGAGGTAAATGAAAAATTAAACAAATTAGGTTTGAAAATTAACGAAGAGGTGGTACCACCAGAGCCATATCGAGGATGAGTAATCAATCTGACTTTGTCTTAGGACAAATATCTGTACATGCTACTGAGAATAAGGGACATGATCCAGAATTTTGGGCTACACAGGCAACTAAAAAAATATGTGAGGTTAGTTCAGATGCACCTCAACATGTTAAGACACAAGCCCTTGCTTTTCAAAACCAAATTTATACTGTAATCTTATATACTATAAAAAATGCTATCGAGTCGAGAGATACGACTTTGATAAATTTGTTAATAAAACAAGGCCATGAAGATATGGCTAAAATTATTAAGGAACTATAATGGCAATAACATCAGCAATATGTACAAGTTTCAAACAAGAACTTTTGGTTGGAACACACAATTTTACTAACTCAAGTGGTAATTCTTTTAAACTAGCACTTTACACAAGTTCTGCAACACTAGGAGCTTCTACAACGGCTTTTACGACCACAGGACAAGCATCTGGAACTAACTATACCTCTGGGGGCAGTGCTTTAACAAATGTCACACCTGCGACTTCTGGGACAACGGCTATCGTTGATTTTGCAGACTTAACTTTTAGTACAGCAACCGTAACCGCTAGAGGTTGTATGATTTACAACGACACTAATAGTGATAAAGCAGTAGCTATCATAGATTTTGGTGGAGATAAAACATCAACTGCTGGAGATTTTACAATTGTTTTCCCAAGTGCTACCGCTACAGGAGCAATTATAAGATTGGCATAAAATAGTTTTTCGTGTGATAAAATTGTGTAATGCCTTTCAACAAGCTAAGTTTCAAACCAGGAATCAATAAAGAAGAAACCGACTATAGCCAAGAAGGTGGTTGGGTTGACGGTAATCTAATACGTTTTCGTAAGGGCAGAGTAGAAAAAATAGGTGGTTGGCAAAAGCTTAGTCCGAACTCTGTTGTAGGATCTGCTAGGGCTTTACATGGTTGGGTTGCTTTATCTGGTGAAAAATATCTAGGAGTAGGCACTACCAACAAATATTTCATAGAAGAATCTGAAACTTTTAACGATGTCACACCAGTAAGAAAAACTAGCACAAATTCTATTACCTTTGCTAAAGTTGCAGACGATGATGCGTCTTTGACAGTAACAGATAGTAGCCACGGTGCTGTTGTTGGTGATTTTGTTACTATCTCTGGTGCTGTTAGTTTAGGAGGCAATATAACTGCTACTGTTCTTAATCAAGAATATCAAATAACTGCGGTAACTGGGACCAACACTTACACCATAGAAGCTAAAGACACATCAGGCAACGAAGTGTTAGCTAACTCTAGTGATACTGGGAACGGTGGGTCTGGTGTAGATGGTGTTTATTTAGTCAATTCTGGTACAGAGTTTTTTGTTAGTTCAACAGGTTGGTCTGTTGACACTTGGAATTCTGGGACATGGGGTAGCCCTGCAAGTCTGTCTGCTAGTAATCAGTTAAGACTTTGGACACATGACAATTTTGGTGAAGATCTAATAATAAACCCTAGAGGTGGTGGAATATTTAGGTGGGTTGAGAACAACGATGTCACGACCAGAGCAGTTAATTTATCAACAACAAGTGGTGCAAATAAAGTGCCAACAGTAGGCTTACAAGTAATCACATCAGAAACAGATCGACATTTGATCGTTTTAGGTGCAGACCCATTATCGTCTGGCTCTCGAACAGGTAGTGTTGACCCAATGTTAGTAGCTTTCAGCGATCAAGAGAATCCATTAGAGTTTGAGCCTTTGAATACAAATACTGCTGGATCCTTACGTTTATCAAGTGGCACACAAATTATAGGTGGTCTGAAATCTAGGCAAGAAGTATTAATTTGGACAGATACAAGCTTATACAGTATGAACTTCATAGGCCCACCCTTAACTTTTGCTATTAATTTAGTCAATGAGGGAGCAGGTTTGATTGCTCCAAAGGCAGCTGTCAATGCACCAAACGGTGTATTTTTTATGAGTAAAAATGCTTTTTATTACTACAATGGTTCTGTAAAAAAATTACCATGCACGGTACAAGATTATGTATTTAGTGATCTTGACAAAAGCCAAGCTTTTAAATGTTTTGCAGGTTTGAACGAAGAATTTAGTGAGGTTTGGTTTTTCTATCCATCTATTGCAGACGGCACTAGAGAAATATCAAGATATGCAATATACAACTATGAAGAAAACTCATGGTCTATTGGTCTATTACAAAGACATGCTTGGTTAGGCACAGACATCTTTGAAAATCCTATAGCAAGTGGTAAGTCTAGCTCCAATGAGTTTATTTTTACCCATGAGAGTGGTTTTAATGACGATACCTCTAGTATGGATAATGTCTTTGTTGAGTCTGGTGACATAGATATAGGTGATGGAGAAAATTTTGTGTTTTTGAAAAAAGTATTACCAGATATATCTTTCATTAACGAGGTCGGTACAAGTCCAGACCCAACGATAAATTTAGTGGTTAAAAGTAGAAACTTCAACAATCAAACATTGAATACAGATTCAACCAGTCAAATAAAAACCGACACGACATTTTTGAGTAAAAGGACTAGAGCTAGACAATTCGTGCTCCGTTTCGAGTCAGATGATGATAATGAACCACAAACAAGAAAAGACTACAAGTGGAGATTAGGTGACACCAGAATAGACGTAGTGCCGTCTGGAAGAAGATAATGAGTAAACTCCTTCCAACTAGATTACCATTAGCCGAAAGAGATGAAGTAGATGCAGATACATTTAATCGTTTAGTTAGGATATTAGAAATAAATTTAGGTGCACAAGATCCAGAACTGGTAAAAAGTTTCAATGCTACTGAACTTAGCGAATTGCAATTCCAAGCGGGTGCTATTATATTTAATACTACTACAGAAGTTCACCAAGCTTTTGACGGTACAAGGTTCAGAAATTTGTATGAACATAGGACATATTTAAGTAGTTTATCTGCTACAATAAGCTTAGGTAGTGTAACGGTAAATACGTAATGGTAAGTGAAAAGTTACAAAACAGAATAAACAGATTTATGGGTATGGGGCCTAAAGGAGCTCCACCCTTAATACAACAACAGCAACAAAGAATACAAGAGGGTGTTATGCCACCTAAAGCTCCTCCACCACCTTTAACGGAACAAGAATCTCTCAGAGATTTGCCAATGGATAAGACCGATCAAGAAAATTTAGATCTTGAGGAGCAACAAAGATTACAAAGATTAATAGATAAAGCAAGTTTGCAAGAGAGTGCAGAGGGTCAAATGGCTCAACAGATAGCCATGTTAGGTGAAGGTGACGACTCTGAACTAGCACATTTAAGACCAGGAGAAGTGGTTTTACCACCAGAGTTTTTTGACGACCCAGATTTCGAACAACGAGTTGAACAAAAATTTAAAGAAAACAATATTGATCCAGAAGAGGCAATAGTTGGTGGTGGCATAGCATCGTTAAATCCAAGAACAGGCTTGGAACAGTTTGGTTTTTTTAAAAAGATAGGAAAAAAATTAAAAAAATTCGCAAAAAAAGTAGCCCCTGTTGCAGGTCCATTGGCAAACTTTATACCTGGTGTAGGTCCAGTATTAGCTGGTGCCATAGGCGCAGGGACTAACTTAGTTGCAGGAAAAGGTATCAAAGGTGCCATAACTGGAGGCTTGAGTGGGTATGGAACAGGTAAGCTACTAGGGAATGTTGCAAATGTTGGAGGTTTAGGTGATGTTGCTTTCAAAGATGCACAAATAGGAGATAAATTTAGAGCTTTGGGCAGAGGTTTTAAAAGAGGTGGAATACGAAGTATATTTGGTAACAGAAATTTAAAAGAGTTTGCACAAGCAGGGTATACTCCTCTTGAGGGATCTCCTGGTATGTTTGTAAACGAACAAGGACAGGTTTTAACCGAAGACTTATTAGGTTCACGACTTGGTATACCAAGTGGACAAACTACTGGTGGATTTAATTTTGTAGATGATGTTTTGGGCATAGATCCAGGTGGTGCAGGTCTTGCAGGTAGTGTGAGGGATAGACTGCTTGGTGGAGGACAAGGCGGAGGCGGAGGCGGAGGTCTTGGTCTATTAGGCACAGCAGGGATTGGAGCTTTGGCTGCTGGTCTAGGTAAACTGGCTTACGAAGATGCCAAAAAACAACAAGGAGTTGCTTTAACACCACTTACAACCATGAGTCCAACAGGTAGGTACAACATCGAAGCTGAGATCTCAAGAAGGATGGGTCAACCTGCGCCAAATCCTGTTGAGTTTGGGTTATTGCCAGAGGGCACATTACCAGAGTTATCTGGTGGAAAACCTAGAGCCATGGCTTATGGTGGTAGTGTCTACGGTAACGGTATAGAGGACTTAGAAGGCGGTATGGCACGAGGAATGATGATGGGTGGGCCTGTTATGGCTTACGCCAAAGGAGGCGCTGTACTGATGCAAGAGGGTGGTGAGATGGATGTAGAGAGCTTTCCAAGAAAAGATGGACCTATAAATGGTCCCGGCACAGAAAAATCAGACGACATACCAGCTATGTTATCAGATGGAGAGTTTGTAATGACTGGACAAGCGGTAAGAGGTGCTGGTTCTGTTGATATAAACAACAACAACGGTATTTTAAGTTTAACCCCAAGCATGGAGGAAGACAGAGAACGTGGTATGAAAAATATGTATCAAATGATGGATTTTTTCGAAAGCAACGCACAACCTTCAAGTTAATATGCAAAGATCTTTCGAGCCATTGATTAGGAACATTAGAGGTGGTTTGCCTTCAATATTTGGCAGACCAGGTGGACCTATATTTGGTAGATCTGGAGCTCGTTTACCTTTCAAACCAAGAGGCAGATTAGGGCCACCTATAGGAAGATTGGCACCACCTAGAGGTGGATTAAAGGATTTATTGCCACCAAAACTTAGGGATCCATCTGCACCAAGACCAGGTAGTTTTTTTGCTCAATTCCCAGATGCACCACGAGCACCCAGAATACAGACAATGGATAGGGTTACATATACAGACCCTATTACTGGTGAGCAAAGAACTGGCTCTGGTAGTATGGCAAGTTATAGAAGAAAACTAAAAGAATACTTAGACTCAAATCCAGCAGCAGCGGAAGCTTATGCAAACAGACCACAAGCTGTTAGACCACCAAAACCAGATAGAAATATTGATGTTGGTCCAATCAGAGGAGGTCTTGGAGATTTACCATTACCACCACCTCGACAAGAACCGATTATTGACGATTTAGATGATAGAATCAGACCAACCGAAATCTTTGGCCCTGACGGACAGATTATTGGCCCAGCAGGTAGTTCAGCAGATGTCAGTGGTGGGCGAGTGAGAGGTCCTTTACCTGTTAAGCCAATATCTGAGAGAGAAGATATTTTTGGTGCTGGTAAAAGATACGACCCAGCTAATTTACCAGAAGGTTATTCCTTCCAAGACACATCTGGAATGATGAGATCTACTGTCATGCCAAGCCAAGGAATGGTGTATGCTTATGGTCCAGATGGCCAACAAATTGAAGTTCCTGCTGGTGGTGGTGACCCCGCCAGAAGACCAGAAGGTCCTTCACCTGTGTTTGGTGGAAAACCAAAAGATGAGTTCGTTCCTACGGTTAATTTACCTCCCGATGTGCAAGTACAAGACACACCACCGCCACCAGTAGCACCAGTTTCAAGTGTGCCATCGGCAGACGCTCCATTTGTCGGAGGTGTTAAGCAGATAGCTACAGGCTTAGACCCACTTACCGAACAACTATTGTTCGGTATAGGTGGCAAGGGTGGTTTTATCCCAGGAGCTATGAGAGCCGCAGAAAAGACATTTTTTGATGCCGAGGGTAATCCTATTGTCATAGACGAAAAAGTTGCTGAATTTAGCCCAGATCAAATGAGAGCTATGGAATTACAAAGACAAGCTGTTGGTATACAAGACCCATACTTACAACAAGCTGCTGGAGCATACGGCACAGGCATAAAATCATTAGAAGAGGGCTTACAAAGAGGTAGATCTGCTGCCGTAGGTTCTTTAGGTGCTACTGCAAGTGGAGTGGGTGCACTACAAAGGGGTTTAGGAGAATCTGCTGACATTCTAAGGGGCACATTGGGTGGTTATGACCCTAGTATGACAGAAAGGTTTTATGATCCTTTTGAAGACCGTGTAGTACAACAAACAATCAGTGATGTTATGGAAAAAGCAGCAGTAAGTGATATTGGAGCAAGAGCACAAGACATAGCCAGAGGTGGTGAGTCTGCTTTTGGCTCTAGGGCTCGTCTAGGTGCATCAGAGCGACAAAGAGCATTAGGTAGAGGGGTAGCCGAGGCATTGAGTGGTATAAGGTCACAGGGCTTCCGTGAGGCTCAACAAACAGGTTTAGGTGAGTTTGCTAGACAAAAAGCTGCTGAACGTGCTGCATCTTCTGGATTAGCTGGTTTAGCTGGACAAGGCTTTGGTGGATCACAAGCGTTAGCTGGAGCTCTAAGTGGTTTAGGCCAAACCGAACAAGACATAGGACAACAAAGAATGGCAGGACAATTTGGTCTGGGCTCTAGTCTACAAGGCTTGGGTGCACAAGCTGCGGGTGCCTCGGCATCTGATATTGCCTCACTATTTGGCATGGGTAGTCAGCAACAACAACAAGCACAAGCTATGTTAGATGCACAAAGAAGAAATCTACAACAAAGACAAATGGCTCCTCTAGCACAATTCCAAGCTTTACAACCGTTTGTCAGCATGGCACCAGCAGGTCAATTCCAGACTGTAACAGACTTTATGCCTAAACCGAGTGCGCTACAAGCAGGTTTAGGTGCAGGATTATCTGCGTTCGGAGCATTAGGTCAGTTGTACGGTGGTCAAAAATCGTGACCATAAGTAGAGCACAAATACCAGAGTCGATTGATATGAAGGAAGGTGGTGATCCGTCAGAGACAAATAATGATCCTTTTGCTTCACTCAACCGTGCTATCGAGGAGCGTAACGCAAAAGATTTCAACGACAGTTATAATGAATATGTAGAGAGATTATCTGCTTTTTCACGAGAGCCAGAGGGTGTAAATATTTTTGAAGTTGCTAGTGCACTAGGTAAAGGTTTATTACAAACACCCAATACTGGTGTCGGTTCTGCCTTTCAAGGTTTGTCTGCTGGTTTTGACAATGTATCTAACAAAATACAAGAACGAAAAGCACAATATGAAAAAGAAAAAAGAGAAGTAGGCATGATGGCAGCACAAATGGCTATAGAGGATGAAAGAAAAGCGGATGAATTTTTAAATGAAGCTTGGTTAAAAGCTATAGGAAATACCAACAAAGCTATAAAAGCTATAACTATAAGGTACAAGCCAGAGGGTAGTGACGAGTTTGTAGAGAGAGCATATAGTGACACAGATCCACAATTGCTGGAGATTTTATCAAATCCAGAAAAATATGAGGCTTCCGAAGTAAAAACTCCGTTGATGGGTGGACCGAATAAATATGAAAAATTAGACGACTTAACTGCTAAAGCTATTCTTGACCAAGAACAAGTTTGGCAAGATGAGTCAAATTCACAATTTGCAGTATTAGATAAGTTAGAAACAGCAAAAGTTTTAGCTGCTGATTTACCACCAGAAGCTTTTGGTACAGCAGCTTTATTAACGTTGCCAATTAAAAATTTTTTTACTGGTATTGGTTTTGCAAATTTTATAGATCAAGATGAACTCGGCACTCAAATAGCAATTAATTCAGTAGGTACTGGTTTAGCTATGGGCTTAATTTCACAAACTAAGGGT
>CAACVD010000666.1_pt2 | contig 15286 bp, 17 predicted proteins | sample 2381771 | NCBI WGS metagenome assembly CAACVD01 (sample SAMEA5211965, study PRJEB30684) | marine metagenome | biome: Marine; feature: Epipelagic; material: Water | collected 2015-10-15 | depth 15 m | reverse complement strand
ATTTGACAACATTAAGTTGGCAATGAATAAACGTTACCATATTCGTAGAGATAGGAACATTGACTTAGATGCTTTGTTTCGTTCTGTTCCGGGCGGCGCTGTAGAAATGGATGACCCAGACCAAGACGTTAGGGTGATAGAAACTAGAGATGTTACTGGTTCTGCATACCAAGAACAAGATCGTATTAACTATGACTTTGATGAGTTGCAAGGAAACTTTTCTACTTCAACCGTACAAAGTTCTAGAAACATGAACGAAACAGTTGGTGGAATGTCTTTGCTACAGGGTAATAACAACATTATTACTGAGTTTATTTTAAGAACATTAGCAGAGTCTTGGGTTGAACCTTGCTTAAAACAATTGTTAAAACTTGAACAGTATTACGAAACTGATGAAGTAATTATGGCTTTAAGCAACCAAGAAAACTATGCAAACAGAGAGCAGTTAATAGATGAGTTGTTAAGCCATGATGTTATTCTTAAAGTGAATGTTGGAATGAATGCTACTGATCCAGTGCAAAGAGTACAAAACCTTGTTTATGGTTTATCCAGTGTGTTTCAGTTACCGGGAATGGAAACCAGAATTAACATTGATGAAGTTGCTAAAGAAATATTTGGTCAACTTGGATACAAAGATGGGGCAAGATTTCTTATTCAACCTGATGGTGATGTTGATCCACAGATACAAGAACTACAGGCACAGATACAAGAACTTCAAGGTATCTTGCAGAACGATCAAGTTAAGATGCAGGGTAGGTTGCAGATTGAACAATTAAAACAACAGGCGTCACTACGTGCGGCTCAGATTAAAGCACAGACAGATATAGCAAAAGAACAAATGTCTATGGAAAAAGATGCAGGTTCTCTTGCTATTAAACAAAACGAAGCAATTATAAAACAGCAAGATGCAGATACAAGAAGGGCTGAATTAATGTTGCAGAGAGATGCTTTAATCAATCAAATTATTTCGCAACAATCTGTTCCAGTAGATAAGGATAACGTTTCTAAATCAGGAACTATGTCTAGGGATAAATACAACACAGTGCCTTATGCACAGGGATAAATGTCAGAATATTATGATCCTAGTCTACCTAATGTAGACGAACTTATTCAAAGAACTCAAATTGGGCAGAAGACCCAAGAGTTTGTTAGAACTCCAACGGGTAAGGCTATTCTTGAAAGAGCCTTATCTGATTATAGAAAAGGCATAAAAAGTTTACAAGAAATGTCTTTTCAGGAGTGGTCTGGTTCTTCGGAAGAAGAACTAAAATATTATCGTAAAATAACTTTAGCCCTCGCTACCCCGCTATCAGTTCTTAAATGGTTGGATGCGATTATTGCAGATGGAGAACAGGCAAATAAATTAGCAAGGTATAAAGAATAACCTTGGAGAATAAAATGGACGCTACCCAACAGGATGCGGAAGTTGTAGAAGAAGTAGTAGAAGCAGTAGAAGAAGCAGTAGAAGAAACAACGGAAGATCAAGAAGAATATGTAGATCGTACAGTTCAAGGCCCTAGAGAGGAGATGCTTGAACGTATAGTAAAACAAAGAGAATCCGATGTTGAAGAAGATTTTTTTGAAAGTACAGAAGAAAATACTGAAGAAAAGATTGAAGAAGTTTTAGAGGAAATAGAGGAGGATTTAAAAAATGATGCTCCTGTATGGCAACACGAAGGACAATGGGTTACTCAAGTTAGAGTAAACGGTCAAGATGTTGTTGTTCCTTTTGATAGTTTAAAATCTTCTCATCAAAAAGATGTTGCTTCTCAGCAAAGATTTCAGCAAGCCGCTTATAAAGAAAAGTTGCTTGCTCAACAGGAGGCTCAATTAAGGCAGTATGCTCAGAGTCTTCAACAGAAAGAATCTGCTCCACCCGTTAAGGACGAGCCAGAGGATGATGTTGACTACAATAAAACTGTAGAAGAATATCATCAAGCGTTGTATGAAGATGATGCGGCAAAAGCCGCGAATTTGTTACAGACCTTGACAGGGCGCAATACCGCTACCCTTAATATAGATGAGGCTGTAGATAAGGCAGTTAGTGATGCCTTTTCTCGTAGACAAGCACAGCAAGCCAAAGCACAGCAATTAGCATATCAACAAGAAGTGCAAAATGCAGTGTCTTGGTTTGATCAGGAATATCCTGAGGTTTCTCAGAATCCTGATCTTCGCGCTATCGCAGATAATCAAACGGTTACCCTTATGAAGGAAAATCCTTCTTGGACACCGGGGCAAATTATTTATGCTTCTGCTGAGTATGCGAGACATTGGGCAAATTCTTTTGTTCCTAATCAACCTGCAACAAACGAAAGGGTTGAGAGAAAGAAAAAGATTGTTCAACAACCTAAGTCTGCTCGTAAGACTCTTAAAGTTTCTGAAGATGATTCTGGGCCTAAAACTCCAGAACAAATTATCGAAGAAATGAAACAGTCGAGAGGGCAATTATAAATCAATAACTAAAAGGAGAAAAAAATGGCAGGACAAGTATGGTCTGTCAACACCTCCGGTGGTTATATGTATGCGTCTAACCTCAGTCGTGAACTGAGAATGGCCGTACAGCCGATTGTCAAGTTCCGTCAGTTCTGTGACATTAAAGATGCGGCCCATCAGGGTTTACATCGCGGCGATACATTTCACTGGAACGTGTTTAGTGATGTAGCAACTCAGGGTACTACCCTGACAGAAACAAGCACCATCCCAGAGACTTCGTTTACGATCTCTCAGGGTACGATGACTATCACGGAAGCGGGTAACTCTGTTCCTTACACGGGTAAGTTGGATGACCTGAGTGAACAGCCGATTCGTGAAGTTGTTCGTAAAGTGCTTAAAAACGATGCGAAGAAGGGGTTTGATAACCTTGCTTCTGCTCAGTTCAATGCGGCTAAACTCCGTGTTGTTCCGACAGCAGGAACGAGTACGACTGCTTTGACGCTGACCACCAACGGCACTGCAACTCTTACGAATAACGTTGCTCTTGGAAAAGAGCATGTTAAGTTGGTTGTAGACACGATGAAGGAACGTAATATCCCGGCTTACACAGGGGATGATTATTACTCCATCGCGTGGCCTTCAACTTGGCGTTCACTTAAAAATGATCTGGAAGGTATCAAGCAGTATATTGATCAGGGTTTCCAGATGATTATGAATGGCGAAATCGGTCGCTATGAAGGTGTTCGTTTTGTTGAGCAGACTCACGTAAACAAAGCAGGTATTGGTACTGCCACCGCCGCATGGACTAACGGTAAATCCGATTGGGCTGTGTTCTTTGGTGAAGATACCGTTGCCGAGGCTATTGCTGTTCCTGAAGAAATTCGCGGAAAAATTCCGGGGGACTTCGGAAGGGATCGTGTGATTGCTTGGTATTATTTGGGAGGTTTCGGCCTCGTTCACACTGATGCGGCCCAGTCACGTATTGTGATTTGGGATAGCGCGGCTTAAGGAGAATTATTATGAGTTATAGTGATCCACGTCCTTATGCCTTTAGTTATTACCATGATTTTGGTGCGGCAAGTGAGGCAATGGTTATTCGTGGCCCCAAGGGAAAGAAAGGTAGCGTCAAAGAAATTGAAGTTGAGGCTATTGAAACTTTTACTAACACGACTACGGAAGCCATTATTGAACTTGGTTCATCCGCAGGAACAGCAGAATATGTCAACATGGGTCTTGGTACTCTTGCTGACGGAGATCAACAGCGTCTAACCGACACTGCCGCTGATCTTGTTTCTGATGCCCTTCCTGCTGATACCGATGTTCACCTTACGTTTAATGCTCCTACTGGCGGTACACCTGCCGGGAAAGCGCACGTACACGTTATGGTTGAATGGTACTAGGAGGATATATGTACGATAACAAAAAAGGCGGTAAAAAAAGCAAGCATAGCGCGAATGGAAACATTCCTGCTAATGGTCTTTCTGAACTAGAGACTGACAACATGACTAACGCTAGTCTTGGGTTAGACAGTCACGGCCCTAATCAGTTGCCTATTGGCATTGCTAAACAGAAGATTACCACTGATCGTGGTTCTTTTAACGTGCGGTAATTGGATCGGGGGGCGCAAGCCCCCCTTTTCATGGGGGAGATATGTACTACGAAGAAGAAAAAAAGATGGACAAAGACCCTGCTAAATGTGGCTATACAAATGAAGATCAGCCTAATGAATTTAGTACGGAAAGAAATCAACGAAATAACAATGCGAGGGTAGGAAACAGACCGGAAGTTATTATTCTTGAAAATGCTTCCATTTTCGGTGCTGTTCGTTCACCAATAGAATAATGACACATAAAATAAACTGGGAAGAACCTTACGGCGAAATACACGGAACTATAGAAGACATGCCAGAAGCACGTTGGATGCAAGGCAAAAATTTTTATAGAGTAAACGGTGAATTAATTAGTAATAGTTTGCCTAATGACAATACTTGGATTAAAGAGCAAAAAGGAATAACAGGCAGAAATGCTCTTATTTCTAAGGCAAAAGAATTAGGTATTGAAATATCAAAGAAAGATAAGATAGACGATATTAAAGAAAAACTATTACAATAATTATGAAAAAAATAACCGTTCCTTTTAAGGAAGTAAGAGATTACACCTTAGAAGATTTTGGTGGTAAAAGAAAGAACAAGACTGTTTGTATTGTTCGTTACGGAGCGTTTGGAGATATTATACAAACATCATCTTTGTTTCCTGTGTTCAAGAAAGAAGGATACAAAGTTTGTGTAAATGTTTCTGAGGTTGGCGCTAAATTATTAAAAGCAAATCCGTACATAGATGAACTAATAATTCAAAAAACTAATCAAATATGTAACACTGAGTTGGGGGACTATTGGGAAAAGATGTCTCCCTGCTTTGATAAGTTTGTTCAATTGTCAGAATCTATAGAAGGCAACCTGCTTTTAAGTCCTGAAAGGATTGTTGAATCTAAAGGGCAGAAATATAAAATACCCGCAAGTGAGGGGTATTATGAATCTCAAGAATCTATACACAAAAAGTGTGACGTTAACTATCTTGAACATACTCACAAAATAGCAGGAGTGCCTTTTAGTCACAGACCTTTTTATTATCCATCAGATGAAGAAAAAGAGTGGGCTAAAAAACAAAGAAAAAAAATAAAGTCTAAGCACGTTATATTAGTTTCTTTATCTGGTTCTTCAGTTCATAAAGTGTGGCCTTGGAATGACGCTATGATTGCGTCTATTCTTAAAGATAGAAAAGATGTATCTATCGTTACTGTTGGTGATGAGATGTGCCAAATTCTTGAGGTTGGTTGGGAAAAAGAACCAAGGGTTATTACTAAATCAGGTGTTTGGACTATAGGAAAAACAATGGCTTTTTTAGATCATTGTTCTGTAGTTGTTGGGCCAGAAACAGGTTTGTTAAATGCGGCTAGTATGAAGTCAATGCGTAAGGTTGTATTTCTTTCTCATTCTTCTGAAGAAAATTTAACAAAACATTGGACAAATACTGCATCCTTAATTCCTAAAGATTGTCCTTGCTATCCATGTCATAAAATGCATTTTGGTTTTAACACATGCAACAGAGATGAAACAACTGGAGGTGCTTTGTGTGCCGCTAACATTGATCCAAGAGTTGTGGTATCTGAAATTATGAGAAATTTATGAGTACTTATATTCAACTTTGTCAAGACATGGCTAGGGAGGTAGGCATTCCCGGTACAGGGCCTAGTAGTGTTACGCCTACATCAGAAGAAGAAAAAGATATTGTTCGACAAATTAAAGATGCTGATCTAGACATTCAAAACAGATGGTTTAACTGGAATTATCTTTGGTCTGAAGCAAGCATTTCTCCTTCTGCCGGAACCTCTACTATTACTTCTCCAACTGATTTAATGCAGTGGAATGTAGATGCTATTGTTTTTGATGCTACCTCTGATAGTTATCAAAGGCTAGAGTACATGAAGTGGCAAGAGTATCGTGACGGTTACAAGTACGGCAATGTAGAAACAGGAACTCCAGAAATATTTTCTATAAAGCCAGATAACGTAATTGATCTTTACCCTACTCCTGATTCTTCTACTGCAATAAAAACAGAGTATTGGAGAAATCCAACTGAACTGTCTTCTTCTTCAGATGTATCTTCTATTCCTGCCAGATTCCACAGAATTATTATTTGTAGAGCAAAAATATACTACGCAGAACAGAACGATGCTCCAGAAGTTTTGTCATCTTCTATTGCTGAGTTTCAAGATTTATTAGTAAAACTAGAAGCAGACCAACTTCCAAACCAAAGAAGCAGAAGGTTCTCTCAAGTTCCAGACTTAATGAATTATACGGTAGTTACAGAATGACTTTAAGAAATTCAGCAGTAAGACCAACCACTCAAACCTATTATTTTCCATTTGAAGGTGGGTTAAATATTGTTGATCCAGTGTTGTCAATTCAGGCAGGAGAATGCATAGCCGCTAAAAATTTTGAGGTTGACATACGAGGAAGATACAGCCGTATAGACGGATACGAAAGAGCAGATGGACAAACACTGCCATCTGAGGTTAGTTACTTTAGAGTGCCTTTCATAATTGGTTCTTCTAAGAACACAGTATTTTCTTCTTCGTACAGTTCTTCTTTTCACCTAAACATACCATCATCTGGAGACATGGTTAAGGGTGAAACTAGTGGCGCTATTGGATTTATTTTATCAGTATCCGTAGAGGATATTACTGGCGATAGTCAAACAGGATTTTTTCCTACCAATGATGCAGAAGGATATATTTATTTTACTGCTACTAGCGGTACTTTTCAAGAAGGCGAAACAATATATTTTTTGAACAAAGACAGCGCATTTGGAAGCGCATTTAACGTGGAGTATACATAATGGGAACACCTACAGCCTTAAGAAAAACTAGAGCGGTTTTAACAGGCACAAGTTTTGCTGACAATACTACTGGCGCAATTACAGCACAGATGTTACGACAATATGTAGAGTCAGGAATGGGAGGATATGCTTGTATAAATAATGCCGCAGGCGATGGTACTCCCGCTGTTCAAGCAATTGGAAATGGAACTACAGTAACCATTGATTTTTCATTAGGTTCTTCTGGGTCGGACGTATCACAAGATACTGGAACGGTATCTTCTACTACAGTTGGCACTGACGCTGACTTTGCAAATGACCAGATAAGAATATACGACAAAGGTTTTTATTTCGTTTCTTGTAACATATGCATAAAACAAGCGGCTACGGCAAACATTACTTGGACTGCAATGGTTTCTACTGATAACACAGGAGGAAGCACTACTGACTCTCCTGCTTTAAAAGGAATTGAATACATTACTAATGCTAACGATGTTGCTAATTTTAACATGAGCGGAATTATTGATTGCACTGGACACACTACATATACTGATGTCTATGCAAGAATAAAACATAACAACGGAAGTAGCCAAAACATTTATTTAAACTATGGTCAATTGTCTGTTCTTAGGATTGGATAATGGGACTCTATGCTACTGCCCTATCTAATGGCCCCCCAGTATCAAGGGATGCTAGTGCAGATGCTTCTTTAGTTTCTGAACTTCAAGCAAGAATAGAAAACCAAAGAAGTTTAATAAACATAGTACCCGGAGAAGGTTCTGTTCTAGGAGTTTGGGTTTACTCTGGAGATATATACGCCTTTAGGAACAAAGCAGGGGGCGCTACTACTGGCATGTATAGGTCTTCTTCTACTGGTTGGTTAGAGGTTGGATTAGGCAATGCGTTAAATTTTGACACTACTACAACAAATGGCGAACTAGTTGTTGGCGCTTCAATATCTGGCGCTACTAGCGGAGCAACAGCAACTGTCAAAGGAGTCAGTTATTACGGTAACTGGGATACTGGAGCAAAAGGCTGTGTAGTAATAGATTCTATTACTGGAGTGTTTCAAGACAACGAAGAAATACAAATGTCTACTATTGCTTTTGATGGTGGCATTACAGAAATAAAAGAAAATGATTCAATAGTTGGTTCTTCTTCTGGAAGCACGGCTACAGTTAAGAAAGTTACTATAACTAGTGGCGCATATTCTAGCGATGATGCGGTAGGTTTTCTTTCTATTGTTAGTGCTTCGGGTTCTTGGACTGACAATGAAGAGATACAAGTAAGCGGCGTAAAACGCGCTTTAGTAAACGGCGCATCAGAACCATCTACTGTTACCGTTGCAAAAACAGATGGCGAATTGTATGAGCAAACCATAGAACCAAATGGTTCCTACAAATTTGTAAACTTTAATTTTGTAGGCGAAGAAAGTTTAGAAAAAATGTATGGTGCTAGTGGAGTTGGCAATGCATTTGAGTGGGACGGTACTACCTTTATAAAAATAAAAACAGGTATGACTACGGACACTCCTGAAAATGTAATTGTATTTAAGAACCATCTATTCTTGTCTTATCCAAAAGGTTCTTTACAAAACTCATCTCTTGGCTTGCCAACTACTTGGAGTACCACGTTAGGTGCTTCTGAAATTGTAGTAGGCGACAACATAACAGGCATGTCTGTAGAAACAAAAGACTCACTTGCTGTGTTTGGAAGAAACAACACGTTTATTCTTTACGGAACTTCTAGAAGTGACTGGAACCTAACTCAGTTTTATACTGGAACAGGGGCGGTAAAGAATACAGTAGAAAAAATACAAACAACTATATTTTTAGATGACAGAGGCATTGTTTCTTTAGGCTCTACTCTTAACTACGGAGACTTTAAACAAGCAGTTATATCAGAAAAAATTGATCCTCTTGTACAGAAGTACAAAAACAGAGTTGTTACTTCATTAAGAGTAAGAGACAAGAATCAATACAGGCTTTACTTTAATGATAAGACTGGCATTGCTATGACTTTTATAAACGGTAAGAACATGGGTATGTTGCCGTTTAGTTTAAATGATCAAATTGTTTGCGCTGTTTCTGGAGAAGATGCTAATGGAGATGAAGTTCTTTATGGAGGATTTGATGATGGGTACATTAGAAAAATAGACTCAGGAACATCTCTTGATGGTCAAACAGTTCAATCTTTTGTGCGGCTTGCTTACCATCATTACGGTACTCCACAAAGGAAGAAAAGATTTAGAGAAATATTACTAGAGTTAAACGCTGATACTAACACAACCCTTACCATACAACCAGAGTACAACTATGGTGATGGCACTGTGCCTACTACATCTGACTACACCATATCTGTTACTAACGATGAGTGGACTGTAGATGACGTTTATAGCGACACTTTAGGCGTTGCTGTTGTTGATAAAGCAAGAGCAAGGATAAATGGTGTTGGAGAAACAATGGGAATAATTATTAAAAATGAATCTATATACGACAAGCCAGTTACATTGCAAGGTGCTGTTGTTCAGTATTCATCAAGAGGATTAAAGAGATGACAGATTCTTCAGATTTTGCCGCACAAAGACAAAAAGAAATTGATGATGCAAATAAAAATCCTCGCTCTGCTAACTTTACCACCCCCTCTGGCGCTCAAGGAGTAACTAATCCTAAGTTTGCACAATACGCAGAACGATACCCTGATTTAAAAGCAGACTATAACAAAAATTGGAAAGCAAAAGGAGTTAGTCTTGCTGAGTATGGGGCTTCTCATTATTCAAGTTATGGTAAAAATGAAGGTCGTTTGTTATCTGGCCCTGCAAAAAAAGAATCTTCTGGGCCATCAAGTTCTGGGGTTACACAAACAACAACAGCAACACCAGCACCAGTACAAGCACCGCCAGAAATTGCATACGAAGGGCCAGCGCCTCCAGACCTTAGTACTTTTGATCCTACTCCTGTTGGAATATCAACAGTAGAGCCTTTGTTGTCTGAAGTTGTTACGGATGGGCCAAGATCAGAAGTTGTTGCAAACAGAGTTGCTTCTTTAGTTGATACAAATAGTCCTGTGTTTAGGGCGGCGGCAGGGCAAGCAATGAGAGTGATGAACGCTAGAGGTCTTGCAAACTCTAGTATGGCTCAAGAAGCAGTAATGGATGCTGTTTTAAAAGTTGCTGTTCCTATTGCTATGGCTGACGCGCAAACTTTTAGCAGACAAAGAATGCTAAACCAAGGAACTAGCAATGAGTTTCGTGCCGCGCAAAACGCTTCCTTTTACGGACAGATGGAGGCTAGGCTATCAGGCGCAATTAACGAAACTTTGCAACACATTGCAGGTGGGTATTCCCTTACTCAGGCAAAGATAAACGATGTTACAAAAAGATACGTTGCAGATTTAAGTGCTGACACAACCAGATTTACTGCCATGCTGAGTGCTGACACTCAAAAATATGTTGCAGACCTTCAATACTCTCTTGGGATGGAAGGCATACAAGTAGATGCGGCAAATATAATGGGTTCTATTAATGATAATTTAGATGCTACTTCTTATATATGGGATATGATTTTTGGAGACAATGTTAATCCGGCAGATTGGGCAGAAACTTGGGTTGATTCCTTTGAGCCATTAACGGGCAGTCAATGATAAGAACTGCTAAAAATAAAGATATAAAACAAATATCAAATGTTGTAAAAGAAGCACACAGATTATCAATTTCAAATACAGTTCCATTAGACGAGAAGACTCTAGAAAAGAATCTTCAGATATGTATCTTATCAAAAGAACATTTAGTTAACGTTGTTGATCTTGGAACAATAGAAGGTGTGTTTATAGGAGTGACCAACCAACTATGGTACTCCAGAAAAAAACAAGCCGCTGATCTTTTCTTTTACGTTACTAAAAATGGTAAAGGTTGGGGGGCTTCTTTGTTAAGAAGGTATATCCAATGGGCTAGGATGAATCCGGGCGTTGCTGAAATAAGCATGGGAGTTAGTTCTGGCATTGGTGATATAGAGCGAACATGCAAGTTATACGAAAGAATGGGAGCGGTAAGGACAGGCAATAACTTTGTCTTGCCAAAGGAGAAATAAATGGGAAGTGTAGTTAAATCTATAGGAAAAGTATTTAAGAAAATAGGCCGCGCTATTAAAAAAGCCGCTCCTTTGATTCTTGTTGCCGCCGCCGCTTACGTAGGATACGGATACGCTACAGGCTTTACTGGGGGTGGTTGGCCCAGAATAACTCAGTGGGGTAAGTCTTTAATGAGTGGCATAAGGGGAGGCAACACAATCTCCCAAGCCGCATCTCAGGCAAGCCAGTCATTTGGACAGGTTGCTTCAAATGTTGCTCCTACAAGTGTTCCTATGGACCCCGGTATGGGGCCGGGAGGAGCCAGTGAGTTTGCTTCTCAAGGTTTGTTAAGTGGAACTCCAACTATTTCTCCTTCTGGAGAATACACGGCAATGGGGCCGTTTGGTGGACTATTTAGAGGCACAACTGAAACATTAATAGGGTCTGATGCAACAAGTGTTCCTTCTACTAGCGGATTAACTGCAAGAGACATAAGAGGAAGACCACCTTCACTCTACGAGGCTCTGTTTAATCCCGCCGAAGAACAACTTGTTCAAGCGCAAGTTGCAAACCCTAACGACTTTGAATTTCATTCAGTGCTTGAAATAAATCCTGAGACTTACGGTAGTGAAGTGTTGGGAGGGACAACATCTTCGGTAAATCAAGCGGCAAATGTTGGCCCTTCGGTAAACGAACTATTGCAAAGCGGAGATGATTTAGTTCCATACGGAGCAATTTCTGGTAATGTTTCAACGGTAGCAAAAGCCTCTAACACTTGGAAAGATATCGTAGGTCTTGCGGGTAACAAAGTAAAAGAGGCGTCGGCATGGTATAAAGATTTGTGGGCAAGTGATCCACTAGTAGCAATGTATGGTACTCAAAAAATAGCAGAAATGATGCTTGCATTTCTTGACGATAGCGCAGAAAAAGAAGCAGAAGCAAAAGCCGCTGTGGCAGGATTTCCTCGTAGGTCTTTTAGTGATGTTATGAAAAGCAACAGAGCGGCAAGGAGAAGGGGCGCTAGTCATACGGGAGGGTTATTGGCATGATAGGGCAAGGAAACACTCAACCCGCAACTGAGGAAGAAAAACAACAGGCGCAAATTATTATGCAAAATATTGAACAATATTTTGATGATGAAAAAGCCTACCAGAATATAGTAGAAAAAATTAGTCAAGGTGGCGATGACCCTGCACCCATGATAGGCGCTGTTGTTGGTCAGTTGTTACATTTTCAAATGGTTTCTGCAAGAGGGGCAGGGGTAGAAATATCTAGGGACATTCTTATTCCTATTGCCGCTGAAGTTGTAAACGCTATTATAGAAATAGCGGTAACAGAAGGGCTTATTACTATTCAAGATGAGTCTCAACTTGAGCAGATACAAGGAGATGCAATGATATCTGCTGTTGATGCTTACATGACTCTTGGAGATAACGGAGTTAACCAAGAAAACGCCGCACAGTTTACTCAGAATGCTATGCAAGGTGGTATGGATGATCCGCAAGCCCAACAAGGAATGATCAATAACATGGTTGGAGGTGCGATATGAGTACAGCAGGCAGATTACTAAGTGCGCTTCAAGGCCCCGGCAACGATTTAATTACAGGGTTGATTGCTTACGATCAACAAAGAAAGGAAGCAGAATTAGATAGGCAGGAACGCTCACTTGACAGGGAAATTCTTCTAGCGCAATTTGAAAGAGAAGGTCAAGCGGCTAAAACAGAAGTTCTTAGAGCGGCATTTGATGCATCGGCTAATAGACTGCAATCTGTTTTTGATGGACTTAGAGATGATACAAGTTTAGCAGGCAATGAAGAATACAGCCAATTAATGGCACGGACTAACGCAAATTATCTTTCTGAAAGAAAAAATTATTTTGAGTCTGCGGGTATTGAACTTCCTAAATCAACAGATGCATTTGATATAGCAAGAGCAGAGTTGGCTTTTTTTCAAAACAATCCAGAACTTGGATTTTGGGTTGATGGAAAAACAGACAAATTGTTGCGTAAAAAATATGAAGCCCAAGGTATTTCTATTGATGATGAACTTATGGGTGAAATTAAAATTGCTTGGAAGGCATCACAACCAAATGCTTCTAAAGAAGAACAAAAACGTTTAGATAATTTAACAGATAATTTTCTTAGCAATATAAAAATTGACGGCAAAACTGTCGATAAACTTCCTGACATTCCTGAGGGTGTATTAACAGCAGAAGAGCAAGGATTGGAAAGTGTTCCGATTGCCGAAACCATAATGTTGGCTCTACCGGGGTTGGGTTTGGTTGCAGGTGCTAGGGGCGCTTCATCCCTTGTTAAGTCTACAAAATTATTTAAAAATTTACGTGACAAGTTATTTCCAAAAAAACCTGTTACAGCGCAACGTGATCCAAAAGACCCTCAGATTGAGATGTTTCCCGGCACGACATCTGCTACTGCTACTGCTACTCCAAAAGGAATTCTTGGAAGGTTTCGTGGATCGGAAAGACCTCGTTCAGCAAAACAACAAAGACGCGATGAAGAACGAAGGCAGAGAGAAATAGAATCGGCATCAAGACAATTGAATCCAGCCCTTGCAAATGCTCTTAAAAAAACTGCGGGTTATGGATTACTGGCAGGCGGTCTTGGTGTTGCATCAGAAGTTTTTGCTGATCCTCAAACACAAACTTCATTGAATCAGATGCTTGGTTCTTCTGCCGGTGAAGGCTTGAGTGATCTTCCTCCAGAAGTAGTAGATCAACTACGCATGACAGAACAAGAATTTCTTAATAGAGGATTAGTTCCTGATAGTGTTGATCCAGAAACTACAGTAGATCAAGTGCAAGAATTTCTTAGGCAATATCAAATATATTTAGCAGAGTTTGGAGAAGACCAAGCAGAAGAATTATTGGAACAACAGTTCCAAACTTTACCCTTACAGGTACAAGAAGAAATTTTACAAATACTACAGTAGTCTGAAGCCTTTGCCTAAGACTAAGAGAGAGAACTATGGTTGAATATTACAGGGAAGGATCACTTGTAAATCCAGATGAAAGTGTAGGCCCTACAACACAGGAGGAGATTATTGCGTCAACTCCTATTGCTGTAGATAACGCTAATATTTTTCCTTCTTCTTTTGTTGCAGATCGTAGTGATGTATCACTTGCTTTTTCCAAAGGCGCTAGGCTTTTAAAAGGTTCAGCCGAAACTACTTTTAAAGGATTTACTGGCGAACTTTTACGGCAGGCTGGTTTAGAAGAACAAGGATTGGAATGGCTAAGTAATGCTTACCAATCTGGCCTTCTTATGGGCATGGATGTTAATGAAATTGATGAACAACTTAAAGGCCCAAAGACCTTAAATGAAATTGACGATTGGAAAGGCGCTGTTTCTTGGGGAGTAAACGCAGTAGCAGAACAAGTTCCAAACTTAATGACTACTTTTGCTCCCGCTGTTGTAGGTGCTGTTTTAAAAAGACCAGTTACAGGAACTGTTGGCACACTAGCAACTATAGACTTTCTAAACACTGCCGAAGTTTACACTGATTTATTATTAGAAACCACCCAGAGCAGACCTGCTGTTGCGGCAAGCACTGGCGTTTTTATGTCCCTAGCAGACGCAATAATTCCTCTAAGAGTACTAGGGAAAACAGGTTTAGGGGGTGGTTTTGCAAGCCACTTCGGAAAAAAGATTAAAGACCCCAATAGTAACTACGCTACTATGATCGCAAATGTTGCGGCAACAGGAGCGGGAGAGGGGTTTACAGAGTACCTTCAAACCATGATGGAGGGCATGGCCCTCAATTATGTCAAAGAAAATGACAAACTCTTTGAATTCACAAAAGCCCAACAAGAAGAGCAACTAGAATCAGGTGCTAGGGGCGCTCTTATTGGAACCCTCCTTGGTATACCTATAGCCTATTCAGGCCGATCCGCTAAAAAAGCCGCAAAGAAATTTTCTGACAACGTGTTAGATGATCTAGTTAAGAAAAATGTTTCTTTGAATCAACAGGATCAAGAACAAACCCCCAGTGTACAAGCAGAAACTTCTAGTGTAGCAGGAGAAAACTTTATTTTGCATGGAGGCGTGACTGTTCAAAGTGCAACAGCGCAACAAATTGCAAGAAGAAAAAATGAACAGATATTTCAAGAACCTTTTAGGGCGCAGTTCTCTGTTGATAACGCAGGCAATCAAATATTAACTCCTAATTCTGAGTACGAACTGTTTAAAAGAACAGGTCAGATAAGTGATGATCGTATTATTGACGTTGCATTTTTGTTTCAACAATTGGAGAAGGGAAGAAAAGTTGACGTTACTCCAGAAGAGGTAGAGGTATTCAAAGCATACTCACCCGACATTAGGAGAGTAATCCAATCTTTGTTTCAAGGCGATGATCTTCGCTCAATAAAGAAAAGGAATGATAGTAGATTAAAA
>CAACVD010000787.1_pt1 | contig 15290 bp, 18 predicted proteins | sample 2381771 | NCBI WGS metagenome assembly CAACVD01 (sample SAMEA5211965, study PRJEB30684) | marine metagenome | biome: Marine; feature: Epipelagic; material: Water | collected 2015-10-15 | depth 15 m | reverse complement strand
CGGAGGTCCGCATAAGTCTTACATCCTGTAAGCTCTATTAGACTGTGTATTTAACGCACACAGCCTAATTGAATTATACTAGTTTAAATTTTACGGATTATCGCCGAATCTATCTAAGTTCCAAGCTCCGCCTGCAAACACACAAATTGCCAGTGTTCTTTTTGGCGTTGTGGAGTCGCCCACTGTGTTGCCAATAAATGGCAGCCATGGATATGTGGCTAATACATCTCCATCTTGAGGATCTCTAACTTGCGAGATTGTAACTTTTGTGCTTGCTATTGATCCTACCACAGAGTCTCCACCAGCAATGGCTAGATACATGACCTGTCCCTCTGATCCAGCGGCAAGTGTGTAGTCTTCTTCACCAGCGGCTAATAAATGTACACCAGCAGTTAAAGATAATGCTGTGGTAGAAGTTGTTAGATCGTTTTGGACAGTGTTCTCAAAAAACTGTCCAGCAACTTTTCCAGCTAACACAGTTAAAGGGCCACCGTTTACTTGAACTGGATCCTGGAAGATCACAGAGGTCGAGTCTTCACATCCAATTTGGTTAACAATTAGGGTCTCATTAACTTTAAGTATTTCGTTTATTTCTAGTTCTGTTGAATCAGATGATGAAATAGGACCATTAATTACGATACCACCTGTGCCTTGAGGTTGTAGCACAATGCTTCCGTTGGTGGTTAAGTTATTAATTACAACATCGTTGCTTGAATCTTTCACTTCAGCGTTTGTGTTGAACTTAATTGCACCACCACCAATTTTTGACAAGTTGGTTTGTGTGCCGTATGCCGCAGATAAAAATCCATTAAGGGCACTGCCTACAGTAATATTTGCACATGTTATATCTTCTGTTACGTCAACATCACCTTCAACAAATAATGCTTTACTAGAAGAGTCATTGTTTCTAATGTCCAGATTTCCCTGAATAAGAACAGAATCTGACACTGTAAGTCTATCGCCATCAATTGCAGTAATTGTTTGTGTGTCGATGTTAGCAACAATTGTTGCTGTGGCAGTATCAGTGACAGCAGTAGTCACTGAGTCATCTGATGTTGATGTTACCGCTTTGAATTTGTCTTCACCTTCGTTCCAATAAAAGAATGCAGAATCAAGTGCGGCACCTCTATTGATAAAAATACCTGCATCAATGTCTCCGCCAGAGGAGTTTCTATTGAGTTCAAGTAAATTATCTTCGATTTGTAATACTGTTGCATTTATTTCTGTTGCACTGCCTTTTACTTCTAAGTCATCATTAATAATAACTTTACCTGTGCCATTTGTTTGAATTGTTAAATCGCCATTTGTTACTGTATTAGTAATTGTTGACCCTGATAGGGTTATGTTGGATAATGAAGCTCCGCCTAATTTGTCATATATCTCATTGAAGTTGTCATTTATTTTATCAAATGCCGTTCTTAGTGGATCACCGGTGCCGTCATTGGCTGCTGATCCTATGTTAATCGATTGTTGTGTCATGTGTGCTGTCTCCTCTGGCAGTGTATTTAACAAATTTTTTAAAAACCGGAAGTAAATATAATATTATGTACATCAAGACTACAACGTCAATTAGATTACATCAAAGAAAGTCCAAACTAGATAATATTCACAACTATAAAAGAAGGCACACAGTTTATCATTTTGCATGTGATGAGTGCGGTCAGCAGTTTATAAGAGAAGCATCTAAAGTTCCACAACACAGAGCATCAAATACATTTAACCATGTGTGTTCAGACTGTGATGTGCATCGTTTTGCACAAAAAACTGGAGTGAAAATGCGTAGAATATATAAAATAGATGCTAGTTCAACAAAAGTTAAACTTTAACTATTACTCAAACACCAAGCGCCATTTGAAAAAATTGCAAATACAGCTGATCTTAAACTGTTTACAGTTGAATCATTTGTGAGAAAACAATTCCATTCTAAGTTATCCACAGTGTCGCCGGTTGAAGGATCCCTTGCTCTTGCAACAGTAATCTTAACACTATCAGCACCAGCGCCCCCAGTGCTTGAATCTGTTGTTGTTCCACCTGCTAATACAAAGTACATGATTTGTCCTTCTGTGCCTTCTGCTAATGTATAGGAAGCTTCGCCTGGTGTAAGACTTTGTAAAGGTAAATCTAAACTTAGAGCAGTTGTTGAATCAGATGATGGAACAAATGAAGATAATGATACTTTTTCATTGATCTGTAAATTTGCATCAATTCTCACAGAACCTGTGCCATTAGGATCAAGCACAATATCTGTATTAGTAAACGTGGACGAAATTACATTTCCTGCTATATCAATTGATTTGCCTGTAGAATCTTGCCCAATTAAGTCATAAAGTTCGTCAAAGTTGTTGTTGACCTTTTCCATTGCTCCACGAAGTGTGTCGCCAGTGCCTGTGTTTAATCCAGTGCCTACATTGATTCTTTGTTTGGACATTGTGATTATTTATTTGCTTAAATATTAAGATGAATGTTTATCTTTCACAGTTTTGTATAGATACGCCTGAAGAATCCGCTAGGGAATTTTTGTATTTTCCATATAGTGTTGGAGTTATTTGGTCTTATGCATTAACCAAACCAAAGATCAGACAAAATATGCAACTGAAAGAATTTTTGATAAAGAAAGGCAACATACAAGATGTTACGGAAGGATTGGATAATCCTGCTATTTTTGGATTCAATTCTGTTGTTTGGAATCATGAGTACAATTTAAAATTAGCAAAATCCATTAAAGAAAGATATCCTGACTGTGTGATAATTTTTGGAGGAGCAAGTGTGAAATATCAGGATGAACATTTTCTCAAACAATATCCATTTATTGACTATGCAATCTATCGTGAAGGTGAAATAGCATTTAGCAATTTATTATTACATAAGCTGGGAGAAGATTTAGATAACAGTGGTATTGGCTACCTACAAGATGGAAAATTAATAACAGCACCAGCAACAAGAATGGCTGACATAGATGATATTCCAAGTCCATACACAACCGGATTGTTTGATTATCTGGTGGAAAAGTATGAAGGAACTAATGTTGTGTTAAACGCTGTTGTAGAAACCAATAGAGGCTGTCCTTTTGGTTGCACATTTTGTGACTGGGGGAACGGGGCTTTTGGTAAAATTAAAAAAGGAGGAATGCACAGAGTGAAAGGCGACTTCGAATGGTTGGCTAAAAAGAAAATCGAATACATCACTAATGCAGATGCGAATTTCGGCATATTTAAAGATAGAGATGTTGAAATAACAAAATATATGATAGAACTTAAAAACAAATACAATTATCCTCAAATTTTTAATACATCATGGAATAAAGTTTTTTCAGTACAGATGGTTGAGATAGCAAAAATGCTAAGTGAAGCCGGTATGATGAGAAGATTTATGGGTTCATTTCAATCTCTAAATGAACTTACAAATAAGTCAATTAAAAGAAAAAATATTACTATGGACAATTTTTTCCAAGTGTATGAAGCATGCAAAAAAAATAATATTACAATTAGCACAGAGTTCATGTTGCCTTTGCCTGAAGAAACTTATGAATCTTTCATGGACACTCTTGAAAGATTTTATGAAGCCGACATCAACACAGTAGTTAATATATTAAGTATTTTGCCTAACTCTGAGATGAATGATCCTGAATATAGGAAAAAATATGGCCTAATTACGCAAATGTCTCCTGTGAAGGATTCGCCATATGCCACAGAATATCACGAAATGGTGATTGGTACCAACACTATGTCAATAGAAGAATTTGAAAAAGCAAATATAATTAGGTTTTTGTTAGAAGTATTGCATGCCGCTGGATTTTGTGATATAATATCAAGATTTATTGCAAAACAAAAAATGTGTAAGACTACAAAAATTTATGAAGACCTTTATGACTATTTCCTTTTTAGGCCAAACTCAGTTCTATATAAGCATTTTATTATCCTTGTTGGTAATGTTAAAAAGCAATTTGTACAAAAAATGCAAGGAACACAGATCAAATGGCCGATGTTTACTGACATCGGCGATAAAAATAGGAAACAACTATATCTAGAACTAAAAGACTTTGTAGCATCATACGGATTTGCAGAGAGTATTTGTAATGATGTTATTTTATTACAAAATGCCAAACAAAAACATTTTGGTCAAAAAGAAAATTATGATATAACCACAAGTTGTAACATATATGAGTACATTGTCCATAATGAATCTCTAAAGGAAGGCAAAAATGTATACAATATTTCAAATGGCGGCGTAGATAAAAAACATAAGGTTTATAGCGATTTTATGATATCATGTAGGTTCAATCAAAATTGGCAAACTAAAGTTATAAACAAAAGTTATTTGACTGAAAAACTTGTGCCACAGCCACAACTAGAGTGTGCGTTAGGATTGTCATAGGTAAAATAGGAACCAAATATTTCTGATTTGTAGTCGATCTTTGTGCCTAAAATAAACATTTCACTTCGTTCGTCTACCAAAACTGTAATATCGCCAAACGCAAGTTCGTGATCTTTATCGCGTTTTTCATCCTCCACATCAATTTTATAATTAAATCCTGCACATCCGCCGCCTTTGACTCCAAATCTTATGTAAGGTTTATTGTTTGATTCACAAACTTCTTTCATTTTTGCGATAGCTGGTACAGTGACTTGGATCATACTTGTATTTACATCCCTAAATACAAACGACCGTCTTCACTAACCATTTCAGGAGTCCAAGGTGGATCGAAAGTAAGATCAACTTTTACAGGAGAATGTCCTGCTCGTTCGACTGCTTGTTGTATCCACTGCGGCATATCACCTGCAACTGGACAATTGGGTGCTGTTAGGGTCATAACAACATCGCATGAGTTGTCTTCATTGACTTGTAGATCATATATAAGTCCCAATTCAAAAACATCAATTGGAATCTCAGGATCATACACGCCATGCAGTTCTTTTGTAATGTGTGGATATTTTTCTTCGTAGTAGGGTCTATCAATCATCAGCTGATCTTACCCCACGAACTTCAGGAATGTAATGTTTCATCATATTTTCTATGCCCGCTTTCAATGTTGCAGTAGAACTAGGACATCCTTGACATGCACCCTGCATTTCTAACCATAACCATCCATCTACATATTCATTGAATATAATATCGCCACCATCCAGCGCCACAGCAGGGCGTATCTTAGTGTCTAGTATTTCTTTGATTTTTTTGACAACATCAGTGTCGGTGTCTTTAATTGAATGTTTGTCATCCATTAAAGTTTTTGTAAATTGTTGTTCCAGTATTAGTGGTTTATCAGAAGTAAATTGTTCAATTATAGCACCCATTATGGCAGGCTTCAGCATTGTCCAAGTAGATGATTCACTTTTACTAATAGTTATAAAATCTTCGCCATAGAACACACTTTCCACGCCTTTGATCTTAAACAGTTTTTGTGCCAACTGTGAATTACCTGTGCTAGTTTCGTCTTGATAGAACTGTGTGCCATTTTCCATTACTGGCTTTCCGGGAAGGAACTTCAGCGTTGCTGGATTAGGAGTTGGTTCTATCTGTACAAACATTATGCCTCTAACAGCCTTGATTCTATAAATTTGTAATTAACAAGTTCGTTGATAACTCTTGTAAGATGTTCTTTACGATCATTTTTGTAATCCAAATAGTATGAATGTTCCCACACATCGAATGCGGCAAGTATCTCAACATCTTCACCAACTGGATTATCTGCATTTGGATAAGTTTTAAATTTTAGATCTCCATTTTCAAGAACCAAATACACCCAACCAGATCCAAATCTTTTCATGCCAGCATCAACAAATGCTTCTTTGAACTTATCCATTGTATCAAAATCATCTTCAATTTTGTCCTTCATCTCTTGTGACGGCTCTTCATAGTCTGGAGTCAATGATTGAAAGTATATAATATGATTAAAGTTTTGGCCTGCATTGTTGAATATTGCTTGATCGTTGTCTCTTGATTCAATAATAATTTGTTTTAGACTTTTATTTTCGTATTCTGTGCCTTTGATTAGATCATTTAGTTTATCAACATATCCTGAATGGTGCTTTCCATAATGTAAGTCTATGGTGTCTCGGCTTATTACTGGTTCAAGATCTTTCCTATCATATGGCAAATCCATCAATGTGAACTTGCCACCGTTGACGTTTACGTCATCTGCTACTTGATCTAGTTTCATTATTTTTTCTTTGGTCTGCCACGTGTTTTCTTTTTAGTGGCTTTTTTAGTTGTTTTACTTGCTTTTTTTGTAGCAGTTATTTTTTTTGCTTTCTTTGGCGTAGTGGTAGACTTGGTAGTCACAGCTGCGGAAGCAGTTGGTTTAGCACTAACTCCTTTTGGATCACCAAAAATAAGTTTAATTATATCCATAGTTTTCTCCTTTGGTTAATATATTGTATAGTTATTTTATTTAAAAGTCAACAGAGCCCATGGGAATCAGTTGGTATTCTGTGGCCAGCATAGCAGATGCCAAGTTTTTTGCTTTGGATTCACATTGTATATCGAAATATTCGCCAAATGGTTTAAGCCAATCATTTGTTGGCTTATGCCAATAATAATCAGAATGTGCCCTGATTGTTGCTCTATTTTCACCTTGTGTAAACAAATCTTCACGATCCAATAACTTGGATGCATCTACTTTGTTGTGCAATGACTCTCTAGGTTGTGAGTAGTGCATTGCAGGCCGGACTCCGCGCCATGAATCGATAATTCTTTTAATCCTATCATCATCTACACTGATCCATTCCCCACAGTTTACCCAATGATGATGAATGTCAAACACCAACGCCACATGTTTTTGCAGTTGTAAAACATCATCAAGTCCCCATTTCATTTCTTCATTTTCTATTGTTAGGGTGTTTCTTGCTTCTGGTGACAATCTTGGCAACACATCAATGATGCCTTGTGGTCCACGCCTACCAGATATATGCACATTAATTTTAAAATCTTGAAATGTTTTGCCATATCCCATCCAACGTGCCATGCTGACATGATATTCAAATTCTTCGATGCTTCTATTGATAATATCATCTGACTCAGATGCCAACACAGTAAATTGTCCAGGATGGAAAGATATCCTTACTCCAAGACGTCTTGCTGTGTCGCCAACTTCGGCGAAGTGTTTTTCACAGTATGCAATTACATCAGGCTTGGACCAAAAATATTTCCACGTGGCTTCTGTCGCAACAGGCAACACAGGAGAACTGAGTCTACACATACGCAATGGCTTGGGAAGTGCTCCTGTGTATTTTATCAATTCATATATGGAAGATATGTTGTGTTGCATTAGATCCCATAGTCTTTCTTCTGCTTGATCCTTATGTTCATTGAGCCAACGCACTGTGGTTGCTCTACAATTATATGGCTGTTCAGTTTCTTTAAGAACTTTTGGTTTGAGTGTGCGATCAGGATGTATGTATTTGCAACAGAAACCTAAACGCATAATTTACTATAACATTACTTGATGAATTGTCAAGGTGAAATGTCAAACCCTTCTGGAAACAACTCGTCCACAGTTGATACCAAACCATTTTTTAAATTGATAAATGGGCCAAATACTCCTACTGTGCCAAGTTCAGGCCTTCCACCGTTGAACCATTTACCATCTCCTAATAACGATAATTCATGCATGGTCCTATGCCATTTGTTGAAACTTGTGATATCGTCATTTATTATGTTGCTTATAGCAATCTTCTCTTTATTGTTTCTGCAAAATACTTTTTCACTGCGTGATTCATTTATTTTTACATTTGACATGGTTGCCTGCAACGCAGTTCCGTCGAATTTAGTAAACATTTTTGAAGGGAAGGCACCATGTCCATCCAACCTACCTGCATTAAGATTATAAAAATGTTCATACTTTTCCTCTCCTAAACAGACTTTGTTCCAATCTGCATAGGGAATATATTTTTCAATGGCATGTTTTAACATATGTGCCTGTTTAGAACACATTTGTGGATCATCGTAAAAAAAATTGCACCAATCACTTTCTTTATTATCCTCGTATTTTATTTCTACATCTAAAAAATAAACAAACCATTGTCCTTTGTAATACATTATTCTTGGCTTATCTATCCCTTGTATGTCAACAGTTTTTCCATTGCCTTTATATAGATCTGTATTTTCTAGCCAATGATTAAGACGGAAATGAAATGCTGTTTTATTATTAGTTTTGTCAGCAAGATCCTCAAACCAATATGGATTGGAGTAAAAATCATGATAATCACCATAAGTTGGTTTAACTATTTTTACATTTGTTTTTTGTAATTTATTTTTATAATGTTTTAAGAAAGGAATAGCATGTTGGTTAATCTCATAATCAGCATCTTCTATGCCAGACTTTAGGACAATAACTTCATCTACATGTATATCATTTAGTATGAAAGATTCAAGGACAGTTCTACTGTCACAACCTCCCGAATAAAAAATTCTTACAGTATCATACTTTTGGCGCAAGTACAGGGCATGAGATTTACATAGTGTGGACCAACTTTGTTTAGGCTCTTTGTGTAGTCCATAGTCTTTTAAAAAAGTAGGAATATTAAAATGTATTGGAGCTCCAGTGTTTACGCTGTGTTGGACTGCGGTAAGTTTGTTACAGGTAGATAATTCTCCACATGTGAAGTAAAATGCATTGCTTTTAAACATTGAGATATATATCTTTTATCTCAGGATTGGAGATAGCGTAAGATATATTTTTAGCAACAGTGTCCACGTCCATTGTACTAGGTGGATATTCATATCCTTTTGTGTGTCTATGCATTTTAGTTTTCACCCTTCCTGGATGCACCGCACAAATATTAAACAGTTGTGCGTCCTCACAATGTCTAAGAATATCAAAAAATATTTTTAAACAGTGTTTGGAAAGACCATACATGGGATCTAAATTCTTCACCCTAGTTGTTACCATGGAACCAACGTATATAATATGTCCTTTGTTATTTTGTTCAATGTATTTTTTTGTTAAGAAAATATTATTAAGAAAATTAGTGTTCATCACACTGCAAATATCATCATGGGTAAATGAGGTCAGTTTATCTCTTATGCCAAGCAAAACTCCAGCATTAAGAATTAAAACATCCTGATTAGACAGATCTAATGTATTAAAGTTTTGCAAGTTCGAAAGATCAAAATTATCTCGATTAATTGTTTTAATTGTGTGACTTGCAAGATGTTTACACAAAGCATGTCCAATGCCACTTGTTGTACCTGTGATAGTTATGTTCATTTTATTTCTATAATGGCGGGATCTTTGATCCAGTCGTGGAATGTATCTCCAGCTAAAGCACTAATTCTTACACGATAGCCAGTATGGTGACTAATATTTGCTGTGCCATGTGGATATTTTAGAGCGGGCCAAGCCAAAATCCAACCAGCTTTCCAACCTGTAATGTTTGTGTTTCCCCATATCATAAACTCCCCTGGCCACCAATCAGTCAGAAATATTAACATTCTATATCCATTTTTTATGACTTTTTTTGCATCCAGTCCACTACTTGCTAGGATATCCAAATGATATGGAATATAATGACATGACTTTTGTTCAGTAATAAAGATTTGTTTCTTTTCATTTTCAAAAGGCACCATCTCAGCCATTTTTTTAATCATTGGTGTGTTTTCATTAGGTACCATTTTCCCATTGAATTTGTGAAAATCATAACCAAGATTCAACCATTCTTGCACCTGCATCTTTGTATATTCGTTTTCCATATCTACATAGGCTTTTTGTTCGGTTACAAAATGTTCTAATTCATGTTGCCATTCCCCAGTGAATTTAGGTTTAAAAATAATATCATTATCATCAGGAGCGTCATGGTCGAAATGATATAAATTTTGTTTTTTTGCAAAGTTAAACAAAGGCGTTTTTATAGTTTCTGACATAGATTTTTATCCTCCTCAGTTACATTTTTTTGAATTGTATCTACAACATAATCCATTTCATTCTTGGTCAACCATGGGTGTGCTGGAATGCTGATAGCATGTCTTTTGTAAAAGTCTGTCCATGGAAAGTTTTCATTTTTTTGTTTATCTCCAAACACTTCGGTCTTGGCAAAATTATATGTGTAATGCAACTGGCACTCGATGTCTTGTGCCAACAATTTGTCTCTAAATTTATACTTGTCCTGTACAAAAATAACATATTTGTGATAGTTTGGAGTTGTATATGAAGTGGTTGGCCTGATTGCAATTTTTTCATTATTAAAACACTTGTCATAATGATCAAAAACATTTCTCCTTTTGATTTGCCACTCTGCGAACCGTTCCAAACTGGTCAACACCTGTGCAGCTTTGTCTTCCTGTGGTTGACTGTTTATGCCTATTTCTTGAATACTGGTGCCAACATCTCTATTTTTGTATCCATTCCTCCTCATAAGATAAATTTTTTGTGCAAGAATATCATCGTCACAAAGTATAGCTCCATATGTTCCAAAGATAGGACAGTTCTTATTGGTTGAAAAACTAATTATACTGGCTTCGCCTAACTTAACATTTTGTATCCCTTTGTATAAAGTTCCGAAACTTTGAGCGGAATCATTTAACACAGGCACACCAATATCGGATATTTTATCATAATCAAAACTGTCACCATATAAACCAGTAACAAGCAAATAATCGATTGGTTTATCTATTTGGACACTTTGTTGTCCGTGTCTATCAATATCAAAGAACACAGGTTGAGCCTGCAATGCCATTATTGGCATGACTGTTGCTGGACAAGAAAAATTTGTGCATCCAACTTTATCGCCTGCCTTTACTCCTTTTGCCATTAACATTAATTGTATTGCTGACGTGCCGCTATGAGTCAAAAATGCATGTTTACGTCCAGTCATTTCGCATAACTTTTGTTCAGCCTGAAGACAAAAATCTCCTTCAAAATGTGTCTTTCCTTGATATATTTGTTTTAGTCTAGCGTCAAGTGTAACTTGTATATCGTTGTAGATTCTATCAGTGCTTACAATTTTTATCAATTGTACAATCCCCAACTAACAGCACCTTGTTGTGACCTTTCCAGATCATTGAAATCAAAGGAACTTATGATAAAAGATTTTGATATTATCCAATTTTTGTAATCTGGAGATAGTATCGCTGAACTTAGTAACAATCTAATAGATTGATCATAATTTTTAGTAAGCCAATAAGCATGTTGTTGGATATTTTTATATTCATAGTTTTCAAGGACATGTTTCATAGGTGTAATGTTTTGTATGCCAAAATCGTCAGTGACAGCAAAACATGATCCTTGTGGAAGTTTTTTAAGTTTAGACATGCTAATTGCTATGTAATCTATTTCTCCAGAAATAAAACCAAGCACCAAATCTCCACTGTTTCTATAAGGGATCGGCTGTACCTCTTTGCCCAAAGATTCTTCCAAACTAATGAATATATCAATAGGCCATGATGCACTGTGTCCTATTTTAATTTTAGGCGCTTCAAACTGATTATATTTTGTTGTACAAAACACTACAGGTGCAGTATATTCTAACACACCGAATGTTGATTTAGTAGGTTGTAAATTTTCTTTAATGTTAGCACTATCAATCCATGGCATAATGACCGGATCTTTAGATGTCCTAAACAATTGGGCCGCTTTGCTTAAATTGCCTGCGTTAATTAAATTAACTTCATATCCCATATCCACAAGTGTGTCATGCATTAGCATTGATCTTGTATGGAACGTTCCGCCAGCTTTTCCACTGACTATGATATTAATAGTATCAGCCAAAGCACTTACACTGAACATCAACATTAACATCAAATAATATATTTTTTTCATTATCAATGTCTCCTAATAAAAATGCTAGTGTGGATTCCACATACGGCTCGGCCTGCCCATTTAAGCACAGAGGTCGATGTTTGCGCCGACGTCATTGAATATGGCGTTGCAAATTTATTTATCAAGTCAAAATATTATAACTAACAACTATTATTGATTCAAGTTTTTTCTGTATTAAAAAAATAAAAATAAACGGAAGTAAGTCATACTGTCTGAAACACCATCCAAACACACTTGCAATCGTTAAACATAAAAAATAATAAAAATATTGTCCTGATAATGACGCCACAAAAAATACCGAAAACAGTAAAACAAAAATTATAACAAACTTTACATACTTCTTGCTGTAGGATAAAAATTTATGCAAATAACCACTAAGTGGCCAACTTACCATAAGTCCTATAAACATTGAAAGAAAAACACTTATGGCAATAATATAATGTATATGTAAGTCAAGTATTACCCTCCAGTTTATTTCCAACAAATTCATTTCTACAATCGACAGTAATAGTGCTTCAGAACCTGTAATAGGGATTCCAAGTATTAACAGTGGCAACAACGTAACTAAAATTGCACTATTATTAGATGCTTCGACACTTATTAGAGATCTATAACTTGGCCCTTTAATTGTATCAATAGATTTAGACACTCGATGCGACAAATTTGTTGCTAAAACAGTTGATACACCAGGCACTAGCCCGCATATACATCCTATTGATGTGCCCAACATACTAAATTTAAAATTTTTAATAAACAACAAGATATCACTTTTGTAATTGGTTTTTATACGTTTTGCGATTGCAAAATTATATTGTGTAAAAATGTGTGGAATCACAAGCACTCCTATTATAACAGGAAAGATAGGAACGCCAGTTTGTAAATTTATATCACCAAATGACAAAAAGTAAGATCCAGTGAATTCATTGAATCCAATCTTTCCTATCAAATATCCCAAACACATGAACAAAAATGTATAATACCACTTGTTTTTGGAAGCAAACAAAAAAACTAACAATGCAAAACTAAACACAATCAATTGGTTGGTTGTTTTGTAAAACCATTGAAATATATCGTCATAGATCGGAAACAAACATACTAAAAATAATAGTGTTAATATGCCTGCACAGAAACTTGATAGACTGGTGCCAATTATCGCTGTGTGTCCTTTGCCCTGTTTTGCCAATGCGTGTCCTTCAATCACAGCAGGCACACTGTTTGCTTCTCCAGGAAGCCCAAAATGTATTGCAGTGACACTTCCTGTAAATTGAGCTAAATTAGCCAGTCCAATATAAAAACAGACAAGTCCTATAAGATCTAAATTTATTAGATATGGATACATCACCATCAAAGAAACTAGTAGACCAGTCCCTGGTATAAGGCCTGCAACACTGCCAACCAAACAGCCTAAAATTGTGTTTATTATCGCTGACTCGACCACACGTATCCTGGCTCCATAATTTTTATTTGTTGCTCTTTATAGTTTGGTTGAGTCCAAACATATTCAAATACATGCTCTACGTCTTCAATTTTTATTTTATACACATCCAGATGTTTTGATAGTATGCTCCATACTTTTTGGGGATCTGTTGTCCCGAATGATTTTTTTAGATCGCACTGTCCTATTTTGATAAATCCTAGTGCTAGTTTTGGATCATTTTTATCAAAATTGTTTTTATCTAGCCATTTATAAAATTTATTTTGTTGTTCAGCAAACCAAGGAGATGTTTTTTCTGTGACGTCTCTCGCCCATTCTATGTCAAATTCGCCAGTATAATATTTTAATGCGTTAATAGAAGAACATATTACGTCATCCACATCTTTACCATCTTCGTCTCTAAACACTTCAATGTGTGTTTTGCCTATTTGTGCCCAATGTAAGTAGACTCCTCCGCAAGTTCTATCAAATTTATTTTTTAAAAATAGTTCATAATCAGCATCTAGTAGATCCGATCTAGGTGCCTGTAACCATGTGTTAATTTGCGATGGTCTTTGCCATTCAGGTTCGAACTTTGATTTTCTATAACTTAAAACATAAGATTCAAGTTCATGGCAAAGATCGTTTAATTGGCGTATGGCATATTTTGTGCGTGAGTCTGCAACTTTGTAATATTTACTAAGGCCCCATGCTTCGCCTTGAAGATCCTCAAAGTATCTATGCAAACGATTCATGGCATCATGTTTAAGCCTACATCCAGGCGTGGCCATTTCATCACCATCTACATCTTTGCCAATCGGAAGGTTTTCATCATACATGACAGTATCTCGCGTAAACCAGTCATTTATCTTATAATCTTCGAGTCCTGCAATTTGCCATTTGTTGTAACTATTGAACCTATTGATTTGGAATATTGCTTCGTTTATTTCTTTGCAAAGAAAGTCAATATCACGCGGGCTTTCTGTAAACCCCATAAAACAATAATTTTTTTCCAGATGTGATTTGTTAGATAATAATTTTTTTAATTGAGCTTTCCACCTAGAGGCAAAGTCACATGTATCAATGTCAAAGTGTACATCAATACAGTCTTGAAAATTTTCAGGATTTCTGTATGTTATGATCATTCAACTGTATATACAGCAGAATTTCTCTCATGTTCCCATATCTCGACTTTGACAATTTTCACTCTGCCATCAGTCTTGACATGTATTAAATTTGCCACATTGTCATAAATGTGTTTGCACGATGCTTCAATGCCAGGTCCCCATCCCTTCGTAACATCTAGCACATTAATATCCATTATACCTAGTTCATGCATTTCTTTTAGTTTTTCTAACTGTGGATCATCTGATGCTATTAACACTCTATGATCCCATTCTTTTTCAATCCAAGCTTTGATATCTTTCAAATCACCAAAGTCCATTACCCACTGGCGTTCATCTAGATTACCTTCAAATGTAAATTGAATATAACGTCCATAACCATGCACATAGGCACAATGTCCACCATCACGCCACTGTCTGTGTCCTACAGAAATAGGACCTAATTTTTTTGTTGATTGAAACTTCATTGTATTGTTATATCATACATCCTAACACGATATCCATTTTGTTTCATTTGCATAATTGTATCACCAAAATCTTTAATGTTATACATAGTATTCATTTCAAATGGTTTTGTGTGTGACACAATAAGAACAATTTCGTTAGGATTCTCCTCCTTTACAGTTCTTATGTTATAATCTGTAGATGGCACAGTCAAGTTTTTTGTTGCTCCTCCATTTTCATATGAATTTGGATAAATTTTTACTGCTCGATCATTTAATATGAATATTTTATAGTGCTGTTTACTTTGACCAAATATATTAATTTGCATATGGTCATTGTTAAAATATTTTCCATTTTTATTAAACACTGCTGAAAAGTCATGGCCTTCTGCATACTGTTTGTTAATAGATACCACTGTGCCTGTTGCTTGTGCAACACAAAATCTTTTCCCTTCACGGTCTTCTATTTGGGTGATGTATTTAGAGTTGTGTACTATTCCTGGAAAAGTTATCCATTTAAAACTATTAAGTTCACAGTTGTCGTTGATACAAGTTTT
>CAACVD010000670.1_pt2 | contig 15290 bp, 4 predicted proteins | sample 2381771 | NCBI WGS metagenome assembly CAACVD01 (sample SAMEA5211965, study PRJEB30684) | marine metagenome | biome: Marine; feature: Epipelagic; material: Water | collected 2015-10-15 | depth 15 m | reverse complement strand
ACCTTTGTAACACCATCGGTGCCCTGAAGGGCTGCGAACTGTGGCACAGAGGCTGATATATAGGAATAACCTTTACGCTTGTAAATGTTTCGCTGCTCATCAATAATCGCAACTTGTGCGGCTGACCTGTCAACGGATGCTCTGTCAGAAGTTACAGATGCGCCTTGACGCTCAGCACGTTGTCTCCACCAGAGGCAGTGCTTATCTTCTGGCTGTGGGTGGACGACTTTAGTGCCCGTATTATTCATTGGGGCATGGCCAATCTTCCAATTGTAGAGGTGCTCCTCAATGCCCTTAATCTGTCCCTCAATGACAGTATTTGGCGTTCTAAGTGTTGGAAGAATATGACGATACTTATTTCTTGTAAGGGCTGTATCCTCGACCATGTTGCGAACATCGTCAGAGAATCTTGATGATGCTGGCACTAGTTGCTGTAGCATTTCACCCAAAGCAGTGTCTAGCCACTTGTAATAAGATAGATATTTGTCTAGATCGGGCGTGTTCTCTACATTCTCATAGAAGATCTGTCTTAACTTAGACATATCCTTGTATTCATGACGATATCGGTTAACGGGTTCACCAATTAGATTGTTAAACTCATTAATCCCAGCAAACATGTTGATCATTTCTTCCGAAATGGCCTGATACATGCTCTTTTCAAACGCGAAGAAATGACTAATTGGTCTTGATTCTTTTGTAAATGTTAGGTCATCTTGTGTTCTGATGTCGATCATGTCATGGCTATTCATGACTTCTGGTAACCTGTAGCGAGCAGAGCTAATATAATTTGTATCCACGGCTGCTGTCGTGTTTGTCTTGAAGAAGTAACCGCGTGCGTTATATTGATTGTTAACAATTGGATCAATATCAGGATCGCGGAATCTGCGCTTCAACAATGAGCCTGAAGAAAAGTCCTGAAGTGTGAATTCGCCGGATGCGTCGGAGGCTGTTACGTTTGAAAAGTCCCAGTTAAATGCAAGCGTTTGAATCTCGGGTAGGTATGTTCCGGTTAGAGGATTTTCTAGCAGGTAAGTGCTACGCAACGGATTAAATGTACCATAGTTCTCTGTATCTCGTGCGTGAGCTTGGATAACATGATTGTCTAAGTACATTTGCCAATGCCTTAGGTAACCAACCTTAACGCTTGATTTTTCGTTGACAGTGCCGCCTGTAACGTTAGTTCTTCTAGCACCAACGTAATATCTTCTCGGGACTGTGATATCGGAATGAATCGCAGTACCACTTAGAGCAAATTCTTCTTGAATCCTGTCATAGGCTGTGTGAACACCATAGAGACTGACCTCGACACGGTTGGCGTTGGCTCCGCCGACGAAGTTAGTATTTGACATTCCGGTTGCGCCAAGTTCTGTTATTGTGAGCGTGGTGTTCCCAGATGCGCCGGCCTCTGCTTGTACTATACTTATTACGTTAGCAGTGTTGGTCGCACTAAATTTGGTGTGATGATTAATCGCTGTCCGAATTTCAACCGCTTGCGCTGTAGCATGAAGAGTAGAACTAGCATAGCTTCCGGCCGACAAGGTTTTAGCAGTTAACGTTGTGCCGCTGGTCTCAGAGGACGTGGTAGAGCCACCCGTGCCTTGCATGGTGAGAGTCACTGTTGTCCCATCAGTCGAGATTAACTCGATAGTATCACCTTCTCCAATGAAAGGTACGCCCGGAGGAGAGCTAGAATCAATAACAGTAATTGTTGCCTTAGCTCTCACACCGATGGCGCCGGTTAAAAATGTTCCCATGCCATGCGACACTGCGGGGCTTGTTGGTGTAATAGAGGAAGTTAAGACATTTCTGGTTCTAAGCGCAAAAACCCAACGATTGTCTTCATAAACATCCTTGAAAAGACTAGAAGTTGCAATTGTTAAATTATTACTTCTGTCTACGAGTTTAAAGAATGCATCTTTAGACTCTAAATCTGGGCGGATAGCCAAAACTTGATACCCTGATCCGCCCGATGGCTTAATAAAATCGTCGGGGTCGGCGTCGGCTTGGTCCCACCCAAAGATTGACGAGTCAGTGAATGATAACTCAATAAAACCGGGGTCGCCCGGTTCTTTTAGCCTCGGAAAGATTACTTCAGATTCAGCGGTTGTGGAGAAATCTTTGTGTGAAGCTGAAATATATGTGACACCAACAGCATCAGGATTTTTAATAGTTGATGTCGTGCTAGGTAACACGTCATGTGTCACCACAGCGTCCTGATTGTCAGTCTGATAGAAATCAACAAAGTTTTTCTTTGCTGCTTTTGGCCTAAAGTTATCTCTAAGTAACTGAGTGGTGTTGTCTGCGTACAGATTAATTCTGATTAGTTCTTCATCAACGCCGAATGATCGAATTAAGTTCTGGAATGATTTCTCAGTGCCCTTAGTCTTAAAGATGTGAACTAAATTATTATAGATGTTTTGATAAATTAAGTTTTTAACATTATGCAGATCGTCGCTGTACTCACGCTCAGTGTCACGGTTCATAACCGCCTCTAGCACCTCAGCATTTGCAAAAATCTCTGAGTTTATGAATCCCTTAGATTCTAACAGTCTGTTAGCAAATGGCAGTGCCTTACCGCTGGATGTCTGGTAAGTTGGCACATGCAAATCTTTCATCGCCTCAATCTGCAAGAACAATGTGTCAAAGTAGTTGCCCACAATTTGAGTTAAGTTTTTGAGTTGACCACCTGTCTCATCATCCTCTTCAATCATCCAAGATGGTAATGACTGGAAGATGGAAGAATTGTTTCTAACATCGTGAAAACTGGAGGATGCGATTAGATTAGTGCGTAGATACTGAACGTCTGGGTGTGTTGGGTAAATAATTGGATCTTTATATTCTGTCTTTGTCGATCCGCTGTACTCTAAGATTGCAGAGCCTGTGCTTCTAGCGTCTGCTGCATAGCCTGTCCAAATACCATTAGATATACGACCTGAGTAGTCCAACACTGTCGAGTCAAGAGTGGCGTCTCCGGTGATGCCCTCGTTAAATTTAAAGTACACGCCAAGTTCAGTGTTTGCAACATCCGTGTTTGTGCCGCCCCTAACTTGAGTAAAGTAATTTTCTTTGATTTGTTCACTCGTTCGCCGCGCTTTCCAGTATCTAAATTCATCGATAGACCCAGATAACTTACCCCAACCAACCATGCTATCGGCTGGAATGGAAGAGCCAACTGGTAAGTTAGGATGCGTTTGTAGAGCGCCAATGTAGCCAATTAAGGAGCCAGTGATCTCACCTGTTGTCGCTGAACCTGTCCTAACAGTATCTACTAGGTGTCCGTCACGATAAAATCGAACAACATTCTTGTCTACGCCGTTGACCACCGAAAAAGCATAATGGTGCCACTTGTTATCTGCAATTGACGCAGTGGTGATGGTTGTGCCGCCGAGTGGCATGTTTTGGAATCCATCCCCTGCAACTAATCCATTTGCAACTGCACCAGATACGAGCGTAAGCCTAAACGGATTAGCACCATCCTCTGCAAAGCCAGAAGCAGTTAGTTCGACCCTAAAGCGTCCGTGGCTAGCATTTGAACCTGTTGTCTGGTTCCACAGGTCAAAAATTACTTCTTTTTGTGTTTTTGCAGCAACAAATGATTCTTTCTTTAGCCAGAACTCGACAGTAACACCGTCGTCCAAGTTCATTCGTAAATTAGATTCTCTTGTTCCGTCTCGCCCAACTGGTGAGTGGCCAGACTGATTGTAAATGTCTGTGCTGTAGTAGTTCGAGCCTGTAAAAGAAATACCAAGGGCACCAGAGAGCATGCCGTTAGAGCCAGTGTGTGGTCCTCCGCGAACTTCGATGTACTCTTTGGTTGTTGGCTCGCCATAATACTGGTTTGCGGCAAGAGGGTTTGTGTCGTTTGCACCCCAACCACCGTTATCATTAGTGCTGTCATGTGGAGAAAAATTAGCATAACCTGTAGTTCTTGGATACAGATTATTAAAAACGTAACGGTCTATGTAGCTAGACTCGTTTTGGAACTCATTTAACTCTGCTTCAGAACCATCATAAGGATAATACCGAACAATCCTGTCCATCGCGTCGGTATAATACTTTTCAGCCGAACCAAACCTAGCAAAATTCTCAGGATTTGAGAAGTCTACAGTTGGTACGAATCGATTTACATCTTCAAATCTCTGCTTAATATTCTCAGCAGACTCGGCATCCTCTGATAGCGACTGCAAATCAGTGGATGTTACGACTTGACTTGTTTTTCCCTTGTCGAAAAGCTTTTTAATACTCATGAGACAGCCTATTCCACTCTAAATTTAAACGTTTCTGGTTGCTCAATGTAGGAACCAACAGATCCGTTGTGATAGGCGAGCTTGATCGCGTATGCATATCCGGGCTCAAAAAGTCCCATATCGACATCAAAGTAATTACCGGAGACATCATATGACATCTGAGTGTGTAAAAGGCTCCCTGTACCGTATGGAATAACATCAAGCTCATCAATAACCCTATAGAATCTATACGATCCACTATCAATTGTTAGCGTTTGTGCTTCTGAAGTGGCTCTAGTGTAAATAGTTGGATTCCAATCTTTTTGTCTGACATAAACTCTAAAGCGAGCTAGCTCATTAGTTGAGTAAATTGACTTGAGGTTTGTTATATTAGAAGCATATGTTGTGTTTGGGTTTTGTGATGGTGTATCAAACTTCTTAGGGAAGAATGAAGATGTTAAAAACTCTATTCTTCCTGTTTGGTCATGTTTTCCAGTATTAGCCCAGACCGCAAATACTTTTGTTAAGTCTGATGAGAACAATCGATTGGGCGGATTATAGTCGTCAGTAGAGGAAGTAATTGCAAAAGACGCCGAATATATGCCTGTAGCGACATAGCCTCCAGTGATGACCGTGCCTACCGGCTGGTCGCCAGAGCCCCCTGCCGCAACGACACCACCGCCTTGCGGAAGTAAGATTGATGAAGTGGATGGCACTGTATTACCAATGGAACCAGAATATAGCTGGACATAAATTGGTCCGGTGCCAATGTCGGGAATATTTCTAAGCTGTCCGCGCACATAGTTGTACATGTAGATTGTGTTTAAGTTTTCTGCCTGCGGTGCAAGTGAGCTACTAAAGTATACATTTCCTGTATTGTCTTTAATGGAATCATTCCAGCGGGCTTCTAACACTGGTCTCTTAAAGAAGAATTCGGTGCCTCGTGCAAAAAACTTTTTAGTGTAAAATGAAGTAGTAGAGCCTGTAAGGTTATTTAGGCTTCCATCATGATCTGCACCAGCAGGGTTGCCAACAAATTTTGCCTCTTGCGATCCAGTAAGTCTTATTATAAATCCATAGTTCTTTTTACCATTCGAGCCGTCATAATCATACCAATCATAAACTAAATCAGTTACATTAAGCTCTAGATCCGCTGTTGGCCCACTACCAGTAATACCACTGCCTCCAGCAGCAAAAGACGCTGTAAATGTTGGAGATTGATGAAAGTTTCCTCCATTCCGATCCCAAGCCACTCTTGTGGCACCCGGACCATCTTGAGCAAACTCCCAATTGCATCCACCATCTCCGTTAGTCAAGTCAGTGTATTCTTCCATATCTAGGCCACGACCCTCATCCCAATCTTTTTGTAGTGCCTCGACTACCAGAATGGCATCCTTCGGAAGTGTTTGCCCATGGGGTGCATTAAACAAACGTAGATAGAAGCTTGCTTCATCAGCGCCATTTTGAAATTGATTGTTAATTGTGATCACTGAATCCGTGATCGAAGTGCCGGAAATATCTGTCACAGAGTTTCCACTTGAGCCACGCTTGACCATAGTTAAGATAACTATCTCATCTCCTGCACTTGTAACAGTTGATGTTGCTTTTATCTTTAGGGTTCCTGCACTATTAGCGGCGTTGATAGCAGCAGCAATATTAGTAGCGAACTGGTTCGCATTGCTGTTTGCGTTGCCAAAAGCTATTTTTGTTGCTGTAGAAGTTGTAAGACTATTATCTATTGAAAAGGTAACGGCACTCCCTTCTACATCAGTAACTACTAAGGTTCTCGTGTTCGCTTCGCCAGAGGTTTTACTGAGCGCAGTTAACACGGCTGTTGCCCTATTTGATAGAGTTAACTTGCCTGCATCGGAGTCACTGCGAACTGTATTCGCTGAACCGCTAAGATCAAATTTAATTAAGGCTCGTGATAACTCTTGAGACCCAGAGGATGCTTGTCCGTAGATTGAAAAGACTTCAAGAATGTCGGACAGGCCCATGTTTGCACCTGTGCCACGGGTCCGCAAATCAGACTGAAACGCATTTGTGATAGTGTTGTCGGCACTAGCGTAATATCTTTTAATAGCCATTACTCAATTGTCCCCTTAATATCAGACGCTGGGAACTTAAGCTCCAAGCAAACATTATCTGGCACCCTTAGTACCCTTCCATCCGCAGAGGTTTGATCGTTAAAATCATATGTTGTTCTGGAATATGGTCCCGCAAATTTTGGCACTATCTTGACTGACTTAACATCAATAAGTCCTTTTACGTTCTTGTTTAACAAGGTGTAGACATCCGTAACATAAAGTGGTTCGCCCATGAATAGCGGTTGTCTAAAATTATTAGCAATAATATTTTGACACTCTGCTAAAACATCATACTTGTTATATTCGGGATTTGCAATCGCATGGAATTCTATACCGTAATTTACAATCTTCCCGTCTAGAATATCAATTGTATCATGAATCATCTTGTAGCTATTTAGCCACATTTTTAAATTTTCTTTGAGCGTGTTATTCGCCTCAGTTAGATAGCCATTTGAATCTTCTGCTAGCACATACAAATTTAAGTTTCTCTTAAAAGAGTCAGGATCTTGAACCACACTCACTCTCTTAATTGAGCCAAACTTTGGGGGCATGCCATAAGCCACGGCCTCAAAGTCTTGAACTGTGACCGCACGATTTTGTGTCGCGAAGTTATCGAAAGCACGGCGCTTAAGCTCATCATTGGTGGGTCGTGCTCGGCTACCAACAATCTTTTCTTCGTTGTATGCCTCCACAGATCTTCGAATGTCACTGACGATATTAGCAGGGACAGCCGTCGGGTCATCAAAGCTAACAATCGTATTACTCATCTTCGTTATACCGCCGATTTTAGCATTTGAATTTCTTTGTGTATTTTTTCGATAAGTAATTGTCAACACAGTATTTGATGGGGCTACACCAAATTTATCGGTGTCAAGAAGTTTTGCCGGATCAAAGCTTGTATCATCAATAAAGTCTCTAGCATGCATTTTTAGCGTGATTGAAGATGGCTCAGCCACTGAACTTGTTTTTAGCTCGGAGTCTGAACCGTATCCAAATTGTAGGAAATATCTACCGTCAATTCTCTCAACAGTAAACCTTCTTGGGACCACATGAGGTTTCATAATTGCCGAAACTGTTTGATTATCTGTTCCACGATTTGTAACGGCCCGATAAATTACATTCTGAGATAAGTAATCAACTTCGTGATACTCGTGCCCCTCTTCATCAACGACGGATATAATATCTGTAATATTTCTTGAACCTAGTGGGACTTTTCTAAATTTAACAAAGTCGCCAACAGTGATTCTCTCTCTTACTAATTCGCCTGAGATAATTCGTCCGTGTGACTTTATTGCATAGGACTCTGGAAGTCCCGTTGCATCGTTAACAGACGCGACAACAACTAGTGCATTTGGATCGTTAAAGAATACATCCTCTTCAAGAATAAAACCTGTTCCATCATCCGCTGTCATGGTTGAGCCTTTCTTTAGGATTGGTATGTAACTGCTCTCTGGCCCAAGACCGACCTCACTAGCTGGCACTACCACATAGAATGCTGAGATGCCTGTGGATGATGGCACGCCACGATATTTATATCCCAATTGCTTTGATAAGCGAACAATATTAGAGAATTCAGCCGCTGTGTCTAGGAAACTTTCGTTAACCTGATAGTCGATATAGAAGGATAAAACATCGCCCACATAAGACACGGTGTCTAGCATTAACGAACCAAAAGATGCCTCGTTAAAGTCTCTATATACCTCAGGATAGTACCTTCTAGCATACTGCACTAGATCCTGTTTAATTGAATCAAAATCTCTACTAGTATATTTAATCGCGGGCTTTACTCTGGACATGTGCGGTTCCTCTTACATTAAGTAGTTTTCTAGATAGAAATAGGTAATTCTAAAACTTCTACTTCATTGTACGGGTCAATTCTATACAACAAACGAACCACCATAAAATTATCTGGTATATCACTATTCGTTAGTGGACTGTCAATTGCAATCTCTGTAATTTTAATATAGGGCAAGTATGTTGTAACTTGTTGCCTGATTCTGGTCCTTAGTTCATCGTGACTCTCCCGAACGTTTTGCCTGAACAAGAACCTTCTAATACCGACGCCAAAGCTAGTATCCATAATACGCTCGCCCGGATTTGTGAACACAACCATTTTTAAATTCTGCGCGGCGACCTCTTTAACTGTTTCTAATAAATCATAAGGTCCATCACTATCAGAAATTATTAGTGGTAATCTGGCTGCTAATCCGGGCATATTATCTCTCCTTAGTCTTGGTAGTCATCATCTGGGTTGAAACACAAGTCTCCGTTCTTATCATAAGGCCTGTCAACTCTCTTAGACCAGAGTCTAAGGCTAAATTTAGGCCAAGAAACTTTCAATTGATTCTTTGCATCTTCTTGAATTGTTGGATCTGAGAAGGCATCACTTGTATAACTAGGATCTTCTGAATTATAAAGGTCCATAAATGATTGTGCTGCGAGCTTCTTTGTTCTGTGGAATGCTTTGAACCACTGCCATTCTTTGAAATTTGTGGTAAATATATCAGCGAAGAAGCTAAAAGGGCCGAGGCCTGCCATACCGCTATTCAGACCACCACCATAATATTCATCACTCTTGAACAGCGCAGCTAAACCCTTGGGATCGTACCAACCATCATCATTTTCTCCATTATCAAATTCGCGGGCTTCATCTCCAAGATCCGTTGGAAGATCCAAGAAAGTGGTGATTCCCGCCTCGGGCTTGCCATCACCAGCTTTTCCTATCGATGGTAAGAACCCTTGGATAATGTAAATTGCAATTGTTGACGTAATTCTTGGCATGTTAAAGCAGTATCTAAACAGCATCTTGTATTCATTACTGCATACTAGCTCCTGCACAAGCCTGCCAAATCCCCCTACTGAATCAAAAGATTCTGTCCAATCGGTGCTCAGCGTATCAACACCCATCGGCATCTGCAAGGTTCCACGGGCCACCGGAATGCTCATAGGATTGTCTATAGCCTTTTCGGGGGCAGGAGACACACCACTGTCTGTAAAATAGAAAGCCTTGCTTCTTTCGCTCGTCTCGGTGTTAAATGGGCGTGCACTTGTAGTTACGGTCTGTATAACATCAATTTTATCTTTAATTTGCACAGATTTTGGCAACCTAATATCAGTGCCGGGATTTGTAGCGTCAAATGTTGTGGTTCCAATACCAAATGAATTAGTGAAAGAGGGGCCACTACGATTTGGAGGAATAAACACAATTCTTAGTCCATAGGACCAACCTCTCCACAAATCTGATCTTGTAAACCCTGCATAGGAGGCAGCTTCCGAGTCTAGGTAGGCTTGCCACTCATCTGCCTTCACAACACCATATAAATTATCAGGCCTACTTTGTGTAGTGTTCCACACCTCAGGAACTCCTTCAACGTCCAACGCTCCAAATCTTGTAAGATCAACCCCGTCGGCCACTAGCTGAAGCCAATAATCCCTTGTATAGTCCTCGATTTGTATGTATTGTTCCAACACAAAGGGCCAATATCTATCACTCTTTGACACGATCCCGCTAGACACAGAATAAACGTCGTTGGAAACATCATATGCTTTCACACTTTGGGGCTGTGGACCTTGAAGTATTGAGTTTGAAGGATCTGTATACAACTTTAGGAACTCATTTTCATCAGTGCCGATTGGGGTAGATAACACCATCGCTGCACTGTGTACAACAGAAAATACGCCGGGGCGGCTAACCGTAATGTCACCGTCTCCCGTTGGGCTTGGTGTCGTTGTATTAATAAACGTTGCATCATCTAGCGGAGTCACTTCGCCAATAACCCCGTTATTGAACGCAATAGAGCCATATGTACCGAAGGCACCACCCAAAAATACTTCGTATAGTGTTCGATGTTCTGGCGGTATTCTTTCGGCAAATTCATCGGAGATATATTTTAGCTCCTCAGCGATGTATCTCTTAAGAATTACCTCTGCCTGATCTTCGATCTCCCTCATAAAGTAATCATAAGATTCTTCTTTGAGTTTCTTGGCGGCTGTCTTGGTTAGTGCGCCATCTTCAGAATTTAGTGGCACATTGTAATTCTTATTGAAAATATTCTTTAGTTGAGCGCCAAAGAAGCCGGGAGATAGAACTCTTTTCAATCTCTCACCCGTTCCAGCATATGGCTTACCACTTGGTGGATTAGTATCTTTTTTCCAAATTTGTTGTAGTGCATTGATAACATCAATGGCTTGCTGCTCTTCTGTTGTGGGCTCAATAAGTCCAGCATCAATTTTTCTACCAAAGTTTTGTACACATTGCTCTAGGAATTGGAAATAATATTCATCAGTTTTTCTTCTACCAAATCCTTTCTTAGAATATTGGAAAAAGCCCCTCTTTAGTGTTTCAGTAATATACGCAGAAAGTGAATCTTCGTATAATTCATTCAAGTCTGCCTTAAATTTAACAAACGCTGGCATACCTTTCAAGAAAGCTTCCGCAGCATAAATTCTAATTGTGGCCTTGATGTTGCCCTCTATCATAGAAGCAGCGGCTCGACTAAGAATCTTATTGCATGGCTCCTCAATGGGGCAAGCAGATGGTGAGTCTAGGCGTGGATCATCATTTATCTTCTGGTAAAACTCAGTCGCGTAATCGCTAATTTGTTTAAAGCCAATTACATTCTCACGCTTTGGATCACATGCGTCTGTCTCTGGGATCATTTTATCAGCAATACCAACCCAGCCGGGTCGATTTTGTGGTGGCCGATTGTAAAATGCTGGGAGGTTGTTATTGCCACCCCAAGCTAACGGGTCCAGTGGTAGTGGAGCGCCTGCTTGCGGGTTTTCAGGTGGATAAACGTGAGTTTCGTCAAGGAATATTTTTGTTTCAGGATATGTTTTGGGCGTATTGCCAACAAAGTCATCTCCACCTTCACCATATTTGAAAGCCTCATTGTTAAATGCGATACTACCTGCTATGTAACTAAAAAATCCAGAATTAATATAATCATACATATCTGTCATACATGCATCCGCAATGAATGATAGAGAGTCCTCAGCAGTTACAGTACCAAGCGCCTCTTCTGGTAAAGCATCGCGAAGTATCTTTTCTATATACTTTCCAAATACAGCCGACTGTGCTGAGATATTAGAGGCGGGTGTCGATGCGGTTCCAGACGCAAGGACTGTTTCAATATCCAAGCCTAACTCTGTTGTAATAAATTCTTCTACGCCAGACGGTAATCCGGGGTCCGCACTGATTGATAGTGTTTCAACAAAAGTGTCGCCTGTTTTTGGATCTTCAATTGTTCCATCATCGCGAATAGCAGGCTCTTTTGTATAATTAAATCGCTCTACAACCTCAAGTTCATATCGGTTATTCAAAACAGTTGCTGTGTTGTCCACGGCGGTCAGATTTATGTCGAACGCATACCAATCATCTTCGTTATCTGGGAAATAATTGCTGTAACCTAAAATAACGTTTGGCTGTGAAGCAAAGCTAAATGGCCGTTTCTGGAACTTCGTTGAATTATTGTGTGCTGTGTTCGGGTTCTTTAGAATATATTCTAAGTATTTAGCAACTGAAACTGGTAGAAGCTCCTCGCGACTGTTTGGCCGAGGATTAAAAATGCCGAATACTGATTGCATAGCAACAAAACTATTGTGCTCTCTTCGCCCACGGCCATCACGATCTGAAAGAACCATGTTTAAAAAGCCGCCACGACCCATAAGATCTTTATAGTACATCTTATCATAGATGTCAAATGTGCCTTGAAATAGCCCAAATGGGCCAACTAGTAACCCAACAGGGCCTTGAGGCAAATCATCAGGTGACGGGTCTCTTGGTACGAGGCCGGGGATATTACAATCTGGCGTATCTAGTATTGGGGGCAGGTCTGCGAACAGGCCATTTTGAGAAATATTGACCAGCTCTTCTAAATCTGCTAGTGCCTGACACTTTAAAAATTCTAGTTGTTCGTCAATTAAATCTGGATCCAAGCCCCGATTGGCAAATAATTGCCCTCTTAGATTATCCGCTTTCGCAGCGGAGGTAGCGTCTTGGCATACACCGGGAAACACTGGGACACCTCGTTCTTCGCCCAAACCAAGGGTCGCAAAGCTTGGGTCAATCATATTGCCTAAATATCTAAAGAACTCTGGTATGGAACCAACATTAGGGAATACACAAAGGAACGCTGGGTGTCTCAAAACAGTCAATTGATAAATTGCTTTATGCACCTCTTCGGCTGCGACGCCTGTCACCAAATCAACAAACTCACCCTGTGTCAAAATAAGGCCTACCTCATTTAAAAAGTCAGACACCTGTTCGGCGTTTGGTAGTTCTGACGCATCGGTGCATGACCTACTAAATGTAGAAAATAAATTTGCTGCTGCATTGTTTAGTGTATCATCGTCAGCAATAGGAATGGGAATACCAAGATTATTTAGACCACTTGAGCTAAGACTCTGCTTAATGGACTCAGCGAAGTTATTTGATGGTTGGTTCGCGAACAATTCAGAGGCCAAGTCACCTAGCAGGCCAAGCAAATTACAAAGCCCACCTAGTACAATTTTCAAAACAAGATTCAATATTGTAATAATAATCTTAATCGCCAATTGCATTAATACTTCTAAAAGTGCCTCCATGAACATCCGATAGAAATCAGGCACGTTAATCTTTTGAAGTTTTGGTATAGTAATTGCATATTGGCCTCTACAGAAATCCAACTCTAGAGTCTTCATAAACTCATTAAGCGGTGGGTTGAATAGTGGAGCTGGGGGACAATCAGGGTTGATTAAAACCCTAGTAATCAACTCTGCGCCGGGAAATTTGTTTATCTGCTCAAGCAAAAACTCTGCATCAACAGAATCTAAGATCGCCTCAATGTAGGCATCAAATATCGCGTCCAAAGAAGTACCAATAGCAGTGCCAATTGAACCTGCACCACCACCAAAACGAGTCTGCGGCTGTGACTCCATTCTGTATTGAGTGGTTCGCTCGGCTATTGAACGATTGTCTTCCTCTGCTGGAACTAAAACAAATCTCTTATTATCATCCCCTACAGGTTTTTCATTATCAAAGTCTGGGTTTGTGGCATAAAAATCTTTACCTGTTGGTGTTCCGTCTGGGTTTACGTTTACTTCATAGTTGTAGCTACCCGGCTGATATCCTTGGTCCCATGGTGCCTCGATTGATCCTAAGGCCTCAAATACCTTTTCCTTAACCTCAAGTTGCTTGTCAGGTGGTAGTCCGATAAAAAGTTTTTCTAAATTACCCGGATCCATTGCTTTTAACGCGGCTCTAACAATAATCGACAAGGCCTCTTCTAGATCAATACCGTTAGTCAAACATTCAATTGCTACGCTCAATAAATCTAGAAGTCCACAAACTCCTAGCTTGTTTAAAAGTTCACTATAAAGTTCGTCTATATTTGCTATGGCTTGCAAAAGTTCAGGAAGACTTAAGAGGGTATCATCACCAATGGTTATAATTTTACCTCTTGAGTAGATTGCTCTCGCGAGCATATCATCAAACTCTTCAATATTCGCTTCATGTATCGCTTGCCCGTTACGATCTCGACACACTTGTTCCGAAAATTTAGACACAATGGCGTCTGGTAGGCTAACTATATCATCCACGATTGACTGAGCAGCCTGTTGAAGTGGACCGTCGGCTAATACCGGGTCGCCCAGAGGGTCTTCCACGTTGTCTGTGCTAATTGGTGGATAAGTATATTCGGTAAAAAATTCATCCCATGCTTTTGGATCGCGAGCAGCCGCGTCATCGTGCATATCCTTCAGAGATGCGATATAAGCCATTGTTCTAGGATCATTAATTGGCTCTAGCTGCTTGAACCCGCCTAAATTATCACCATCCTTTTTCCAAGTTAATTCAACTGGTTCACAGCCTCGCTCTTTTGCTTGAGCAAAGATAAGTTCGTAATTTTGATTAAATCTAAACTCTACTTTCTCTGCTGCATTCTTGCCGTTTAATTTAAACCCGTTGCGGTTCATTAACTGGACTAATGCGGGAACAAACTTTTGTAGTTTTTGATTTTCAGCAGTTGGACTAAAACCGGGGATTACTTGGCCGGTAGCGTAAGACCAAAGAGCATATTTGTGTCCATAAAATCTAAATGCCTCGCGGACACGCCTAATCATGCTTCTAATTTCTTCCGCTTTTAGGACACATCCAATAGGCCCAATAGGAGGCTCTTCTGGATTTGCATCGGTGTCAATTATGGTGATAGCTTCAATTACATCAACAGGAACGCATACAAGTGCCTTTAAAGCGAGCAGTGGCCGAATGGGTACATCGTACTGCTTTGTGATAGCTGCGTCCAGTACAATAGCCGTAGAAGCTTCATCGAGCGGTGTTTTGTCAAAGTATTCTAGAATTCTTTGAACACCGACCTCTTTCTGTTCCTCTAAAAACGCCTCTCTAGTTGCCGTATCATTTAGAACTGTAATATCTGTTTCGTCTGTAAAAATCGTGACACAGTATTCGCAAGTTCTCTGATTTAAAAATACATCCCCATCATTATTGTTCCTCCAATCAGGAACATAAGCATCTGGATCTTCGATACACGGTGGACACTCTGGAATTGCGGGGGGTGGTGCTGGTTGTGGTTCACATGGACCGAGGGCTTGCCCTTCTTCCACTAAGGCATCGAATTCATCTTCGGGTATACCATAAGAGGCCTCGGGTGGGTCGTCTTCGCTGGGTGCACCGGATGCGTCAGACAAGCTGCCCAAGTCTTCTAGTTCGGCGAACAATTCAAGAATAAGCGCACGGAAAATCCACACAACACCCTTTGCATCATCACCAGTTGACATGATGAAGCCATCAGGCATTCTATTATGATCGAGCCACTGAACAGCATCCCTAAGGAAGATTGCATTTGTTGTCTCGTCCATCTGGAAAACGTCCGGCGCTGGTCTGCTCCAGCCTAGCGACCTTGAGCGTTCACCATAATCTAACAAATCTGCACCGCCCGGTAAAGATCCAAAATATGTTCCATCATCATAAAAAACAGCG
>CAACVD010000695.1_pt1 | contig 15310 bp, 14 predicted proteins | sample 2381771 | NCBI WGS metagenome assembly CAACVD01 (sample SAMEA5211965, study PRJEB30684) | marine metagenome | biome: Marine; feature: Epipelagic; material: Water | collected 2015-10-15 | depth 15 m | reverse complement strand
AACAATCCCAGGTGACCTTAACGAAGACGACACTTATCTGGTGGTCAAGCGCACAGTAAACAGCGCGACAAAGCGCTATGTCGAATATTTCAGCAGCTTTGATTTTGGCGATGACGTAGAGGACGCGTTCTTTGTGGATAGCGGTCTTTCGTACTCAGGGTCAGCGGCAACGACGATTAGCGGCCTAGACCACTTGGAAGGCGAAAGCGTGTCTATCCTGGCAAACGGTGCGGTTCACCCCAACAAGACTGTCAGCTCTGGTTCTGTCACTTTAGATTACTCAGTCACCAAAGCGCATATCGGGCTTAACTATTCCTCAACACTGCAGACCATGCGTATTGAGGCTGGCGGCACTGAAGGCACGGCCCAGGGTAAAACAAAACGAATCCATGAGGTGGTCCTGCGTTTGTTTAGAACGGTTGGCGTAAAGGTAGGCAGCTCAGAAACAGAGCTGGATAGAATACCCTTTCGGTCATCAGCCGCAGCAATGACAAAAGCTATTCCACTGTTTACTGGTGATAAGGAGATTGAGTTTAGAGGCGGGTTTGACACAGATGGCTTTGTTGTCGTCCAGCAAGATCAGCCGCTACCGCTTACTATTATTGGCATCTTCCCAAGACTGATTACTTACGACCAGTGAGGATTATAGATTACGACCAAAGCCATCTGCATGAATTGATGGATGGGCCGCTGAATGACGGCGCGCCAGAGCATATCGGGTACATGAAAGATTATGCCGGCGAGCTGCAGCAGCCTGGTTGGTCATACACACTTATAGAAAATGGTTACATCATTTGTTGCGCCGGCATTGTGGATATGTGGCCGGGCGTTGGCGAAGCCTGGTTTATAGCCAGCAATAAAATACATGAATATCCCCGGCCTTTTATACGGTTTGCAAAAACTGACGTGATGCAGAAGGTCGTGGATGAAAACAAGCTCTGGCGCGTCCAGGCAGTTTGCAAATCAGATTGGCCTTCAGCGCTCAAGTTTGCGCGGTTTATGGGCTTCGAGCCGGAAGGTGTCATGCGAAAGTATGGCCCGGAAGGTATGGATTACATCAGAGTGGCATGGGTTAGATAATGGGCTTCTTATTTGAATTATCAGCAGGCAAGCAAGAGCAAGCAGCTTATAACTATAATTCCGACATAAATGAGCGAAACGCCAAGGCTTCTGACCAAGAGGCTGCCCAGCTGGTCTTTTCTGAAGAGCAAAACATTGTGGAGTTTCGCGAGCAGTTTTCAGATCTGCAAGACGCTCAATCACAAGCATACAGATATAACGGCTGGATAGCCGAAGAAGGCACCCCGCTTAAAGTGGCACTTGCTAGCGCTCAAGAAGCCGACGAAGAGATTGCCGCTCGCCGGTATAACGCCAAGGTCGGCGCTACTGAGCTGCGTGAACAGGGCGTTCAAGAACGTATGCAAGGCACACTGAATCGCATGTATGGCAGAGCTGCGAATATTCGTGGCAAAGCGCGGGCTGTTCAAAGTCTCATTAACACTGGCACAGCGATTGCGGGGGCATAATGAAGGTTCCTACCTATAACCGGCAGACTGCAACGACAGCCAAAACCGGGGCAATAAATTTCTCGGTAAGAGCTAACCCAGGCGCGCTAGCAGCTGGGCAGCGCGCCTTGGCTGGTGCAGCTGGCGCAGCTGAACAGGCAGCTATTGGCTGGTATGAGCAAGAACAAAAGCTAAAACGCCAAGAGACACTGACCCAAAAAGAAATCGAGCTGGACAATGCTCTGCAGGAGCTAAAGAGCAACCAGCGCAGCCGTAGCCCAATGCTAATTCTTGATGGTGACCCAGCTAAGAATGAGATGAGTTTTGGCGACTTGGCAGCAAACAAGCTAGACGAAATTGCGCGTGGCATCGAAGACAAGCGGGTTCGCAATGCCTTTCTCTCAGCTGCCCGGCAAACTGTGAACCGTTCACAAATATCGGTCAATCAAGATGCCCGAAACCGTTTGATAGACCAGGCGGCGACAACGGCTCTGGAAGCTGCTGCAAATCTCGAAGATGCTGCGGTTATGGGCAACGGCGCCGATAGAGCCGAGGCTAGGCTGAAGCTGTTTGGCGGCAAAGATGCTGCCGGCAATGATGTTACAGGCGCTTATTACCAAATGGCAGCTGATGGCCTCATCAAAAGCACCAAGGCGTTTGAGCTCACAAGAGATGCACAAAAGAATGTAGACAGACGCCAAAAGGCGGCTGACACAGCTATTCTGGAAAGCAACACAAACAAACGCGTTTTGATAGCCGGCGATGTCAACAATCCAATTACAGCCAGAGAGGCGGCGGTAAAAGACGGCGTACAGCAAATCACAGACGCACTTACTGCAGGCACCATTGATAGAGACAAAGCAGATGAGCTGCTGGCTAAAGCTACTGACGACACAGTCCGGGCTATTGGGCTGGGGCTAATGACATCATCTGATGATGCGACGTCTACAGCCTTGCAAATTATGTCTGGGCAAACGCAAGACCCAATACTTGCAGCCATGTTGCAAGACATGGACCCTGGTGACAAACAAAAGGTGGTGACGGACTTTTTCAACCTGGCAACCAAGATTGACACTCAACGCCGGGAACAAGAAGAAACACAAGAGACAGAAGCTGACAAAACAAATGTGACGATGTTTGATGGCATTATCAACGTCGATACATCTAACGAAACAGCAATGGCCTTGGCTAAAGACGCACACAAAAAGCTGCTGTCAGCTAACTGGTACAACGCCACGCAGCGTAAAGCGGCTGAGACTATTCTAGGGCTAAACAAAAAGACAGAGACTGGCGCTAAAATTGAAACAAGCCCAGATGCAATTAAGGCTCTTAATCGCGCTGATAACGACAACATCCTAACGCTTGACCTGGTGGACAGCTTTGCTGATAGGTTGTCTCCATCCGACTATAACGCGTTTTTCAAACGCGCTATCGCTGAAGGCAAGGATGGCCGTACTGCTGGCAAAGGGCTTATCTCTAGCAAGCTACGATATAACGAGTTCAAGGACAGCAATAACGCGCTAGGCGATGCATCTGATATGATGTTTCAGCAGAGCATGTTCGCACTGGATGACTGGCTTAACACGCCAAAGGCAGACGATGGTGGGCAAGGCGCCAGCTATCAAGAGGTCGTGACCAAGGCTCGCGAAATTAACACAGAGAATGAAGCTGAATATATGAAGCTGATGAAGGAAGCCTTCGTCAGCTATCTGCAGGGCTCACAAACACTGGTGCCAAATCTGCCGGTCGATCTAAACGACCCGGTCGCCGCGGCCAAGGAATGGCTCGCCACACAAAATCAGTCTGACCCGATTATCCGGGGCATCACGCAGACCATTCAAAGCTACGTTAAGATAGGGGTGCGCTAGTGGATTACGAATCTGAACAGCTTAACGCATACGAAACAGCAGATGCTGAGCGCTTCCTAATTGGCTCTGTCAAAAAGCCTGAGCCGGAGCCAGAGTTGTTCGGTATACCTTTGAGCCAGCTGGAGGAGGCTGGCGAAAATCAAAAAGAGGGCTTTAAGAGTGTTGTTGTTGGCGGGGCTCGCGATGCTATGCAGGGTATCGTTGACACTGGCCGGGACTTGCTTGAGGCGGCTGGCGAAGACTTTTTGGAACAGAGCGGGTTGTCATATTCAGATGGCAGCAATATACGGCTGTCTATTCCAGCCCCACGTTTGCCGGACGTAGCAGAACCGCAGAGCTTTATCGGCGGCCTTGCCAGAGATTTTGTACAGTTTGGCGTTGGTATGCTTGCCTCACCAAACAAAGGGATGGTGATCAGGTCAGCTTTTTCTGATGCTTACTTTGACCCAGAAGAGGGCGGCTTTGTTCGTCCTTTAATTGATTTGGGCGTTTTACCAGATGCGATGGAGTTCTTGGCTGTTGACGTTGATGAAGATTCAACAGCAGAAGAAAAACTGCGTGGCAGATTGCAGTTAGCCGGGCAGGGGGCTCTTGCCGGCGCTGTTGTTGACGGCATGATTAAAACGTTGAAACAAATTAAGAACAACCCCGCAGCCCTGCGTCGGGCTGCTACAACGATTGCGGCAGCAACAGGCGCGGCTATAAGCCCAACAGACGCTGAAAGTATGCCCATCAAGACGCTAATCAAAAGCCTGGCCACGGCTGAGACAGACGCCATTCGCAAGACAGCTACCAAGGGTAACAAAACTGACGAAGGTCTAGTGCAGACCGTCACAGATGAGGCGCTGCGTATCAAAAATACATACCCCACCGGGGACGGTTGGTTGCCTATAAACATCAACCCAGGTGGCACAGCGCCTAGCTTCAAGATGAAAAAAAATGGCTCAATAGCTATTAAGTGGCAGGAACCTAGTTATCAGTTTCATTTGCCGTCTAGCTATGTGGGTACAAAGAAAAAGCCAAAGCCAGATGAAATCGCCGCGCACAAGGTGAACCTAGTAAACCGCACTGTAAGTGATGTGCAGACTGTGGTTGATAGAGCAAAGAATGGCGACCAGGATGCGCTTGCTATCATTAATCAAGCAAACTGGTATCGCTCAATGCGTACCCGGCTTCGCAAGGAATTTGGCGGTATGGGCGACGTTTTCGCTGACGTCATTGGCGCGACGTCCGCTCAAACTGGTGTTCAGCAAAACTACGATAATGCTCTTGTTGTTCTTCGCCGATTTACTAGGGGTGAGTTCGACGCTGAAATTGCAGCATACCAAAAGATGGTTGCCGACGGTGAGCCGCTCGACCAAAAGACCTTAACAGCTTTGCACAAAGACGAAGATAGCCCATTTAAGCTAATCACTAAAGCCGGCGGTGAATTGTTCAATACCAATAGCCCAGCTGCAACAGGCGCTATTCTTGACATGTTTCGGCAGATAAAGGTTGGCCAAGCGCCAAAAACCATCAACTTTACAGGCAATCTGATCGGATACGGCAATGAGGCGACCATCGACGTATGGGCCGCCAGGTATCTGCGTGACGCAGCTGGCCTACCGCGCATCCCACCGCCAGCTGAAAAGGCAGTGGCTGGAAAGCATTTGACTGGCTCAAGTATGGATAACCCCAAAATAGGTGGTGAGTTTGGATTCGGGCAAGAGGTGTTCTCTGAAGCTGCCGACCAAATCAACGGCTCGGGCATGATTCGTGATGTTAATGCAGATCTAGGTGATTTGGGGGCTGATGATTTGCAGGCGGTCATTTGGTTCCTAGAAAAAGAAAAGTGGACAAAGAACGGCTGGACATCAAAAATTGGCGAGGGCGGCTCTCTTGATTATGAAAGCGTTTATGGCGGGTCACCTGATAGAGGACGTGTTGCTGAGCTGCGCTCTATCATCAACAAAAAGGGCAGTACCCCTGAGCAAATCGCTGAGGCTAGGACAGAGCTAGAAACCTTGCAGGGCGAGCCACAGCGCTTTACAGGCGGCGTGTCTATGGAGCGCCCAGGTCAGCGCCCGACAAACCCGCAGCAGGCTCAGCTAGCGTCTGAGCTTACAGCGCCATTGCAAGGTGACCAAAAGGTTATTGGCTACCAGGCAAACAATACATATGGCGAATTTATGGGAGATGCTGAGCGAGCTCTTAATTTCGAGGTCGTGACCCAGGTTGATTTTGACCCCGCAGATATGACTAAGGCATTGGTTGAGGCTGGTCGTAAGTATGACCAAGACGCTGTTTTTGTCTCAAAGGTTGTACCAGATGGCACAGCTGGCGCACGTCCTGGGGTTGAGGTTTATTTCCGCGACCGACAAGACGCAGACTATGCTCGGCAGATTACAGCTATTTTGCGCGAGCGTGGTATCGATGGGTTTACCTTTGTGACTGATGCACGGCAGATGGATCGGGTGGATGTGCAGGCAGCTGGTAATGAGGACATTGCCGGGCTTGTTGGCATTAGGTTCCAGTATATTCCAGAGTTTGACGATGCCTTTGACGCATCACGTCAAGACGACATCTTTGCAGACAAGGCTAAGCTGTTCCGTCAGGTCATGAATGATGTCGCAGAAATCGATGGCATTACATACGCGGACGTAGTATACTATGACACGACTGTGTTCAAAAACACAGACAGGTCAGGAACGGAGTGGATAAATGGCGGCACAACCTATGAAGAACACCTTAGAGGCGCAGCTGGAACAGGAACTGAAGGAGTCGGGGGGCAAAGAGACCTTTTCGGCGAAGCAGCTCCGTAGGCAGATAGCGGCTAAAAAGTCTGGGCAAACTAGCCAAGATTTATATGTAACAGGTTCATATAGCAAAAAGGGTATGGCTTAACCACAGCATATAGTGCTTGGGGTAGCCAACGCCCCCAAATTCTGGTAATAATACATAAAATAGGCGCTCTTTGTGGGGCGCCTTTTTCTTTGGAGTTTTCATGGCAACACCGGGACAACAGGCAGCCGAGGCATTGCGCTCGGGTGGGGTGACACGTTTTGCCGATACTAATCCGAATCAAGATGACGGTGTGCAGCTTGCAGGGTTTCTAGGCAAGATTATTCAAAACTCTGCTAAGGGTTCAGCTCGCGCCGGTACAGTTGTGCCTGAGCCGCCAACAGAGCGCCTGCTGCCAGAAGGACAAACGACCGAATCAGTACAAGAAGATTTAGCCCCGCAAATGCTGTCAGACGAAGGGCAGCAAAGATTTAGCGATGCCGGCGGTGATGCGCGTACTGGCATAGCTACCATGACAGACCGTGAGCTGGGCGATGCTGGCCCAGTTATGGTTGATGAGCCGCCAGCTGTGCCGGCAGACCAAGCTGTCACCGAGACCGCTGAGAAAGCCAGGCGGGGTTTCAGCACCGGCTTGGCTGACGAGGGTGATGCTGACGACCTGATTAAAATGATTACCGAGCCTGGCATGGTTGATGACGCTACAGGCATCGACTTTAACTTTGATAAGTTTGACGGCGGCGAAGACATCAACAAGGTCATCAATTCGATCTCTGAAATTATTGCTGACCCTACCGAGGCGGCAAAACGTGGCATCCGTACTAATGATGAAACGCTAGCTAGCGCGGACCAGCTGCTGGCTGATGAGCTTGGCCTTACTAAATCAGTGCTGCGCCAAAAAGCCGGCACGGTTCTTAATGCAGAACAAATGACAGCTGTTCGGATCTTGCTGCAAAGGTCAGCTGCTAAGCTAGAAGCCATGGCCAAACAGATTGAGGCTGGCGATGGCAGCCCAAAGCTGTTGGTCGATTTCCGGCGCCAGATGTCTATTCACTCTGGAATACAAATGAAAGCCAAAGGCGCGCAAACAGAAATCGCAAGAGCGCTGCAGGCGTTCAAGATTCCTGCCGGCACACAGGTGCCAGCTGATGTATTAAACGCCATGCTGCAAGAGACTGGCGGCGGCAAACTAGCAGAACGCATGGCTAAGGGTTACCTGGATGCCCTAAATGAAGGCGGCCAGGCAAACGCTAACAAATACGTCAACGGTGCCTGGAGCCAAAAGGTCGAGGGCGTTTGGATGGAGGTCTATATTAATGGGCTGCTGTCTTATTTCCCGACGCATCTTAAAAACGCTTTAGCTACCCCGCTGTTTATGGGCTACAACGCGATGGCTGACATGATGGCAGCCACCCTCGGAACAACATTTAGAACAGGCGCTCGCCTAGCTGGCCGGGACGCTGACCCAGATGGCGTTCACTTTGAAGATGTGTTTGCTCGCATCTATGGATTTGGCCAGGCGTTTGGTGATGCTTGGGTAACAGCGGCCAAGACATTTAGTGAAGAGGCGCCGGCTGACACTCTTAACAAGGTTGAATCTGGCGGCTTGCGCGCTATTGATAGCGAAAACCTGGGCATATCAAACAACACTGTGAGCAAGGCTGTTGACCACATGGGCCGCGTTATTCGCTTGCCAGGCCGGGCCTTGATGGGAGCCGACGATTTTTGGCGGGTCATAGCATCTCGCGGCACATTATATGAAGAGGCAGTTAGGACTGCGCGCAGATCTAGGTCAGCTGGTCGTACAGACGCTGAATCTATGGACGACGCCATGATGGTTTTGCTGGACCCTAAGTTTGCCAGCGATGAAATGGACGCGGCATCTCGCTACGCTACTTTGACAACCGATTTGGGAGATGGCTTGCTCGGCAATTTCACCAGCTCATTTAGGTCGAACCCTCTTGGCAAGTTGATTATGCCGTTTGCCAAGGCTCCTACAAATGGGATGCTGCGTGTTGCTGAGGGGCATCCCTTGATGCAGGCCGTTGCGGCTCTGACGCCCGGCTCCAGTAAAACTCGCGACAATCTACTAGGCAGGAACGGCGCGAAGGCACAGCAGCGCACCATGGGCCGACTAGCTATGGGCAGCGCCACCATGTACACATTCCATCAGTTAGCGCTGAATGGGCGTATTACTGGCTCATATCCGTCAGACCGGCAGCTTCAGAAAATGCTGCCGCCTGGCTGGCAGCCATACAGCTTTGTTTTCCGGGATGAAGGCTTCCCTGTTGACGAAGACGGCGATCCGCTGCCTTTGTATAACCGCGAAACAGGTTTGCCAAATGGCCCTGTCACATATGTTAGCTATCAAGGTCTTGAGCCTGTCAGCGCTTTTGTCGGGATTGCGGCTAGCACAGCGCGTCATCAGACCATGTTTGTTGACCCAGAAGACCGGCTTAATTTTTTCAGCGCGAGCACATTAGCTACAGCAGAGTATTTCCGGGATCTGCCAATGCTGCAGGGTATTGGCAACATATACCGCGCTTTCCAATATGAAGACCCTGGCATCATTACTGATGGGTTTATGGGCGGCACAACAGCTGTTTTCCCAATGCCATTTAGCTCAGTGGTCCGCAACATTGATAAGCTGAGCAACACTGACAAACGAACCGTCGAAACGCCATATCAGTTTTATACGGTTGAAGATGTGCAGCGCATGTTTGACGAAAGCCAGGATACAGATAACCCATACCCGCAAGTGCCATATAGCTTGGTCGGCACTGTAAAAAATTGGCAAGACGCCAGCTGGTCCAAAATGTTTTACGAGGGCGTGGCCTATGGCTGGAATCAGCAGATTATGAATGTGCCTTATGTGAACGAACAGGTCGATAACTTTGCATATCAGTACGACATGCTCGGCAACAAAAAAGAGCGCGGTGTGCCGTTTGATGTAAACCCAGTCGAGGCAGTTTGGAACAGTGTGACGCCGTTCAAGATGTCCAGAGGTGCTGAGGTCGAGCCTTGGCACCGCGAGCTAATTCGACTTGGCGCTCCGTTGACAGAAAGCCGTGACAAGAAAAAAATCCAAGGTGTAACGCTAGATTCAATCCAGCGCGGCGAGCTAAGCAATATTGCTAAGAACACAATAGCCTTGCCGTTGGAAGTGATGACACAGCGCGGTCTGCGCCAGCAAGGCCCGGCACTTTATCAGTTCCGAGATTACCTCAAGGTATTGATGACGACCCCAGCCTATTCTGGGGCCGACGACGACACACGTTCAACTATGATTAAAAATGCAGAGGCGCGTTTCTACAGAGCGGCATTGCCTGTTCTTTTATCACAACCAGGCAATCAGCAGCTGGCAACAGCAATAGCGGAGCGTAGTCAGCTCAAGCAGATGGAGGTAGTCCAGTGACAGTATCAACCACCACAAACAAAGTGAGCTACTCTGGCACCGGCAGCCAGACGGTGTTTGCTTATACGTTTAAGATATTCGCTGATGGCGACCTAGACGTTTATATCCGCGACACCAATGGCACAGAAACACTGCAGACCATTACCACCAATTACACAGTATCGGGTGCCGGCTCTGATTCTGGTGGTAACGTCACCTTTGTTACTGCGCCAGGCTCAACAGATACTGTTGTTATTCAGCGCAAACTAGGCCTGACCCAAGGCACCGACTACGTTGCTAATGACCCATTCCCAGCTGAGAGCCATGAAGACGCGCTTGACCGGCTGACGTTCATTACACAGCAGATCCAGGAAGAGGTAGACCGCTCCATCAAGGCGTCGGTCACCAACACTATCTCGACAACCGAGTTCGCTGTCTCTGCAGCAGACCGGGCCAACAAGTTCTTTGCTTTTGACAGCGCCGGCGACCTGGTGGTCAGCCAAGAGATTGGCACGTTCCGGGGAAACTGGGCCGGCAGCACCAGCTATGCCCAGCGTGACATTGTCAAAGACACCAGCACCAATAACATCTTTATCGTCAACACAGCTCATACGAGCTCGGGCGCCCAGCCTCTGACAAGTAACGCAAATAGCGCTAAATACGATTTGCTGGTTGATGCAGCAACGGCGACGGCCCAGGCGACGACAGCGACGGCCCAGGCGGCAGCATCTGCCGCGTCAGCTGCAGCTAGTGCTACAAGCGCAACTTCTAGTGCGGCTTCAGCCTCTACTTCGACAACTCAAGCATCAAATTCTTCGACATCTGCCTCTAATGCCTCTACTTCTGAGACAAATGCGGCAACATCCGCGACTGCTAGTGCCGCTAGCGCGGCGGCAGCAGCAGCTACATTTGACCTGTTTGACGATGCGTATCTTGGGGCAAAATCAAGCAACCCCTCAGTAGACAATGACGGCAACGCTCTTCAGGACGGTGCATTATTCTTTGATACTGTCAACAGCGTGATGAAGGTATTCGACCTCAGTAGCACGACTTGGTTTCAGCTTACCCCTACTGTATCCAACCAAACCAACATCAATACTGTCGCTGGTATTTCCAGTGACGTAACTGCGGTGGCTGGTGATGCGGCTGATATTGGAACCCTGGCTACAGACATTAATGGGTCGAACAACATTGGTACAGTAAGTGGTGCAATCACAAACGTAAATCTAGTTGGTGGATCGATAGCAAATGTTAATACAGTTGCCACCAACATGGCCGACGTAAACAGCTTCGCTAACACCTACTTCATTGGTACGTCTGCCCCCTCAAGCCCAACCACAGGTGACCTCTGGTTCGACAGTACCCCATCCGTCCTTACGATGAAGGTCTACAACGGCTCTGGCTTTGTAAACGCTGGTTCATCAGTCAACGGAACCGCTGCTCGTGAGAGCTACATTGTAGGAACCAACTCAGGTTCATACACAGGTTCAACCACAGTCTTCCCTGCCACATATGATGCTGGCTTTGTCGATGTGTACTTGAATGGTGTGAAGCTACATGGCGCAGACTTCACGGCAACCAATGGAACCAGCATTACGCTGGCATCGGCGGCAACGTCTGGGGATACGCTTGATGTGCTGTCGTTTGGTACATTCACGCTGGCAAACATTGCGGCTAACCAACTGACCGATGTGTACACCACAGGCGTAGCTGATGGTCAAATCCTTCAGTACAGCGGAACGAACTCTCGCTTTGAGCCAGTGACGTTTCAGGGTGGTGCTGGTTATTTCGTTGGTGAGAACGGTACGACAGGTAACACCAGCACAGGCTTGGGTGACATCTTCCGTGTCCATGAAGCCGCACTGGATACAGCAACAACAATCCCTAGTAATACCAATGCTTTAGCGGCTGGCCCTCTAACTCTAAATGCCGCCTTAACAGTCAACGGCACAGTAACGGTGGTGTAAATGGCAAGTGAAATAATTGTAAATACAATCAAAGCCCCAACGACAGGGGCTAACGCTAACAAGGTGATTATTCCTAGTGGGGTGACGCTGGATGCTAGTGGTGGTGGTCTTACCACTCCTTCTGGACATATCATTCAAGTCGTAACTGACAGGACATCAGGTTCGGCAATCGGTACTACAAGCACTAGCTACGTTGATTCAGGAGTAGGAGTCTCAATTACACCTAAATTTGCCACAAGTAAAATTCTGATAGAAGCATGTTTTACATCTACAAGTTCACAGGGAAGTGCAAATGCCGCAGGGTGTATATACAAGTTCTATAGCTCTATTGCTGGCGGTGCATATAGCGCAATAAGAAGTGGTAATGGTTTTTTGGCATATAATTTATACTCTGGCTCATACAATCATAATGTAGCTCAGATGATGGAAGAAATTTCTCCTAATACCACAGGAGTAGTCGCCTTCAGGATTTACATGAGAACACTTACCGGATTTCAAAGTGGTATTCAGCGAGATTGGGGCGGCGTTAATTTAAGAGCAATGGAGATAGCACAATGACAACTCTATACGTTGATAACATTGCGCCTAATCTCCAGTCTAAGATTAGTGCGCCTAACCTGACTTTGCCTACTGGCAGTGTGGTTCAGGTAAAAAATGCTCTTATGACAAACAAACAAACCGTAACGTCAACCTCATTGGTTGACATTACTGACCTTAGTGTGAGCATTACGCCTTCATCAACTTCTAGTAAAATTATCGTGATAGCAAATCTTCACGTTGGTCACGACGCTGTAAATTATTGTCTTTGTAATATTGTTCGTGACTCAACTGCTATTGGGCAACCTTCTGGAAGTAATATCTATCCAGCTACTATGAATAGCTACACAGGGGATAATGTGTCTGGTGGGCTAGCTATTATGAATAGCAGTATGACGCTTTTGGATACGCCGAATACGACAAACGCTACCACCTATAAAATACAGGCTAGAACTACGGCTGGGACAGCAACTATCAACGGTCGCCCTGCCAATGGAAATGGCAAAACAATATCAGCAATTACAGTAATGGAGATAGCAGGATGAGTAGTATTCTCAAAGTAGACCAAATCCAGCTATCGAATGGCACTACGCCTACTGCTGGTGACTTGGGGCTGAACACGACAGGTAGTGTGCTTCAGGTGAAGCAAGCCGTAAAAACAGACACTTTTTCGACTACATCTGGCACGTTTGTTTCGGTTCCGAATTTATCAGTTTCCATTACGCCGTCCAGTACATCAAACAAAATCCTTATTACTGCTAGCATTGCTTTGGCTAGTAATTACTTTTCTTGGCATTGTGGATTGTTCCAAGACGGAACTGAAATTGGAAAAGCAGATGCCGCATCTAACCGTCCTCTGTCTATGTTTAATGGTATGGATAATCAGACTGACCAAACTTCTCACGGAAAAGCAACATATGTAACACGAGAGTTGTTGGTATCACCCAACACAACCAGTACTGTTACTTTTGATATTCGTGCGGCAAGAAGGTTCGATAATCAAGGCACACCTACAACTTATATCAATAGGACGCATCCAGACAGAGACACAAACACATATGACCAGAGGTATATTTCAACTCTAACAGTAAAAGAAATCGCTGGCTAACAACAGGAGAAATCAATGACCGATATAGCAACAGCACTTAACGAACTTCAGGTCACTGAATGGGTACTCCGTGGAGAACCTACCAGTGAATCTGAGTTCAACGAAATGTTCCGCAAAGTCACTGGCGCAGATGCCAATGGCTCTGCAATAGAAAGCGACAGCCCATCTGATTGGGGTGTCACATGGTCACAAGTGTCAACCAAGAAGGATGAACTTGTAGCCGCAGAACCTATGCGTCTGCTTCGTGAAGAACGTGACCGTAAACTGGCTGACACAGATTGGTGGGCTACGAGTGACCGCACGATGACCGATGCTCAGACTACATACCGTCAGGCACTTCGGGATATTCCTGCTAGTTACACCTCACTGGATGATGTTGTCTGGCCTACAAAACCATAAGGGGGCTTATAGATGACACGAGCAAGAGATATTGCAAACCTTGTTGATGCCAACGGAGATATTGTTGCAGGGGCGTTGGATAACGTCCCAGCAGGAGTTGGTGGTTCTAGTGGTGTAGACTTTGATGATAACGTAAAGGCACGTTTTGGTACTGATAATGACCTAGAGATTTTCCACGATGGTTCTAATAGTTGGATTAACGATACAGGCACAGGCAATCTGCTGATTGGTGGGGGTAATGAGGTTCGCATTACAAGTCCATCAGCTGGCGAGTTTATGGCTACGTTTGCGAACAATGGTGCGGCAACGCTTTACCACGACAACTCAGCCAAACTAGCCACCACATCCACAGGCATCTCTGTAACAGGCCGTGTGACGATGTCTAATCAGCCAGCGTTTCGTGCATTTGGCAATAATCAAGGTGCTATAAGTAGCGGAGAGTTTACAGGATATCACTCAACTAATTTTAATATTGGTAATCATTTCAGCACATCATCAGGAAGATTCACTGCTCCTGTAGCGGGCGTTTATTTCCTTAGGTGTGATTTTAGGTCTAACCAAAGTCAGGGGTCAGGTAATATGTTTATAGATATAAGTGTAAATGCTTCAAACACTGTATGTAGGCATGAAGAAGCTGGCTCTTCATTTAATGCTTTGCACCAAACAGTAGCAGGGCTTTGGTATATGAACGCCGGAGATTATGCCTCAATTCTGGTTGGTGGCGGTGGGTCAAACTTCCATCCCGACAACTCATCAACAGATTCGTTCGCAGGATTTTTGGTAGGTTAATAGGAGTAATCAAATGCCTAATATAACAATTACGGTCACAGACACCGAACAAAAATGTCTGGAATATGCGGCGTTGTCTTTGTCTGATTGGGCTAACAATGTTGTTACTAATCGTGCAAGAATTGCCAAAGATGAAATCATTGCGGAACTTGTAGCTCACTGCAATGCCAATGATGTCACTATTGCCACAGGCGAGGATGCACAAGTAGCACAAGCCTATGACCTAGAGGTTGTAAAGACTGCGGCTGTGCGTAATGCAGAAGCTGAAGCGGCAACATTGGCTGGTGAAGGTGACTGATGAAAATGTCACAGCAACTAGAGCCTGAACTAAGAGTCCAGATGGAATTAGAGGGATGAGCCGTCCGAATATCCACGAAGTAAAGTCTCAGATAGACACGCACGAGGCTGTCTGCGCTGAGCGCTGGCGTGAAACGATCATCCGCATAAAAAGGCTTGAAGCTATCCTGATTGGGACAGCTGCTACCATGATGGGCAGCATGGCCGGGATTATCTTTAAGCTATTATGAGCCCATGATTACTGTCTTCACCCTACTTGTTTATATGGGGCTGGGCGAAGACCGCAAACTCGTTCACAAGGAAATGCTTTTTGAATCACTGGTGGATTGCCAGTGGTATGCGGGTCGTATTGTCAAAACATATGGCAACTATGGCACCTACCGAGCTGGCACCGACAAGATAACCGCGTATTGCCTGCCTAAAGAAATACAACGAGGAAGCGCGAGGCTTTACTGATGATCGATCCTATGAGTGCATTTGCTGCGGTCAGTGCGGCCAGCTCGGCCATATCGTCAGCTGTGAAAGCCGGTCGTGACCTTACCTCACTTTCGGGTCCGATTTCCAAATACGCTAAGGCAGAAGCTGAGCTGCATTTTGGGGCGCGCAGAAAAAAGAACAGCCTGTTTTCCAAGATGACCGGGGCCGAGCAAGCCGGCATCGATAATTTT
>CAACVD010000783.1_pt1 | contig 15319 bp, 22 predicted proteins | sample 2381771 | NCBI WGS metagenome assembly CAACVD01 (sample SAMEA5211965, study PRJEB30684) | marine metagenome | biome: Marine; feature: Epipelagic; material: Water | collected 2015-10-15 | depth 15 m | reverse complement strand
TCCTTAAAAAGTCTTTGAATCTCTGTCAATGAATCAAACACCAATGTTTGATAAGTGTCTAATTTTCCAGTTGTCGCTAACTTGATCACTTCACGAAGGTCTTTAATGTTCTTAATTATGACAATGTCAGCTTCTGGGTTGCTGTGTCCAGCACTTACCGCGCCATTCGCTTCAGTTAGTACAATTAGCGGTTTTGGGGCTGTGGCTGACAACCACGTTTTCCCAACACCTGAGTTTGAAAAGATTAAAATTTTGCTGTGGGTTATCCCCGTCTTTAACGCGTCATTCGCGTTTGTAATTTGTATGGTCATTTTTTACACCTTGATAAATGGGTGGCGTTTCCGCCACCCTTGTTTGTTGTTATTGTAGTTTTGTTATGATTCTTTCAATCCACTCCATTTCTGAATCAGTCAATCGGTATTCAGCATTTGAAAAGTTACCTTGCCACATGTCTCTTCTGGGATACTTTACATGCCAATTGTAGGCTTTAAGAATTAAAAAGTCGCCAGTTATTGTTTTTAAAACAAGCAATTTCTTTTTCTCGCTTCTCTTACCTTTGACAATGTGAGAATGATTATAGCCACTTGGTAGCTTGTTAATCCATTTTGGAAGTTTACGTTTTGTTTTTGTGTTGGTCATTTTTTACACCTTGTTATTCATAGCTTAATTGCTATATATATAGTTTAGCACGTTCGGAATAAAAAAACACTTTTTTATTCTTACTTTCTCACCTTTCTTTTCGGTTTTGGATCTTCTTTGACCTTGTCTTCAATCAGTTGACCGCCGGCGGCTTCGTATTCTTGACGCGAGTATTCAAGGATCTGTGTCAAAGCTCTTGACTTGGAAACGCCATGGATGGTGGCGATCGTACTAACAAACTGACGATCCATGCTGGACAACATCAAATTTGTTTTCTTGGTTTCAGCGTCGTTTTCAGCGGTGATCGGGTTTTCAATGATCACTTTGCAACTTGGACAAACAACTTTTGACCATCCGAATTTGGCAAGATCCATTTTGTGGCCGCAATTCAAACACGCCAAGACGATCCGACCATTGGGTAAACTGTTAACATTTCGCATGATATATCTCCTTAGATAATAATTTTTATTTCTTTGTATTCTGTGATCTTGTATTCAACTTGACCGCCTTCAAGTTGAATCACACGATCAACAAATTCAGGTGTTGTTGGGACAACAGTCAACCGATCCGACCATCCCAGATCATACACCAGATCCTTCTTTGACTCAACCATAAAATTAATCATGTGATCGTACGTTTCAAAGACTTTCAAGATCGTTTGTTCTTGTACCATGATCCAAGCCGTCAGATCCTGTTGTTCCAGTTGTTCCAGGAAGTGATCAAGGGTGACCACCTCCATGTTCACTCCAACTTTCCAAAAGTGCGATCGTGTTTTGTTATTGATTAAGTATTTCAAACAGTCCGCAAATTTCCAAGTGTTCGCTTGAAGTGGTATATATCGAACCACTTGATTAACAACATTGAAACCAAGCGCGGTTGGTGTAGTTTGAAGGGTTCCGCTTCCATTGATCAACACTTCGATCATTTCAACTTGTTCTGGTGTTGGTTCCTTTCGTCCTGTCTCCCAACGTGAAATTAATTTTTGATTCAAATTCAGTTTTTTAGCCACTGCAGTTTGTGAAAACCGCTGATCTTTCCGCCATATATAAAGTCTTTCAACAATTTTATTTTCCATTGTACACCCTGATCGCCTCGTTTATTTCTGCTTTGCACTGGTCAAGAGACAAACACCCAAACAACACATGCTGATTCAGTAGTTCGCCCCTTACAACATACAACCAAGCCCATGATCTGTAGTAGTTATCAAAACACTGTTTGATCGTTCTGCGCTTGAAGTTGGTCTTGATTATTCTGTGATTTTTGTATTGATACACCTTGTTCATTTTTACACCCTTGTTTGTTCAGCCACCGTTGATCGGCGTTTTGTAGTTCTTGCATGTTGGTCACGCATTCAAAAAATAATTGTGTTGGTCTTCGATTCAGTGCAAAGCCAAAGACTTCACACAAAGCGATCAGATTATAAAACTTAGGCTCATGCTTTCCATTTGCCCATGCTCGAACACTCCAACCAGAATCCGCGCCAATTTTCTTTGCTGCATCTTTATAAGTCAGACCCGACAAAGACAACTGAAGATCAATCCATTCTGCAAGTGTCATGGAACCTCCACCAACTTGTGACCGTTCCATGATGTTCCATCGGCTTCGGATACGTCCCAGTATCCATTGGATTCGGCAATGTATGACCCATCTTTGAAAAACCAAACTGTGTCAAATAGTCCCGTTCTATTATATTCCGGGTGAAAGTTTTCAACATTGGATCGGGTACAACTGCAGAACGCTTCACAGACTTCTTCAAGGCTTGACCCGTTGACGATTGTATGATCGTTCACAACAAAGGCTGTTTTGTCTCTAAGATCCAACGTCCAATTTTGCCCATCATTATCAAACCATTCGGCTATTCTTTCCGCTTCAGTCATTTTCCCACCATGTTTTGGGTGGTACTTCACACATTTCAGCTTGTTCTTCTGTGATAGTAATATACAGTTTTTCACCAACTTCAAATATTTGACCCCATGTATCTGTTCTATCTCGCCAATTAATAACCTTAGCAAAATCAAACGCTTCAATTGCTCCTTTGACTTTGGTCATTTCGCATTCTTCACCGCCATTGTAAAGATTCACAAACAATATAAATTTTGCTGTTAATTCAACATGAACCAATTCAAGTTGTTCTTCTTGTTCGTCTTCGTCTTGACAATAATGACACCATTCTGACGCGTGATAATTATGGTTGTGATACTGACAATAATTCCAGTATTGATCCCAGTCGTCGGGATAGTTTGATCGTTCTAACATTTTACACCTCGTTAGTTTGTTGATTGTTTATTGATTAATAAGATTCTGGATCGTTATGAAATGTGATCGCTGTTTCGATCCATTGTTGAAAACTAAGATGATGAAGCCACCGAACACCAACGCCCCTTGTGAACCATTGACCATTTTTATCGGTTCCTTCAATAACCCACTGACCACCAGAACGATCACACCAGAATTCTAGATCGTATCCGAGTTCTTTGATTCTTTTGTGAAGTTTGATTTTTGTTACCTTTTCCATTTTTACACCCTTGTTATAGGGGTGACCGAAGCCACCCTTGTTTGATTATTTTGTTGTTTCGATCAAGATTTGAAGATCCAACTCGTTCATTTCTGATTTTTTTAAGATGTCAACTAGACAAATATCAAAGCATTTATTGAATCCGCCGGCTTGTTTTGCCATTCTTGCATTTTCCAAAAAGGCTTGGTTTCTTGGTGTTACATATTTTTCAGCTAGTGAAAAGATAATTGCTACCTTGTCAAGTTTTGAAAGGTTTTTGATTTCGTTTATTGCTGGGATTGTGATTGAGATAGTCATTTTTTACACCTTGTTTGTTATTGCTTATATACTTATTATAACATAGTGGAATAAAAATACAAGGTTTTATTCTTTCACAGTGGTCTTTTCTTCCAATATATCACGAATTAAACGAGATAACTTGATCCCCTTTTTGTTCGCCATTGCCCTAAGTATCGATAAAGTAGACTGATCGATCCTAAAAGTGATCCTTTCTTTCATAAGATCCCCTTCTGCTTCAATATTTTGTGCAAGATTGGGTTTGTCTTTGAGTCTTCGATCATTCTGGTCATTGGATCTTGGTCTTGGGTGGTGTCTTCAACCAATTCAAGTTGTGGCGTTCTCTCTATTGATTCCACCTTTACCGCCAAATTATCAGTTTCAAAAACGGGTGGTGTATCTATTGACTTATCAGTGACCGCGTAATTCAAAAAATAGCGTTGTTCACGGTTCAAATTTAGCCCTTTTCGTCCTCCTTGGTTGTTTTCTCTATGGAACCAAGACGACAAACGATCAAACCATCCTACACCCCAACACCGCCCATTGTTCAAGTTGTGTTGTTTCATCAACCAACTATCTACGATCTGAAGTTCCAAGAAGTGATCAACCTTTGGAGTATTCAAACAAAGTTGGTTGTAATCTTTCCAGGGTCGATCCATTTTCCACTGTTTCAAACTTTCCCACCGTTGAAAGAAGTTTTGAAATTGTTGTTCTTCCTTTGTCATGTCATGTAATGTTATTATTTCTTTATTATTCTTTTTTACATGTAGATCAAGGCTATGATCCATAGGTAGATCAAGGCTATGGGCTAGGGGTGGTTCAAGGCTATGATCTACCGTTTCAATAGTCGGTAGGTCAAGGCTATGGGCTACCCCTAGATCATGGCTTTGGACTAGGGTCAATTCGTATTTCTTTATTTGATAGTAGTCAGACACGTTCAACCAACCTTGGTTTTTGAAGTGCGTCAGCGCCCTTTTAACGCTTCCAAGACTTACACCCGATATATCGGCCAACTTCTTTTGTGATCCTGTATATGTTCTATTTTTGCCACCGTGGGAGACTAAAGAAGAATAGACAAGGATCATTGAACGATTCAATTCTTTTATTCGTTTATGATCTTCGTGATATAGTAACCCATAAAACATTTAGCACCTTTGTTGTATTTGTCTGACAATTCATTATAATAGATCAATAACTGGAGATCACATGATTTTGTATTTTGTTGACGTTGAAACAACAGGACTTTCACCACAAAAAAACACAATTGTCGAGTTTTGCGCAATTAAACACGTTGATCGGGTTGAAGTTGATCGCCTGTATATGAAGATCCGACCAAGCATGCGCGATCTTCAAAAGTGTTCACCAGTAGCCATGGCGGTCAATGGGTACAACGCTGAAAAATGGAAAGACGCTGTTGAACAACCAGAAGCCGCCCGAAGAATTGCAAAGTTTCTTTTTGGATCTTCAAATGCTGCACTTGTAGCCCACAACGTCAAATTTGATTCAGGTTTCATCCGTCACTTTTTAAACCGTTACAAGGTCGATCATGTTCTTCCTTATCGAAAGATAGACACTGTTAGCCTTGCTTTTCTACACCTTCAACCGCGTGGCTTGAAGTCCATGAAAATGGATGAGATCCGCCGTTTCCTTGGTTGGAGCCTCGAAAATAATCACACCGCCACTGTTGATTGTGAGGATTGTGTTCGACTTTTTGATCTACTGGTTCCAAAAAGCGGCTAGAAATTGTTATATTGGGTTAGTTTGTTGGAGTAGTCATGGCATTTGGTCGAGTTTTTAGAGAAGGGATCAGTGGATCGCTCAATTCATCGGGTTGGTACATGGTCGAAATTCCTGTTGAACACTTCCTTGTGAAAGTAAATTTGATCGCGGCGCACATGTCAAGCGTTCATTCAGCGGCAACAAAGATCAAATTAGTCGCGGCTAGGGATAGCGCCGGCGATCAACAAATGATCACCTCAACAGAATCAACTAATTTTGACGGTTGCACAACTCCAGCTTTGAAGTCTGCGTCATATAGACCAGAAGCGATCATGCCGGCAAATGATGAAAATAAAATATATCTACTTTTTCAACTGAACGCGCAAACAGCGACACTTGACAGTGTCCTTGTAACATACGAGTATGACTAACATGGCGCTAGTAGATCCATTCAATTCAGAAGGCGGTACTTCAACAATTCCGGGTACAGGTGGAAACATGAAACAAGAAGACTTGTCAACACAATGTGACGGATCGACAACATCTTTTTCAATCTCTGAAGCTTTTGACGGTGCTTCTTTGCGTGTTTATTGGAATGGAATACGGCAGCAAATAGGCGAAACGATCACAGTAATTAACGCCACAACGTTCACCACTACTTTCACACCAGCAAACGGCAATTATCTTTTTGTTGATTATATTCAGGCATAAAAGAACCCGGTGACCAAAGGATAGATCACCGGGTTCAGTGGGGAATTATTAGGCTTAGGGAAAATATTAACCTTGGAAGTCGATCAAAATTACGTCACCAGCATCAGGAGCGGTACCAAAGGTCACGCGACCAACACCAGATCCGCCACTGTTAGCGATCCCATATTGATCAGCGCCGCTTGGACTTCCTGCTTTTTCCATACGTAAACCGTTTCTGAAAACTTGACAAGAATTAAAACCCACTACAGCTTGAGCGAGATCAAAATTAACGGTTGATCCGTCACCAGTGAACGCTTCTTGACGTGGTTCAAAAGCAAGTTTTCCAAGCGTCAAAGTTCCGTCAGCAACTTTCGCACCTGTAACAGCCAAATTATTCAACTTTGCGGTTGTAATATTTGCATCGGCGATCTTTGCGGTTGTTACAGCAAGGTTATTAATTTTTGCGGTTTCAACGGCTGAAGCTGCAAGTTTCGCGGCGGTCACGTTTAGATCGGTGATCTTTGCGGTTGTTACAGCGTTGTCTTTCAACTGTGCAGTATCAACACCGAGATCAGTGATCTTCAAGCCGTTAGCACCAACAGAAAGTGTTGCACCGTCAAGATCAGCGCTCAAAACTTGACCTGTTAACGTTAGACCATTACCAGCAAGCCCGGAAGCAACAGACAAAAGCCCACCAGCATCAGCAAGAGCGGTTGAAGTTTGAATCTTGTCACCACTAATTGACCCAGCAAGCATGGCATTTGTGATCCCTGTTGCTTTGACTGCAATTTTACCCGATCCATTGATCTCAATTGAACTATCATCAACATTCACTTCAAGCGCCGATCCGGCTCCGTTCTTTTTAAGACCACCGGCCAAAACACCAGCATCAAACATGCCTGCATTGTTGATCGCGTCATCGGCTATCTGTGCGGCTGTTATTGCGTCATTTGCAATTTTGGCGGTTGTGACGTTTGCATCAGCGATCTTTGCTGTGGTGACGTTTGCATCAGCGATCTTTGCAGTGGTCACGTTTGCGTCAGTGATCTTTGCTGAAGTTACAGCGTTTCCGGCCAATTGACTTGAACCAACAGCGGCTGTTGCGATCTTGGCTGAAGTTACAGCCGCGGAAGCGATCTGAGATGATCCAACACCAGAAGCGGCGATCTTTAAACCATTCGAATCAAGTCCAAGTGTTGAACCGTCAACTTTTGCTGTAAGTTGTCCACTTGAAAATTCCAATCCTGGATCGGTTGCAAGGTCAACTGAAATTGTATTTCCAGATTTGGCCAAACCATTTCCAGCGGTAATTGCTCCAGCGCCTGAGAATTGAGCGAAAACAAGATCACTTGTTCCGATCGCGGTTACGCCATCGCTTTCAAGGGTGTACCCAGCGTCAGCATTGCTTGTTCCTTCTGTAATGAATACAGCGGCATGACTCAATTTTGATACTGTGTCAGCGTCAGTTGTACGAGTAAGCACAAAAGGAGCGCCAACAGCTCCAACGGTTGAAACTTGATACAAGCCGTTTTGTTCAAGATCGGAAGCACCTTGGGATTTTACCAAAACACGATCGTTCAAAGATAATCCAACACCATCAATTGAGATCGCGCCGTTTGCGTTTGCTGTAAGTGTTGCACCAACACCACTTGATCCGTTGTTATAGGTAGCGGCCAAAGCTGCAGTTGTGGCAACCCGGCATGCGTCTTTCCAGTGAAGACCACTGATCAAAGAATCAACATACACCTTTGTTGTTGCATGAGCGTCAGCCGTTGGCGTGGGTACGTTTACCGCGCCCGTAAAGGTGAAGTCATTGGATTGATCCAATTTTGCACTTGTGATCGCGTTGTTTGCAACCAGTGATGTGATAATGTTCGAAGCTTTAATTTGTTCGCTTGTGATTTGAATAGCCATTTTGTATTTCTCCAAATGGGGTTGAGGTCAAACAAAAGATACAACAAAATTTGATCATCATCAAGAAAATAATAAATGAATAAAAAGCCCAGTTTTTCTTGATACTTTGTTATACTCATGTCAAGAGGGTCAAATTATTCGGTACTCTCATAACAACAAAGCAGGTGTAACATGGAACTACAAAGAAAAATCAAACAAGTTTGGATTCGAGTCATGCGAATTACAATAAAAAATGAAGGTAAACGAAAGGCGCGATCACTGTATCAAGACATAATGAACGCGATCCCACTTGAAGAAAGACAACCAATACAAGAAGCATACATTGAAATATTTAATCTTGGAAGGTAAAAATGGAAGATCAATTAATACAAACAAAAGCCGCTTTTGCTTTGGTCTTTGCGCCTTTGTGGGTTCCTTTGACTATGAATCTTTTATATTGGATCTTTAACCTATAAACAAAGAAGCCATGGGCGCTGACCGGCTCCCATGGCTTCAAGGTGTAAAACAATCAATATATAACTATATCATCTTACATTGACAAATTGCCTTTTTATTTCTTCAACAATTTTTTCAATATTCAAAAGGCTTTGTTCCAATAAACTCATGCGCTTGTCAAGGTCTGAAATTTCTTTGACTACGTCTTCACGCATCTTATCTTCACGGGTCTGAAGATCAACAATTACTTTGTCATATCGATCACGCAGGTCTTTTTCTCGTTTGTCTGATCGCCTGACTTGTTCTTTGTACTGCCACAAAAGAAACATAGCAAAGGCAACATTCGATCCGCCTTGCATGATAGCGTTCAGCATATGTTCTTCCATGACTACTCCACAAATTCGGATAATTGACCGCTGATCAAAGTGTAGGTAAACTTATCATATCCTAACATGGCGATCTGCTTTTTGCACAGACTAAGCAAAAAACCAAATTCGTCAAACTTTTGAATAACTGTACAACCGGCGCTGTATCTTTCAACCTGATCAATTACTCTTGTTTGACTGGCTCGGTGTATATTGATCCCAAAATAGCCAACATGTTCTTCACCATATCGATCAAGAATTTCGTTTTTGTTAGCATCTCTCCAAACCTTGATCGGTTTCCGTTGACATAACGCTAAATAACGACCAGCATGAAGATCCAATTGATAGGCTGATCGGGCTTGTTGTGGGTCAACCATGATCGCTGTTCCACTGACTCTTGAAGGGTTGCGCAACCAATAAGATCCAGGATCGGTTGTACAATTCATCACCCATTGACACCAATTATTTTCTGAGTCCCTACAAACCACGAAAAAATAATCATCAAACAAGTTTGCTTGGGTCGTTGGAGTTCTTAAACCGATCAGATTGAGATCCCATGCACCGTCAAAAGTCAAGAAACCGTAACTTTCAACAGCCTCCAATATTTTTGGTTTGTCTTTACTTTTAATTTCAATCATCTTTCACCATTGATCACACATACTTGAATAATACTTGAATTACTCGAAAAATCAAACGCCGATCCAACGACCAAGGCGCGTTGAGTTCGATACTCTCCATTCAATCCAATTATTTTTGAGCTTGTAATTTCTAAAACATCACCGGCGACAAATTGGGCGGTGATCAATTTACACTTCAAAGTGACCTTTTCAAATGTAAAATGATCCCATTTAGCCATGCGGTTCAGGTCAGCCAAAGCAAGATCCCCTTCATCGGTGTCGGGGGAATAGATCAATTTTCCCGATCTTGATATTTGTCTCGTTGCTGGTAGGCTGCCAACACGTCCGCTTGTAACACCAACCGAATTGCGAAATAAAGAATTCAACGGGATCGCGTTTGCATATTCTAATTTTGAAATTGGGATCACGCTTGATTGAGTTGGATCGAATATGTCATGACTAACAACTTGAAAAATATCTTGATCGAATAATTGACCAGCAACAAAACCAACCGTTGTTGGATCACAGCACGATCGCCAACTAAACGAGCCTTGACGAAACACCGCCCATTGTCCAACGTTTTCAGCCAAAGAAAGAAGATCCCGAATTCCATTTGTTTGTGGTTCATCAAATACAACACGCCACTTGTAATTGGTTGTGGTTGATCCGCTGATCAATCTTTGTTGTGTTGTTCCGTCTTGCTTATCAAACAACCCTTCACTAAATAGACCACCGATCCCCCATGCCGCTGGTAACGTATCAAACGATCCATTGGTTCCAGTTCCGGTTGACTCGAGCAATTTACCCAAAATATTGACGGGATGATCGTCAAGTTGAGCGCACAAAGTAACAAAAGAACCTGTTGAAGTGTTCAAATTATAGGCTGCACTAGTTGAAGGGTAGGCTGCGGTTCCACTGTTTGGTGTGGTTGAAATCGTTGTACTTGTTGAATTGTTAAATTCCAAGAAGAAAGGATCAGCGCTTGAAGTACTTTGACATTTTACAACACCATTTTCACCAGTTTCACGCCTGATCCCAGTTGTGTTTGTCAGTGCCATGGACGTGTCGCCCACTGTCCAATTGCTGGTTAATTGTTTTGTAATTCCTAATTCATAAAACCAATCTTGACGCGGTGGATTCACTGAAGACGGTGACGGAAATGATCCAATCTCACTGTTTGCGGTGTTCTGGAAAGCGGTCAACATATCAACAAATACACATGTAATTTCTGGGCCAAAGCTGTTTTTTCTCATTGCTTTAAGTTGACCCATGGCGATCCGTTCAAAGCTACTTGATCCTAATTTACAATACAAAGACGCAAATGATCCTTTTTGCGCGGCTTGAAATAAATATTGAGTATTACCAACCAATCGAATTGTAAAACCACCAAACGAAACTGACCAGCGCCCCGGAATAACTGAAACCCCTGAAACCTGAACGCCACCGCGCCCGATCTTCAGTTGTCCGGTTCCATGCGAAAAAATGCAATAATCACGACCGATCCCATTACCAAGATCATGAAACCGTAATTCAAATACGGGTTCAATACTCGCTTTGTATAATTCAGAAATGAACGCATTTGACCACCCCATTGTTCACGCCCACCATGGCTTGGTTACTCTTGGAGTTGTTAGCGCGTTGTATGTTCCTGAAATTTGTGGAGTGGAAGACGGACGATCCAAAGTTACTTGACCAGCCACAACACCACCGACAACAGGATCACCGATCCAGGTGTTTGCTTGTCCTGCACTTTGATCCACATCAGGATGAAACGCAAACATGGCGGCTGTATCAATCACCAAACGGATCGACAATGAAAACAGTCTTCCACCTTCGTTTGTAATTATGTTCTGACCAACATCCGCATTTGGTCTTTTTAATAGTGGAAAATACCTATAATGTGTAATAAAAGACGGCGCTGAATATGAGAAAGCAACTTTGTTTTCAAGTGGAAGTGTACCACCTGAACCCACTGACCAACCAACACTGGAAAAACTTGATTTGATTTTATTCTGTTCAAATACCAAATTTGGGTTTTGTGAAATTATGTTTGAATAGTCGTTTGCTAATGGTGTGAACAGTCCAACCATACCACGAAAAGGATCGCCACTAACTTGAAGGTTTGTATCACCTCCACTTGGGGGTGTTGTTATTGGATAACACCAAGCGCGATCACTATCTACAGCGAAAGCGCAACTGAAACCGCGATCCAAGTGGTTCTGAAGTGCTGCAAATTTGATCGCTAGGTCTTCACCAGCTGTAAACCGATCACGCTGTATTGTAATAATTTGGCGGTGTGTTGTAGTGCTACGATACATGCCACCGTCCAACGCTACACCAGTCACCCTTTCAACTTCAAAATCAAAGAAGAATTCAGCCAAACCTTCACCAAGATCAATTTCAACTTTGTGTGATCCGTCCGGTTCTGGGAAAAAATAGAATTTAGGGTTTCCCATGACTATACTCCAAACAAGGTTGACCGCGCACCGCCAAACCCTTGAAAGCGTTCTTCAATACGTCTGACTAATTCATCAATCGCGCTTTGTTCAACAATGTCAGCATTGACTACCACAGTAACACCACCACCCATTGAATTCATACTACGATCAACCGCTTGGCTTCTGCGGTTACTTTCTGGAACTACTGTTTCACCACGGTGTAACATTGCCATGCCTTCATCAGCAAACCCGGAACCCGTAAACCGCATGCCCACATCAGGAACAAAACGCCCACCACTTTCAAAGCCCAAGATCCGCTGACGGTTTTCACGCCGTCCACTTCTTGAAAATATGTTTGCGAAGAAATCGCCAAAGTTAGCAAAGAATTCTTTGATTCGATCAAGCCATCCAAAAAGAGCTTTTCCAAGTTGATCTGTTAATTCAACAATAAATTCAAATAAGCCGTCACGAATTGCGCGGGGTATTTGATAGGAAAGATTGATCGCCGCTTCACCTATAGCCACCAACAATTGACCAAGAAAAACTGGCAAAATATCAGCGATCAAGGTTGGCAACAAACGCGCCCCTTTCTCAAAGTTTTCAACAAAATTATCAAACTGTTTTTTCAAGCTTTTCGGTGTTTCCTTTCCAAGACCTTCGATCGCTGTAACTACTGAAACGATCGCACCTACCAAAGGAGCGGCGGCCGTCAGTGCCGATCCGGCTCCCGAGGCTGCCATTTGTCCAAATCCTGAACCGCCCACTATATTCAAACCACTTAATGACGATCCAATTTTCTCTGTGATACCTGACAAACTTGAAACAAGTGATCTTGGATCGGATATATTTGTAATAAAGCCGCTAATTTGATCACCTAATTTATCAATTGACATGGTGGCTTGTTCAGCTTTTGTTGAAGTCGACTCAATTGCTTCATCCAATCTTTTTTGAGCTTCAATTAATTGATTTCTGGCTGTAACATTAAAAAAATCATCTTGTACAAATTCAGCTTCTTCAAAAGCTTTCAAAGCGTTCTGTAATCTTCTTACATTTTCACGAGCCTCTTTAACAACTTGTGGTGTTTGATCGAAAGTGTCCATGGTTTGAAGTACAAAATCCATGGCAAAATTTAAACGTTGCGCGCTTCCATCAAGATCAACATTTTGTTTTGTCATGTCTGAAGTTGCTTGACTAGCACCTTCCATGGCTTTTTGTAAGGCTTCTAATTCACTTTTAAATGATGAAGATTCTTTATCAATACCAGCTAAAATCCCTTCCAACAATTCACCAGCCTTTTCAGCTGAATCACTATTTTTTTGAATGCTATCAGATACAGATACAACCATATTTTCAAGATGTACAGCCGATTTTTGTGAAGTTACTCCCAATTTATCTATTGAGGCCATTACGTCACTACTGAGAATTCCTAATTCTTCCATTAACATGATCGGAAGCAAAATGGGTGTAGCCATTTGGGTGATTTTTAAAACAACAAAATTGATCATTTCGGCAATGTTATTTTTGAAAGCATCAATCATTGATCCAAATACCATGACAAAATCTTTCCCTAATTCAAGAAGTGATCCTGCTAATTCCTGAGTTTCTTCTTTGTTTTCGTCCATCACCGATTGAAACACAACCAACAATTTGATCCCTTCAAACATTAAATTATTAAAAAACCCAATTCCCCCTATTGAATCCACCAAAGCTTGTTTTGCTCCTTTCAAAGCAATTTCTAAACCGCTTATTAATTCTTGAAATCTAGCAGCGGCGGCACTTGCTTCGGGCCCTGTTTTGGTTCCATACAAGGTTGAAAACTCAAGAAACTTTTCAAATTCTGCAGTTTTGCCAAACGCTTGAAGTAATTGACCAGCACTTCGACCAAACAACAAAAAAGCGGTTGTAGTTCTTTCTGTGTCGCTTTCCATTGCTTGAAGTCTACTGATCGCCTGTTTTAATATATGATCTGAATCTTTCATTTCTCCCGTTGTAGCATCACGGAATTCGATCCCTAGTTTTTCAGCTGCTTCACTTGCTCGACCTGCTCCAGCTTCAAGATCGGCCATGAGCCTTGGAAACCTAGAAATAAAAGCGGCCGCCGCTCCGGCGCTTTGACCACTACCCACAAAGGCTTGTTCCACTGCTTGAATACTTTGGGCTGTCAAGGCGCTTTGGGCGTTCAGATCGTTCAAGTCGTTTATGTTATCCACAACGGCTTGATTGAATTCAAAAGTTGCTCTGGCTGTATCTTCAATAACTCCTGTTATTGTTGTGAAAGCACCTTTGACCAAACCGATCCCAGCTGCCAAACCGGTGATCGCTGATCCTATATCTGCCGCCATGCTAACACCAGATTTTTTTGTTTTATCAAGACCTTTTTCAAATTCTTTTGTTTCTTTTCCGGCTTCAGGTGTTCTTGGTGGCTTGTATGATGGCTTTTTAAGGGTTGAAGGTTCGATCGAATTGCCTGTTATGTATCAAGGTCTAGGTTTGCTTTTTGAAATGGCACTTGGTGATCTTGCTACAACTGGATCGGGCGCTCCTTACACCCATGCTTTCACGCCTAACATTTCACTACCAAGCGCTACGCTTGAAGTGCAACGTGGATCGGGTATAAACAACCAAATGGAAAGATTTACTGGAATCAAGATCAGCACCTTGGCGATCAGTTGTGAAGCAGGTGGAGAAATGACGGCGGCGATCGACTTTATTGGGAAAACGTCATTGGCACGAAGCACAAATATCACAAGTAGTTTTGGAACTGGTGTTTCAGTATTACATTTTCATGCAGCAACACTTGATTTTGGAGGCGCAAATTATAACGTCAGATCGTTTACTTTCACCGTCAACAATAATCTTGAACGGCGTGATCTGTTAGGTTCAAAGCAAACTGCAGAACCAGCGATCGGCGATGTTAGAACAATAACAATTGAAGCAAGTCTCGATATAGAAGATGACGCTTTGTATACAGCCTTTCTTGCTGGTACTCAATCAAACACCACATTGAATTTCACAAGTGGAACAGATCAGATTCAATTTGATTTGACCAACGCCATGATCACTGACCACGGTGATCCGGTTAGCGCTTTTGGACGAGTTGAAAGAACTGTGACCTTCACCGGGTTGGCTGATAGTTCAAACGTAGGTGGAAAAATAACACTCATAAACGGCGACGCAACGGGGATCGGTAACTAATGAAATTTATTGAAGCAATACAAGAAAAAACAACCGCCACTGTAGAAGCCTTTGGCGGTGCTGTCCTGTTTAAAATCAAAATCTTGTCACCAATGGAAGCAGAAGCCGCCGGCTTGGCTTCGTCCTTGGTTGCTTCAAGTATAATTGATCACAACGAGTTGAAAAAATTGGCAAAACAAAAAGACATATTTGAACGGGTCGAATCTGAAGACGCAACTGAAGAAGACCTTGATCGCCTTTTAAATATGGTTAAAGGTTTTGATCCTGGAAAGTTGATGAAGATCGAAGAACACCAAGATAAATTATTGAAACAAGTGATCTTTCAAGCCAGTGAAGATGATGGCGAAACTTGGGCTGATATAATCATGGTAGATACACAAGATCAAATGTGTTCTGAAACCAACCTTCTTTGGTGCGGTGCAATTCCAAAAGAAGATCGCCAAGCAATTCTTCATGTGGCTATGAAAAGCCATGGGGAGGTTGTATCACATTTACAAAGCTTTCTCGGAACAGGAT
>CAACVD010000102.1_pt2 | contig 15354 bp, 18 predicted proteins | sample 2381771 | NCBI WGS metagenome assembly CAACVD01 (sample SAMEA5211965, study PRJEB30684) | marine metagenome | biome: Marine; feature: Epipelagic; material: Water | collected 2015-10-15 | depth 15 m | reverse complement strand
GACAAATAGATTACCTATCATCAACTTTTGATTCCAATTCAAATGCAACAGTTATTGCTTATGGAGATCAAGGCAATTCTTATTACGGCACTGCTGTAGCATTCAGATACGTAGTAAGCAACCTTACCTCCGAAAACTACATAGGCATTGCAGAGTACGCGGCGGCTGACACAGAGACAGCTACGGTGCTAATCAAGGGCGGGGTTAGTACCACACAGTCAAGCCTGACACCTGGTCAGACATACTTTGTGCAAACAGACGGCACATTGGGACTGACAGCAGGTAATCCCAGCGTTACTGCTGGCACGGCTGTTACATCCACCAAGCTAATAGTGAAGGGCTGATATGAGCTATATAGGCAGACAGCTTAATGTACCAGCCAGCACGGTTCAGTTGACGGCAGAGGGCGCGATTACTGCTGGGAAGCCGTGCATCGTCGAGGCTGATGGGGATGTGGCACAGGTGGCTGAAACAAATGTTTCAGAAGCGGTTGGTACACCGACAGTATTTGAAAGTGCGGCTAGTCCACAGATTTCAGCCGCTTACGACTCCAATGCTGGAAAGGTTGTTATAGCTTATAGAGATAATGGCAATTCTAATTACGGGACGGCTATTGTCGGCACTGTAAGTGGCACATCAATCAGCTTTGGTACTCCTGTCGTATTTGAAAGTGCAACTACCCGTTATATCTCAACAGCTTACGATGCCAACGCTCAAAAAGTAGTAGTGGCTTATAGAGACTATGGTAATTCTAGTGCGGGCACCGCAATTGTTGGAACCGTCAGTGGAACCTCAATTAGTTTTGGTAGTGCTACAGCATTTGAAACTGGGAGTAGTGTTTATATATCAGCCGTTTATGACGCTAGCGCCCAGAAAGTAGTGATAGCTTATGAAGATGGTGGTAATTCTGGTTACGGAACGGCCATTGTCGGCACGGTAAGTGGTACGTCAATTAGCTTTGGCAGTGCCGCAGTGTTTGAAAGTGCGGATACTAAATACCATTCAGCCGTCTACGACGCCAATGCCGAAAAGGTTGTAATTGCTTACAGAGACGATGGTAATTCTGATTATGGCACTGCTATCGTTGGAACGGTCAGTGGGACATCTATTAGTTTTGGTAGCGCCGCAGTGTTTGAAAGTGCGCGTGTGGACGAAATTTCAGCGGCCTATGACGTAAACGCTCAAAAAGTGGTAATAGCTTATAAAGACCTTGACAATAATGATTACGGCACTGCCATTGTTGGGACGGTGAGTGGGACAAGTATTTCGTTTGGTTCAGCCGCTGTGTTTGAAAGTGCGGCTACTTATGAGCCTTCAGCCGTTTACACTGACAATGCTCAGAAAGTGGTTATAGCTTACCGAGACGGGGGTAATTCTAATTACGGCACCGTTATTGTCGCAACAGTAAGTGGCACATCTATTAGTTTCGGTACTGCTGTTGTTTTTGAAAGTGGGACCACTGATTTTATTTCAGCCGTTTACGAAGCTAATGCACAAAACGTGGTAATAGCCTATGAAGACGAGGGCAATTCTGATTACGGCACCGCTGTGGTGTTTCAAAACGCTTTTACCAGCAAAAACCTCACCTCTGAAAACTTTATTGGCTTTGCGGAAAACGACTGTACCGATAATGGTCTAGCGACGATTCAGCTAGGCGGCTCAGTCAACGACAAACAAACCAGCCTGACGGCAGGGCAAACGTATTTTGTGCAGACTGATGGCACAATAGGCACAACTGCCGATTCACCATCCGTGACGGCAGGCACAGCAGTTTCATCCACTGAAATTTTAGTAAAGGGCTAAAACATGAAAACTATTACCGAAAACGCAACCAACCTGTCTAAGTATCTTTTTGAAGACAGCAAGGCTGTAAATATGGGTTCTGACAAAATCACTGTTGGCGATCCGTCTGCACCGGACTTTTACATTGCTGACCTGAATTCAAGTAATGCCACGCTGACTGAAAATGTAACCAATTCGCCTAGTGACTGGACAGGCAACAAGTACACGTTTGACGGCACTACATGGACGCAGGATCCCAACTGGGTTGAGCCTGAAACCCCATGAAGTTTTTAGCTCAACTTAAAGGCTGGGTAGACCCAAGAGTTGAAGAGTCTGGGTAATATTTTAGGTATGAGGCATGAAACGTCTATTGGTGGTGGCCGCATTATTCGCGGCTTTCCCTGTCTTTGGGCAGGATACAACGACTAACATAAATACGACTGCGACTAGCACCGCAACGTCGACGAACACCAATAACAACAACAACCAGAACAACAACGTCAATACAACGACCTACACTGGCTCGTCTACCAATACCAACGTAAACACTAATACCAACGTAAACACTAATACCAACGTGAACACTAATACCAACGTGAATACGTCGGTTATTGAATCAACATCCACTTCGGAGACAAACAACACCAATCTCAATCAGAATATCAACACGACCGATTACACTGGCTTAATTAACAACGTCAACACGAACACCTCTACCAGCACCAACACAAACAACAACACCAATACCAGCACCAACACAAACAACAACACCAATATCAGCACCAGCACCAACACCAATATCAATAACAACAACAATACCAACAACAATACGTCTGTTAGCACTGCCACAAACATTAATCAGAGCACCAATAACAGCGTGAGCTTAGCGACATCAGAAACGACTATTGATCAGACAAGCAGGTCTACGTCGGACGTCAACTCAAGCACGAACAACGTCAACACTAATAATTCCACCAGCACCTCGACTCAGAGGGTAACGCAGGACATCAACTCCCCGCCGCCTAGCGCAATAGCGCCGTCAATCGGTAGTAGTTACAGCCAAGATCTCTGCACGACCGGCATCTCAGGGGCTGTACAGACCCAGATACTGGGTTTTTCCACGGGCAGGTCGGTCAGAGATAAGAACTGTGAAAGGATAAAACTCAGCAAGACCCTTTATGACATGGGAATGCGAGTGGCGGCTGTAAGCCTTATGTGCCAAGACTATAGAGTGTGGTCATCCATGATGGATGCTGGCACTCCCTGCCCGATCGAGGGGAAGATAGGCGATGAAGCCAAGGCTTTGTGGGCGTCTTATCCTGAGCGCATCCCCTCACCAGAGAGGCGGATGTAACATGAAGCGTCTCGCGAGTGCGTTACTTCTGTTTTACGCTGGTGCTGGGTACGGTCAGACACAAACGTCTGAAAACTTACTGACTGCTACGACGGCGTCTAACAACATCAATTTTAACGCTACGGCTGGCACTTATAGGTACAGCTACGTGACGGGTAATGTGACTGCGGTTGGCGTATTGCCTGTCTATGATCCCTTGCAAATCCTTACGCTGAATTGGTCATTCGATGCGCTATACAATTGCAACAACTCTATCGGAGGTTACTGCGGTGACCCAGAGGGTATTGAGGACGAAATACAAGCCTTTTTAGCGGTGGGCAATGAGGCCGGTGACACTGATGCTAGAGAAGTTTTTAACCGGCGAGATTTCAATCAAGAGTGGCAGACCTTTACTGGTACTGAAGTGTATGACTTTGGCACGGCCTATGAGGCTGTCAGCTTGCGAATTGATGGTGTAGATAGAGGTTTTTGGGCAGGCAACTACGGGCCATCTGTTAGGAATGCATCAGTAGTAGCGATATACACCCCTATAAACACCAACCCCGTTATTGTTCCTGATTGCTCAAACCCTCAAAACGATCCGTCTTGTGAGGGCTATGGAGAGAGTGTTGCCGTAGAAGAGCAGGTAATTTTCATTCCAGAGCCAGAACCGGAGCCGGAGCCAGAGCCTCCAACCTTTGGGGAGCAGGCAACTGATGTTGTGTTTGGGGATTCTGCCGATGACTTTTTGTTTTTAGATGCGCCTGATGCCACTGGAAAGCCAAGGGTTATGAAGCAAATCGAGCCTCAGCAGGTCTATCAAGCAACGTGGCAAGAAGAGGGAATGTTTGGATTGCCTGCCGACCAGGGCGCGCCAAGGATGAAAAATGCACCCCCCATGCAGGCTGAGCCAAGAATCCAAGAGGCGCTCCCCGTGCAGAATATGCCGCAAATCGAAAATAACCCCCCTATATTTGATGAGACGACAGAGCCACTCAAAGTAAAAGAAAAGCCTGTGAAGGTTGACGAGCTGAGAGAGGCAAAATCTCAAGAAATTATGGCTGAAGTTGCGCGAGCCACAAAAGAGCCGCGTCCCGAAATCGCCCCGAAGGGGCTAATAATTGAGCCAGAGCCAGTTGTTGTGCGAGCAGAGATAGCCTCTACAGAGGTTGCCGCAAAAAAGCAAGCAGAACCAGCCGCTAAGGTTTTGCGCGAAGCGGCAAAGCCAGCGGTCGATCTGGTGGGTATGGCGCTATCACTCGTGAGCCAGCAGTCACAGCAAAGACGGGATACATCAAATATCCAGCGGCAATATCAAGCAATGCAAGAAATGCAAGAAATGGCGCAAGCGAGCGGCCAAACTTATGGTCAATCTGGTAACGCTAATTATTCAGAGTCGGCAACTTATTCGGAATCGGGTGCTTATTCGGAATCGGGTGCTTATTCGGAATCGGGTGCTTATTCAGAATCAGCGACACAAGCCATTGAGATTGCGCAAGCATTGGCCCAGCAGACACAACAACAGCAGTCTAATACCATTACATCTGCTCAATTGGCACCGCCATCACAGGCACAATTTGAAGCCGATTTTAATGATGCAATTGCAACAGGACAGAGTGTACGACAGTTCTTGAGCGCTCAGCCGCCAGACTTCAGTCGTTTTGAGATTGATGAGCCAACTATTCCAGAGCAAGTGATGGTGCAGAAGGCCACGGTAGCCATAAAGACTATGAGTGAAGTGGAAATTGATAGAAGCATGGATGAGCAGTTGGAAAAATTGACTGACTCAGGTGGATTTACAGATCAAAGCGTTACGGTGTTTTTGATATCTAGCAATCCTGCCTTCGATCAATACCAGAATGTGGATTTGACTGACCGCGACGAGTTTTATAAAAACACTATGGTCTATCCTAAAAACGCCCCACGGGTTGACCCTTTTGGCATATTAAGACTGGGCGGGTCAGAAACATTTAATGATCTGGTGGATATCCAATGGCAGAGGTAGAGTTCGCGGGACTGAAAGTTTCGGGTGGTAAGTTATTGCTTGCCATACCGTTTTTCGGGAGCATTTTAGCGGCAATGTGGGGCGGCTTTGAGCTATATCAACGTCTTTTAACCGCAGAGCAAGCCATAACGGAGTATGTTTCGCCTGACTTCAGCGCCTATGACGAGGCTCTGGCGGTGATTGATACAAAGATGAGCAATGTCGAGTCTTTGACTACGGCGCTAGAGCGCGAGTTAGACCGCCTTCAGGCCGATATAGACGTTGTGGAGAAGATTGCCAGAAGCACTGATGATACGGTGGCTGAGGCTACTAGAGAGATGAGAGATGACGTTTACGCCCTGGAGGAAAGGGTGAACGACAGCCTTAGAGAAATAAACAACGAGCTAAGGGTCATGCGCGACGATTTAGAAGAGCGCATACAAAGAATCCTTGATAACCCTCTAAATTTAGAGGAATAAATATTTACAGAAAGGAGGTTTTCGATGGGTAGCGACAGACTTGAAAAGCTCTTGATTGGCTCAGCGATTGCCGCTGGGCTCCTTGCGGTTGTGATTACGGGCTTGATTTGTCTATCAATTGCTTGGATCATATAAAAGACCACAAACACTGGCTTTATCTGAAAACAGCCACCTAAAGTCTTCATTTGGGAGTGTAGACGCTTAAAAATGATGGATGACAGCATGAAGCAAGTTGTAGACACTTTTTCGGTGGCCACCGCGGTCGGCACGGTGGCGGCGCTTTTGCCCCCCTTGGCCGCGCTGTTTACGATCATTTGGACTCTCATCAGAATATGGGAGACCGAAACAGTTCAGCATATCTTCAGAAAAAAACCTAAACGAGACGCAAAAGGGCGATTTATGCCCAAGGACGGAGAATGATGCTTCAAGCACTTATCGGACCTGTAACTGGACTGCTCGATAAATTCATCGAAGATAAGGATCAAAAAGCCAAGTTGGCCCATGAGTTGGCGACCATGGCCGACAATCATGCCCAGCAGATAGCCCTTGAGCAAATTGAGGTTCTGAAATTAGATGCGAAGGGCAACTGGTTCCAGTCAAGCTGGCGCCCCCTAGCCGGATATACCTGTGTTTTGGGGCTCATGGTTAACTTTTTGATAGCACCCATCGCGGCAGGATTTGGCGTAAATATTCCGCAGGCTGACGCGGGCGTAATGATGCCACTGCTTCTTGGGATGCTTGGCTTAGGTGGAGCGAGATCATTTGAGCGCGTGAAGGGCGTCGGCAAATAAAATAGACATTTGCGCTTGAGGGGGATAAAGCAATGATTTTTAACAATTTTATATCAAAAACTGGAAAAACAGTTAAGTCTCGCGTTATGCACCTGACAGAAGCGGAGGCTGGATGGCTTTTTGTTTCTGTCGTTTCTTTGAACATAATTATTACGGCTTTATTGGTGTTCTAAATAATGTTTTCTCCAGAGCTACTTGACCGTTGGCGCATACTGCCGAGATTGGTCATGTTTGTGATGATAATTATGACCTACCGTGTTGTTGAGTGGTTTATGGATTTACCAGATCCGAATCCAGAGCAAGCGGCTTTGGTCAGCGTGATGACGGGGGCGCTTACAGGCGCTTTTGGCTTGTTTCTGGGTCAGGGGAAAAAAGAGTGAGAACGTCTCAAGAGGGTATCGACCTTATAAAACATTTCGAGGGATGTGAGACAAAAGCATACAAATGTAGTGCAAATGTGTGGACAATTGGATATGGTCACACACGAGATGTAGCTGAAGGCGATCAAATTACCCTTGATAAAGCTGAGTATCTTTTGCTCGAAGATTTAAAAGAATTTGAGGGTTACGTCGACAGACTCGTTGAGGTAAGTCTCAATCAAGATCAATTTGACGCTCTAGTGGCGTGGACATTCAACTTGGGCCCCACCAACCTCAAAAAAAGCACCTTGCTCAACAAACTTAACCTGGGAATCTATGAAGAGGTGCCATTCCAAATGGCCCGCTGGAGCAGATCAGGAGGCGAGGTATTGGAGGGCCTAAAAAGGCGCCGCAAGGCCGAGGGCTTGCTTTGGCAGGGGCTCGACTGGAAGGATGTCTAATTTAGCGCTCAAAGATTTTGATATTCTTTCTGACCAAGAGAAGCAAGAGGCTTTGGCCCTGCTTCAGCGCTACGAGACGATCGAGCAACAGGAAGATTGCCAAAAAGATTTTATCCGCTTTGTAAAAAGCCAATGGCCCGACTTTGTTGAGGGTCGACACCATAAAATTATTGGTGAGAAATTCAACAGAATCGCAGAGGGCAAGCTGAAACGACTCATAGTTTGCCTCCCGCCTCGTCACACCAAGTCTGAATTTGCCTCTACGTTTTTCCCAGCATGGATGATGGGGCTCAGGGGCGATCTAAAAATCATTCAAACCACCCACACCGCTGAGTTAGCGGTCAGATTCGGCCGTAGAGTGCGGAATATCATCGACTCTGACGAATATCAAACGGTTTTTCCCGACCTTAAGCTCCAGGCAGACAACAAATCAGCGGGCAGATGGACCACCAGCAAGGGGGGAGAGTCTTTTTACGCGGGTGTGGGCGGTGCAATCACTGGTCGCGGCGCGGATTTGTTGATTATTGACGATCCGGTATCGGAACAAGACGCCTTGAGCCCAACTGCGATGGATGCGGTGTACGAGTGGTACACCTCTGGCCCCCGTCAGCGTCTCCAGCCGGGTGGAATTATTGTCATAGTGATGACCCGCTGGAGCACAAAAGACCTCGTAGGGCGCGTTCTGAAGAAGCAGGGCGACGATTATGCGGATCAATGGGAAATTGTTGAGTTTCCAGCGATCATGCCAGAGTCTGACACGCCACTTTGGCCGGAATTTTGGAAAAAAGAAGAGCTTTTGTCTGTCAAAGCCTCACTGCCGCTTGCTAAATGGAACGCTCAGTGGATGCAGGACCCAACGGCAGAGGAGGGATCGATTGTAAAGCGTGAATGGTGGAATATGTGGGAGCATGATTACGTCCCACAGTACGAATATGTTATTCAAAGCTACGACACGGCGTTTTCAAAGAAAGAAACTGCCGACTACAGTGCAATTACCACTTGGGCGGTGTTCAGCCCCGGCGATGGGGAGCCTGACTCGATTATTTTGCTCGACGCCAAGCGAGTAAGAGCCGATTTCCCCGATCTCAAGAAGCTGGCTTGGGATGAATACAAATATTGGGAGCCTGACTGCGTGCTCATCGAAGCAAAAGCCAGCGGCACGCCGCTCACCCAAGAATTACGTCGAATTGGCATTCCCGTCACTGCCTATACACCGTCGCGAGGGCAGGATAAGATTGCGAGGATGAACTCTGTGGCTCCGATCTTTGAATCCGGCATGGTATGGGCGCCAGATGAAAGTTTTGCGGAAGAGGTGATTGAAGAAATGGCCTCTTTCCCATACGGGGATCACGATGATTATTGTGACTCTTCAACCATGGCTTTGATGAGGTTCAGACAGGGCGGTTTTCTGTCACTTGGCGATGATTACCAAGTGGAAATGCACCCAATGAGACGTGACAGAAAGGTTTATTACTAATGGCTATTGAAAAAAGAGAACTCGGCACCGACTCAGACCCAGATGTGATGCCCATGGGCAACGCGATGGAGGTGGTTCCAGAGCCATCTCGCCAAGACCAAATTCGTGCCGCGGCAGAGATTTTGGTCGCAGATGATGCGATTTTGGTCGACGAAGAGATAGATGCTCCACCTATGCAGGCGCCGGAAACGGCTTTCAATGCTAATTTAGTTGATGAAATAGATGAAACCGACCTGATGGTGATCTCGAAAGAGATTTTGACGGGCATCGATTCTGATAAAGAAAGCCGTGCAGAGTGGGAAAAAACATATGTCGACGGCCTGAAGTATTTGGGCATGAAGTTCGACGAGGCTCGCTCTTCTCCGTTTCAGGGCTCTACTGGAGTGATTCACCCCATTCTTGCGGAGGCAGTTACCCAGTTCCAGGCACAGGCATACAAAGAAATGCTTCCTGCAAAGGGCCCTGTCAAGACAGAGGTCGTCGGCGCTCGAACACCTGAATCCGAAGCTCAGGCTTCTCGTGTAGAGGAGTTTATGAACTTCTACATCCTTAATGTGATGCAGGAGTTTGACCCAGAGCTCGATATGCTTCTCTTTTACCTGCCCTTGGCTGGGTCTGCGTTCAAAAAAGTATACTTTGACACGGCAGTCAATCGCGCGATGTCGAAATTTATTGAGCCTCAAGACTTGATTGTGCCATACGAGGCGTCTGATCTTTTTACTGCTGAGCGGGTCACCCATGTTTTGCAGATGTCAAAGAATGAGATCCGCAAGCAACAGCTAAATGGATTTTACGCAGACATCGATATTTCTGATGGCGGCTACGCGTTTCAAAGATCAGAAATTGAGGAAGAAATCGACTCAATTGAGGGGATGTCGCCTAACAGTAAAAATACCCGCGACCACACGGTTTATGAGGTCCACACTGTGCTGGACCTGCCCGGCTTTGAAGACCTGGGCGCGGATGGCCAACCGACTGGACTCCAACTGCCTTACATCGTAACAATCGACGATGTGAGCCAAAAAGTGCTTTCTATCAGGCGGAACTATTTAGAGACTGATGCTCTCAAGACCAAAATAAATTACTTCGTCCAGTACAAGTTTTTACCGGGTCTTGGCTTTTACGGGCTTGGCTTGAGCCACATGATTGGCGGTCTGGCAAAGGCCAGCACCTCTATTTTGCGCCAATTAATTGACGCCGGAACTTTGGCAAACCTGCCTGCTGGCTTCAAAGCTCGCGGTATGCGTATCCGTGACGAGGATGAGCCGCTACAGCCGGGCGAGTTCCGAGATATCGACACTACAGGCGGAAACCTTAGAGAAAACTTGATACCTCTGCCGATCAAAGAGCCCAGCAATGTTTTGATGAGCTTGCTCGGTCTTTTGGTGGAGTCTGGAAAGCGGTTTGCCTCAATTGCAGACATGAACGTCGGTGACATGAATCAGGCCATGCCTGTAGGCACCACCGTAGCCCTGTTAGAGCGCGGCACTAAGGTGATGTCGGCGATTCACAAAAGACTCCATTACAGCCAAAGAGTCGAATTTCAACTACTGGCTCGCGTCTTTGCTGAGTATTTACCGCCCAGCTATCCCTATCAAACGGGATCCGGTCCATCTGAGGTCAAGGTTGAGGATTTCGACGGAAGAATTGATGTTATACCCGTTAGCGATCCAAATATTTTCAGCCAAAGTCAGCGAATTACCATGGCTCAGGAGCTTCTACAGCTCGTTCAATCAAATCCGCAGATACACGGCCCGCAGGGGATGTATGAGGCTTATCGGCGTATGTATGCGGCGCTGGGGATTGATAATGTTGAAGGGTTGCTCCAGCCTCCCGCCCCGCCTGCTCCACCGCAAGTTACGGATGCGGGCATAGAAAATTCAGGATTTATGATCGGCACACCTGCTACCGCGTTTCCACAACAGAATCATAGAGCGCACGTTGATGCCCACCGAAGCCTCTTTGTCACAGAGTTAGTGAAGGGACAACCACCCTTACAAGGCACGATCATTGCCCACATGATGCAACACCTGCAATTTATGGCCACTGACATGGCAACCCAGCAATTGCCCCCAGAAATGCTTCAGCAGATGGAGCAAATGGAGCAGTTGGCACAATCTGGTCAAGTCCCGCCAGAGGTGTTGGCGCCGATGCAACAAGAAATGACAGCGATGATTGAGCAGGTTTCTGCCCCAATATTGGCCCAGCTCACGCAAGAGCTTCTGATGAGCATTGGTCAAGGGGGTGCGGAAGATCCGCTAGTGGCGATTCGTCAGCAAGAGCTAGATATCCGTGCCGCTGAAATGCAACAAGATCAGGAGCAGTTCGCGCAGAAAGAAGAGGCCAGAGCTAACGAAAAGCTATTGGAGGCCGAAATTGCGAAGCAAAGAATCGACGCCTCGAAAGATACGGCTGACGAAAAAATGGACTTGGCTATGGATCGCCTCAAGACCCAGACAGATTTAAAACTGCTTGAGCTCCAAGCAAAGTATGGCATTCGCTTATAGGAGGCCCACGATGCCCTTAAAGAAAGGAAAGTCCCAAAAAGCCATTAGTGACAACATTAAAACCGAAATGAAGGCAGGCAAGCCACAGAATCAGGCGGTAGCCATTGCCATGAAAACGGCGAAAATGAAAAACGGTGGAGAAGTGAAGCGCGTTAAGAAAAAGATTCGAGGCGGTGGCGCGGCTACCAAGGGCCTTGGATTTTATGAGATTGAATGATGGATGACATTGATCTGGCTAATCGCATCAAAAAAACTATCGAGGATAGAAAAGGTCTTATCCAGGAAACATTGATGGGCGGAAGACTATCTGACATGGAGATGTACAAGAGTATACAAGGCGAGATTAATGCGCTAACCTTAATAGAAGAGACTATTTCTGAGCACTTTAAGGGGAGCTAATGGGAGCGGAAAAAGCCTACGTTTCGGCGGATCAAGTTGTTCTCGATCCATCAATTCTTGAGAAAAGCGCAATCGAGCGTATGCCAAACCCAACGGGTTGGCGTATGCTGGTTCTGCCTTGGGCGGGCGTTGCGCAAACCAGGGGGGGCATACACCTCACTAAAACCACAATGGATCGAGAAGCACTCGCAACTGTTGTGGCTTATGTAGTGAAAATGGGCCCACTTTGTTATAACGACACGGATAAGTATGGCGATACGCCATGGTGCGAGGAGAAGCAGTGGATTTTAATCGGCCGCTACTCTGGCGCTAGGTTTAAGCTGGAAGACGGCGCCGAGGTCAGAATCATCAATGATGATGAGGTAATCGGCACAATTCTTAACCCTGACGATATAATGAGTATTTTATGATTGAGAACGCGCAACAGCAGGCTGAAGAAGAGATTCAGATTGAAATTACTGATGAAGCCGAGCAACCGGAGCAGTCGAAGGATGAGCTTGACGAATATTCCAAGCGGGTCTCTCGGCGTGTAAATAAACTGAATGCGCGAGCGCGAGAGGCAGAGGAAAGAGCCGCCGCCGCAGAGCGTCTTGCTCAGGAACGCGCGCAACAGCTTCACCAGTATCAAAATCTTGCCATTTCTCACGAAAGTGCGGCTTTGACGGCCGAAGAAGAGAAAATTAAGGCGCAAGAAGCGCAAGTTGACGACATTTTCCGTCAAGCGGTGCAAAGTGGTGACGCTGAATTGCAATCCAAAGCCACGACGCTCAAAAATGAAGTGGCCATCCGCAAAGAAAAGCTAAATACCGCCAAGGCACGCAGAGAGGCGCAGGCTCAACAACAAGAGCAATACCAGCCCTATCAAGAGCAGGCCCCCCAGCAACAGCAGGAAGTGCCTCAAGTGGAGCCAACGAAAGAAGCATTGGCTTGGCATGAGACTAATCCCTGGTATGGGGACGCGGAAAATGAAGATCACAAGCAAGCTACGCAGTTTGCTTATTTCACCCATTACAACTTAATAAGCGAGGGGTATGAGCCTGATTCTGAAGATTATTATCAGGCACTAGATTCCCGTGTCGAAAGAGCTTATCCTAATCTACCAAGGCAGAGTCGTGAGGCACCGCCTGAACAGATCGAGCAAAGAGAGAGCCAGCCCGCCGTGCAACGAGTTGCCTCCGCCCAAAGTAGTGGTCGATCACAAACACGAGTGAAAAAGGACGGTGTTCGTTTCAGCAATAGCGAACTTGAACGGATTCGCGGATTGAAGCCGCACAATATGACTGAGGAACAATGGGTCAAAACAGTGGCGAAAGAGAAGCAAAAAATCCAACAGAGGGCTAACTAATGTCTGAAGCGAAAAAAAACACACGTTCTGGCCGTGACAGCGGAGCGCACGTTAATCAGGCTCGGCGACAACCATGGCGCCCAGTGCGAAAGTTAGAGACTCCACCTGCCCCTCCCGGTTATGTATACCGCTGGATCAGAGAGTCAATGCTAGGCAGTGAGGACAGAGCGAATGTTTCGCGACGTCTACGCGAAGGATGGGAGCTGGTGCGCGGCACCGACCTTCCTCCTGAGTTTGAACTGCCTACGCTAGATAACGGTCGACACGAAGGCGTTGTGTATAACGAAGGTTTGTTGTTGGCTAAGATTCCCGAGGAGACGGTCAAAGAGCGTAACGAGTATTACGCAGACAAGACCGAAACAGCGACTGCCGCGTTGGACAATAATATGTTCAATGAAGCCGCCGCAGATTCTCGATATGTTAAGTATGATCCTAGCCGCTCAAGCCGTGTTTCTTTTGGCAAGCAGTAAATAGGAGAGTTCCGACATGGCAAATAAAGATGCCGCTTTTGGACTGAAGCCTGCTCGAATGATGGGTGGCGCTCCGTTTTCTGGTGGTCAATCGCGTTATAGAATCGCCAACAATCAGTCAGGCGCTATCTTCCAAGGCGACTTGGTTAAGCAACTGACTGGCGGTACTGTTTCGCGGGCGGCCGCTAGTTCTACTGTACCCGTTGTAGGAGTTTTCAACGGCGTTCAGTACACGGACCCAACCTCGAAAGAGCAGATTTTCGCAAATCATTACCCCGGCGCGGTAGCCGCAGATGACATCATCGCTTTTGTAGTTGATGATCCAAATGTGGTTTTCGAAGTGCAGGCAGACGATACGTTCCCAGTAGCCGACCTTTTCGGCAACTTTGACATCGTTGACCAAAGCACAACGGGTGACACTAGCTCTGGCAGATCAAATATGGAGTTGGACGTAACGACTGGTGCTACCACCACGACGTTGCCGCTCAAGGCCATTGACATCAGTCAGGATCCCGATAACGACGACGTAGCAAGCGCAAACACCAATGTTATGGTTGTAATTCAAAACCATATCGCGGGTGTCAAAGGCGCTGGCTTAGCATAAGGAGGCTAAAACATGGCTATTTCACGAGCCCAATTAGCCAAAGAGCTTGAGCCGGGTCTCAACGCGCTGTTTGGTATGAGCTATGACTCTTACGACAGAGAGTACGAGGAAATCTTCGCTATCGAAGACTCCGAGCGTGCCTTTGAAGAAGAGGTTTTGATTACGGGTTTCGGCTCTGCGCCGACAAAAACTGAGGGTGCTGGCGTTACTTTTGACACCGCATCTGAAGGTTTTACCGCCCGTTATACCCACGACACCATCGCACTGGCTTTCAGCCTCACGAGCGAAGCTGTCGAAGACAACCTGTATGACTCTCTTGGTCGCCGTTATGTGAAAGCGCTTGCGCGATCCATGGCAAACACCAAGGAAGTAAAGGGTGCAGATGTTCTCAACAATGCTTTCAGCTCCAGCTTTGCTGGAGGTGACGGGCAACCGTTGATCTCAACCGCTCACCCGCTTGCGGGCGGCGGAACATTGGCTAATCGTGCGACCACGATGGCTGACCTAAACGAGACTTCTCTGGAAGATGCGCTGATTGACATCAGCACTTTCACTGATGATCGCGGTCTGACTATCTCGGTTCAAGCGACTAAGCTGGTTGTACCACCTCAGTTGGTTTTCGTTGCTGACAGAATCCTGAACTCAACTTTGCGTTCGGGCACTGCTGACAACGACGTCAACGCTATTCGTAACACTGGCGTTCTTCCGCAAGGCTACACGGTCAATCACTACTTGGCCGACCCAGATGCCTTCTTTATCCTGACTTCGGTCACGGATGCGGGTGAAGGACTCAAGATGTTCCAGCGAACAGCGATGGAAACCAGCATGGAGCCTGACTTCTCCACTGACAACATTCGGTACAAGGCCCGTGAGCGTTATAGCTTCGGCTTCTCCGATTGGCGTGGGGTATACGGCTCGCAAGGAGCTTAATTCAAGCTCGACTCCTAAGAGTATTGGGGCCTTCGGGCCCCTTTTTTTTATTTTTTTTGCGGAGTAAACTGATGGAGTCTAATGGTCATTGCATAGGGCGATGACTGGTTCAGAAGGAGAACTGTTATGACAACCCACTTTACCTCTGGCGTCACTAACGTCGGCGCAGGAAGCACTCTTGGCAGAGCAAAAATGCCTGCCCCAGCCAAATATCACGTTTACCACAACGACTTTGACACCTATCTGGCATCCGACTGGACAATTACCACCACTGAGGGCGGCTCTGGCAATGCCTCTGAAGCTCTCGGCGATGGTGACGGCGGGCTCTTGGTCATCACGAACGATGACGCGGACAACGACAACGATTTCCTCCAGCTTGTTAAGGAAGGATTTAAGTATGAAGCTGGCAAACAGTTGGCTTTCAACGCTCGAT
>CAACVD010000782.1_pt1 | contig 15372 bp, 8 predicted proteins | sample 2381771 | NCBI WGS metagenome assembly CAACVD01 (sample SAMEA5211965, study PRJEB30684) | marine metagenome | biome: Marine; feature: Epipelagic; material: Water | collected 2015-10-15 | depth 15 m | reverse complement strand
GCTGCTTCTGTGTTGTGGTCATCATGCCCCCCGCTTGAGCCTTCTTGCGGGGTTTTTTCTTTTTGGTAGCCATGCCGCCGTACATCATCGGCTTACGCTTGGACATGCCACCATACATCATGGCCTTGCGTGGGCCGTTGTTGTACATCTTCATGGGTTTCTCCTTACGGGATAGTAGTGGGAAGGCCCGTTCCCATAGGGCCAGTTAATGTTCCTGTCGGGGCATCTGGTATATTCAGAGGTTGCCCTGTAGGAGTGTCCGGCGGGAATCCGGCGCTTAGTTTGTCCATCGGAGTTGCCGACACTGTAAAGGTTCGATCAGCAGCATCGATAACCTTTTTCTTCTGCGGCTCGTCCACACGGCTGGACAAAGCAAAGTGTTGTACAATCGCTTCTGTAAATCGTGCGTTTCTTTCTGGGGCAAGAGGCTTGCCTGTTCTTACAATTTCTATAAAGTCTCTTCCGAGTTGAGGATCAGTTAAAACGGCAGTCAAAAACTCGTGATTGCTGAAGCGTAGCTGCTGTAACACGGCTTCCGTTCCAACATACTGCGGACGAACAACGCCCCTGTTGATTGCATAGATACGGCTGATATAGCTTTCTACAGACAGAGCGCGAGGGATGCCCCGTACGTTTACTTTGCCCGAGTTCAACTGTGCTAGAGGATTGTCTTGCAACTCGACAAGAACACCCGCGATAGCTTCCATGACTTCGTAGTTTTCGTTGCCAAGGATAGCACGTGCTGTGGCTGCTTCTCCCGGAGTTTCCCCGAGATATTTCAACAACTCTTGTGGATTCTCTACCAGAAGATCAGTGAACGTGGTGGACACTTTGCCATCCAAAGACTGATCCACCTTGGCTAACTTAGCGCCTGTTCTGGTGAAGACTCTCCGACGTATGCCTTGCAGATACGCTGCACGTAAGATGTTGTCTACATCCTGTGATGTGTACTTTTGTGTACCGTTAGCGTTAGCAAGTTTCAGCATGGAAGATTTTATCGTCGTGTATCTGTCCATGCCCCCTTCAATCAAGACATCTGCGATATCGCTTGCTCGTTGATTGTCAGATGTCAGTCGGCCCACAACGCTCAGAGCGTCTTGCAAACCTTCCTTTAGTTGTCGTGCGGGTTCGACTGCGGCAGCAAGCTGATCAGCGATCAGTTGATTTGCTTCCTTGACTGCTTCGCTGTGAACTGCAGCACCAACATTTTTTTCGTTGAATCCCGTGACATCATCAACAAGATTAGGGAAGTTTACAAGGGGCACTTCCGTTACGCTGCCGTCAGGAGCCATTTCTACAACTTTGATATTCTCGTCGATTGTCTTGGCTATCTTGTTGATTTCGACTTCGTTTAGTGTGCCTGCCTTGCGGAGCCTGTCAACTTCTTGTGCTAGGGCAACTTGCACAATGACTTTTTGCGACTCAGCAAACGGAGTGCCCTGCACAAGACGACGAGTAGGCTTCGTGTCCCCGGGTAACAGGACAAGCTGCCCCCCTGCGTCGTGCATCGCTTGAATGTATTCGGTTGATTGTTTTGGATCGGTGAGCGTTTTTAGTGTTAGCCACTCTGTTGGCAGCATCTTTGTTTCTTGACCCGTTGGGAATCTTGCACTGGGAACAGCTTCCTGTACAGAGACCCGTCCGTTGAACAAGCGTTGCTGTATGAACGATCCGCCCACACGATCATGGAAATCTTCTTTGTACTGTCGATAGTTTTGATTGGCACGGCGCAAGTATTCGACAAAAGACTCGGGTGCATTGTCTCCTATTTTTACGAACAGTTGTCCAACGGGAACACCATCAACAGAGAATTGTTCAAACTTTGGCTGTATAGATTTACGCGATAGATCGTACATAAGTCCGGCTGCTGCACCGTCACCCTTCTGATTAAATTTGTGAGCTTGCTGCAACACGATTTGATCGAGTTTAGCAAGACCATCAGGCGACATGTCAAACAGAGACAAAGCATCAGCGTCATCAGCATCTAATTCCTGCAGAGCTAATGCTATTTGTGCAGGCACACTGCGCTTTTTGTCAAACACAACAGGGTTGTCCGGGTCCGCTTCCAGACTCTTACGCAGTTGCTTGTAAACATCATCAAGTGTTCTACCACTCTGTTGAGCCAACTGTATGAAAATGGGTTCGCTTAATTCTACTATCAACTCGTCAACAAGACCGCCAGATGCATTCTTGCCTGTGAGGACACTACCAACTGTGCTGTTTAAATCACGTATAGCACTAAACGCATTTACGGTGGGTTTGCCCTGCAGAGAATCAGTTGCCGTGCTGTACACAGCTTTTGTTTTCAGAAGCCGGTATGGACGGGTGGCATCTGCATAACGAACTTCGTGCAATCCTTCGAGAGAGAACGAAAACAAAGTGCCTGCATCGGTAGTCAAAGGTATGTCTGCAGCCTTTGCGCCATCCGGATCATCTATCAGTATCTGGTTACGCGGCACAGCAGGGGCACCAATCTGCTGTATCAGCGTGTTGCCTCGTTGAGCTACCGCTAGACTTATGGATGTCAAAGCACCCTCGGACAAGCGTTCGTATGCTGCTTCGTCAATTGCGTCCTCTACAAACAGTTCCCTCTCCAGCAGATTACGTACTGCAATATTGAAGGGAACGGTCGTTTGGGACTCATCCATAGCCATGATACCGTCGGGGTCTACAACCTTACGATTGAGAGTCAAGCTGTTCAAGTAATGATCCAGCCCCTCTTCCGTGATTGTTGTGATGTCTTTTTCTAGTTGCCCACGCAAGTCCTCTCCCTGCTTGGACATACCCCGCATGAATGTAAAGAACATGTTTGCCGAGTCTGGAGATTGTCCTGCTTGTTGCGGTCCCTGTACAACGTCGGCTCCCATGTCTTGAATCAGTCTGTTCAGTTCCCCGTTCAGTTCGCGCAGTGTCAACTCGCTCTCTTGAAAAGCCTCAACAACTTTGGGATCAAATATCTCTCCCGCCGCTAGTCCTTGACGAAGAGTGTTTGCAAAATGCCGCAGAGTAACCAAGTCTGTGACGACGGGAAGGGCTGCTTCAAGATACTTACGATCAATGCCCTGCGCCTCTAGCTTGTCAAAGTGAACCATGAGACGGGTAGCGTTGGCCTCAATCATGCGCTGATATCCCGGGTTCTGCTTGGACATCTCGGTCACAAAGAATTCTAGTTGTTTCCTACGATCTGCGTTTCCTCCTCGAAGAGTCATGCCTTTAACGGCTCGTAGTCCTCTCGGGGCGCTACCCTTCACCATGGACACGGTAAAGCCCGTGAACAAGCCTATCAACGAGGCCAGCGCAGGATCGACCATTTCAAACTCTGCACCAAAGAAATGTTCAAAGGTAGCAGCACCTGTCAGCATGTAAGCGTCTTGCACTCGTAGGTCGCGCAATTCTTTCGGTACTGCGCTGTTTCTTTCGGCCAGATTCATCGTGTTTTTATTTTGGTTTATTTTATCCTGCAGAGCGGATATCTCCTGAACACGAATTTCCGAAGGATTATTCGCCTGTGCCCTGCGTAGTGATCGTAGTTGAACATACTGTTCTGCAAGCACACCTCTGACGCCAGCTACTTCCGCACGGAATTTAGGCTCTAGCTTTGTGTCAGCGATCTGATACGCTAAAGCCAGACGAGATTCTATGTTACCCTTGGAGTAGTACGTACCAGTCAATCCTCGTCCCAAGAAGGGCACTGCGTCAACAATGGGACCAGATACGTTTTTCTGTCTCATTTTAACGAAGCTATCGAACAACTCGTCTGCTGTTCTGTCGGGGTCTACTCGTAGTTCGTTTGCTACAAAGGTTTCAAACAGCCCTAGCTCCTTTGCAGACATGCCAGAACGAGCCGCAAAGGTGGCCTTTGACGGGGCTAGTATTTCTGCAGCCAGTCGAGTTGCACGAGGTAATAGGCCCGTGTAAGTGTAGCCCAGTCTATTAGCGGTATCTATATCGATGACGATGCCCCTTCTGGCGTATCTATCCTGCAGACTTTGACCCAGTGTAGGCCAGATGTCATCGAGCAACTTTTGCCTGCCACTGAAGTGGGTGATGCTGTCGCGATCCTGTCCGGTGATTGACCCATCGAACCAGTCAAGCGTTTCCCCTGCGAGATACAGACCTGCCTCAATCGTACCTCTTCCCAGAATTTCTCCGGTCCCTTTGATTATGTTGTCTAAATCACCCATGGTCGGATCAGACAACCGATCCCGTATGATGGTGAGACGCCCTCTTTGACCCACGCCCTGCTGAATAAGGAGATTGTTCAGGTATCCGCCGAATAAAGGACGACCAACTCTGGGATCAGCTAAATTTGCGGACATCATCATAGTCGCAAAACGAACTCTCTCCAGATCGCTCGGCGTCATATCAGCGGTGTTTATCTGTAGTCCGTCTTTTACCACGCCTGTGTTAAGATTTTTGGGCGGTTGATACGCTTCCATAATTTTTTTGTAAAAGGGTATCTGTAATTCGATATCATCGACTACTATTTTTTCTGCACCGAATCTATCTAGTCTGTCAACTCGTTGTGCAAGAGAATCTTCGGGCTTTAACGAGATGGGATTGCCACGTCCGTCTATCCCGATAGTCGCCCGATTTACCATTGCGACAATTTCAGGATTACTAAAGTCGTAGACCTCTGCCATAGATACGTTGGGCAGCACCTTGTCCCTGTCTATTGCGTAAAAGGGATCACGTTCGACCTGTCCTCCCATTCCGGTTACGCCTATGCCCCCGGGCAGTTGAACATCAAACATTGACTCGTCTACAGTCGTGATCCGGCTAGGATCAAGGACTTCAGCTTTCGGTTCAGGGCGAGTTCCTCGCCGCGTTACCTCTGGCTCGTTCTTCTTCTTTTGCGAATCCAGTAGCTCTTGGAACTGCTGTGCTGCGTCACGAAGTTCGGTCATCTGTCTTTCACCCGACTTTCATGTAATATCATTAGTTGATTTTTCATCGCTGGGGGTATTTTATCACTTGCAATAAAGTCATCGTAACTTGAGAACGAGAGAATACTTCCGTCATCATCCTTCAAATCGTCATTTTGCAGGAACAAATTCACACGGTTTAAGAATTCTTTGTGTTGTGCTTCGGGTATTCTGGGTCCGGCGGGAGCGTCATCATCTGGATTCATCGTGGATACGTTTTCTCCATTGACGAATTCTATTCTGTTACGCAAGTTGTCTTCTACGCTAAACTGACTCTTTGTCTCCAAATCAGTCAAAATCATCGCATTGAGAACGACCTGATTATTCTTGTTTGACAGGGCCGCTCCTCTCTGCGCTCTGTACATCAGATCGTCTCGAAGCAGGCTCATCACCGCAAATTCGTTTTCGGGGGTGGACATACCGCCGTTCAAGAAGTTAAGAACATTCTGTACGTCTTGGTCGGATATTGTCCGTCCTCCTGTTCCACCCTGTAGAGCGGATGCAACGCTGTAGGCAATGACGTAGTTTAGGTATCGGCGTCTAGCTGCGTTGGCTGTGATAGAATTGGTGCTTACCATATCCCTTTGGATTTCTGCTAGGTCAGAGATCCTTTTCTTTCTTGCATCGGCTTCTTTTGCTTGGAATGTTTCTTGGCTTTGTCCCTGATTGTAAAATGAAGAAGTGGCCCTTCCAAATTTTCCAAACTGATCCTGCACCATTGTGCCTACATCAGGAGACCCGGCATCAATGGCAGTCACTACTTTTTCTGTGTTACTTAGCAGAGAAAGCGCACCGGCAATGACAGGATTATCTTTGTCGATTCCTACCGTTCCCAAGCCAACTCGCACACCCGCCTTTACGTTTTCGACAAAGCTGGACAGAGTTAACAACGCTTCTCCTGCGCGCTGACCAAACGGTGTGCGCTCGTAAGTAATCAAACCGTCTTCGCCCTTATTAATAATGAAGATTTGCGACATGGCTTCCGTAAGCAGTCGGGATGCTTCTAGAGAGGAACGTGCGATAGCTGCCTCTTCGGACTGCATGTCATCAAACCGTTTGCCTTTGAACGTCTTGTTCTTAAAATCGTTGACGCGATAAAAGGTGTCGAGATCGGCGCTTCTGTCTTCCAGTTGCGGAGAGAACACGCTGACTAAAGCGAGTTTGTCATTGAATGTGGGATGCACACTCTCATTAACAACTTTACCATTAGCAAGAAGTTTTGCTTGTGGTGATGCTCCCATTACAACAGTTGCCACTTGCTCTAGTTCTTTTGCGTTTGCTTCGTATCCGGGCACAGCAGGATCGTATGCAAGCGTAGCGTTTCTTAGGACATTACCTGCAATAGAGTTGGAACTGGGATTTGTAGATAGCTGTGCTAAATTTCGCAGCCCATACTGTGACGGCGCTGCGGCAAGAGGACTAGCAGGGTTTCCAAAAACAGAGGGATACGAACGAACTGCGTTTCCTACCCGGCTTCTTGCTGCGTTTTCGCTAAAACCACTATTGGCAGACCATTGAAGAAGCGCAGTAAAGGCATCCTTGTGCTTTGGCTCTGTTATAAACTGAGGCACACCCACAGCCGTGCCATTATCAAGGTCTACAACGAACGATGCGTTAAAGACAGGCGACCCTTCTTCTGCACCCATCGCTTTACCCAATCGAACAACCTCGTCAGCAGCCATGTTTCTTGCACGAGAGTAGAAGTACCTGTAGAAACTGTTGCCTTGTGCTGTATTGTCTTTCGCGTCAAACCTGTCTCCTACCTTAAAGTAGGTCGGGTAAGCGTACTGGCTTACGCTCATTAGAAGTTCCGGCTGTAGCATTAGACCCCCTTGTGGGTCAAGTATGCCAGCCTTCCGACTTTCTTTTTGCAAAATGTCGTTGTACATGTGATTGTAGACTGTGTCTAGACTGCCAGCGTTCATCGTTGTCCAGTCGAAACCTTCTCCGACCTTATTGCGGATGAAACGATCCATGCTTCTTTCATATTCATCTGTGCTTTTACTGGACGGAATAAACGTCTGTTCTTTTCCATCGACAGTCCACGTCAAAGGCGCTGAAGCAAACGCTCCCGTGCTTTCAGAAGCGGCCTTGACGCCGAGTGCAGTCATAAGTTGATTGTTCACTTCGTTGCTGAATATATACTGCGTTCGTTCTTCGTCTCCGAACATCATAAGTTTTGCTGATCCCGTAAGTATATCGAAATCGACATTGCTATCTTGGAGACTTTTCACTCGCTTTTTGAGTGTATTCATACCGCCTCTTTCGTCATAAAAGAAATCGCCATCAGTTTCACCTTGCACTAAAATACGTGCGAAGGGACGAGACGGCTTTGTCTGGACTGGGGCGGTTGGCTTCGTATCATCTTCGACAAGTCCCTTGTAATAAGCAGGCATAAACTGGATGTTTTCGATTGAGCCGTTAGGCATTCTGTCGCCCCGTCCCACTCGCTTGAGACCTGTCATAGCGTCAGCATGCTCTGGAGAATTTATCGGCAAGCCAGACATTACGAAGTATTGCGACCATCCCTCTCTTGACGTGGCTCCAACATCATCGTTGGCAAACGCCTCTGTTTCTGGAAGATACTCGGCACCTCTGGAGAAAATATCTATTTCAAAGGGTTTTACTTCAGGAGACTCGGGATGGTTGACGATTTTACCACCTATTTTAGTCGCAAAGGTCTTTGCATCCTCCGGAATCTCATCGTCTAGACCGTATGCAGCCACCCTGCCACCCTGCAAGGCGTACGTAGTCACTTTGTTCTCGCGCTCTTTGCGCTTGTTGGACTCGTGTCCCGCTGCCATAAAGTACATCAATTCGAGCGGACTAAACATCTATTGCTCCTCCACCCCTAAGAATGATTCTTGTTTTACTCTTGCCTCTTCTGCAGGCCCTTCTCGCAACGCGGCTGTCAATTCTTCTGTGCGTTTCACGTTCTCGCGTTGCTCTTTGTTCATCTCTTCAACCATGCCTGCAAATAGTTTTGGATTGTTCTCTTTCAGTATCTCGAAGAAGTTCTCGTCAGTCACATCCCCCTCGACAGGTGCGCTGTCAACGAACATCTTCGGTTCAAAGCCGGTTTGCAAAGCCAAGTCTACAAGGAAGATGCCAATAGCCGGTTTGATAAGTTCGGCAACATCCGGCGTAAATTGACCCTCCAAGAAGCCCTTGAAAGAAATTTGTGTCACTAACTCTTCTACAGTGATGCCTGCCATCATCAGCTTCAACAGGTCGTCCTTGATAGGACCGCCCATGATCGTATCGATGGTGAAGTCTATCACGTCGTCCGGATCAGTAAATCTTGGCGGTTGTTCCCACGGCCATTTGCCCGGAGCATCTGTAAGAGAGTTACCCGGTGGAGCGGCTAGGGCTGTAATTTTATCCATCATGGTGTGTCACCTACTACGAGGCCATTTTTTTGTAACTACGTTTTCTACCCGCTGTGGTGGTTGCAGGTAGTGCCACCCCTGTTACCGCAGGCAGTTTTGATGCGGCAGGCATACCGATGGTGGCTCGTACCTGTCTTGCAAGGTACTGTTGCGTAGCATCTCGACCAAGAGCGGCAGCTAGTGCGCCCCCTCTGCCCGTTTGAAACAACTGCGCTCGTCCTGCTTGGAAGTTGAGGTCGCTTCTAGCCCCGTATCCAGATACATCAATCTGAGGCATGCTGGGAGGTCGTCCAAATTCTGCACCGAGTGCTTTGGAAAACAGACTGACTGCGTTTTCGTCGTCTCTTCCCTGACCTATGCCCAAGAAGCTGCCCACCCCTGTGATGGCTTGTCCTACTTTAGACTGCCCGAAAGCCGTCTGACCAAAGGGGGTTACATCTAATTTGTTGAACGTGCTTGCTGCCATCCCCTTACCAGTGTAATAGAATTTACCGGCGTCATAATCGTAGGCAGTGTCACCAAACAGATACTTACTACCAAAGTACGTACCGGCGATCATTGCGCCTACTTTAAGAGTGTTACCACCGAGAGCTTTGGACAACCAACTCATTTACTAACTCCAAATCTTGTCGATAATCCCGATCTTCAGGAAGTTATCGTATTTTTTATCATAGGCATCTTCGTTTGCCGCAATCGCAGCAGCCTGCATAGCTGCATTGTGTGCGCGGTCCCGTGCGTTTTCGGATATTTTTGCAACCCATGCGGCCTTATCCCGATACTTCTGCCACAGGTTGTTCAGTGCGTTCTGCTGTATGCCCAACAGATTGAGAGCGTTCTGCCGATTTGCTTCGTTCTGTTGTGCAGTGTTGCGGGTGTTAACATTCCTGCGCCACACAGCATTTGACTGATCAATCTCCAATCGCATGTTAGCATTGAATTGTTCCGTTGCAGTCTCCATCTGTGCGTTGTACTGCTGTATTGCAACACTCTGATTAGAATTAAACTGTTGTGCCGCTATGTTACGTGCAATGTTGGACGCTTCTATCTGTGTGCCCAACTCTGTAAAGAATGTGTTTATCTCGTTTTCGGATTTTGCGTTAAATTGCTTTTGTGCGTTCTCTGCAGCCTGATCGTTAAGCAAAGCCTGCAACTTGGACTGATACGTGAGGGTGTTAGCCTGCTGTTCGTTTGTCAGATTAGCCATGTCCATCGACAGAAAGGCTTTTGCATTTGTCACAGCAGCCTGCTGGCGATTGTTTAGATTAGCCATGTCCATTTGCAACATGGCAGCAGCGTTTTGCAACGCGGCCTGTTGCTCGTTGTTTAAGTTTTGCAACTGGATAGTTGCGTACTTGTTAGCGTCTTGGGCGGCAATCGGGATGCCCGACTCCATCATGGCCTGCATGGTAGCTGCAGCAGCCATAGAGGACGCACCCAGACCTCTCGACTGCATCAGACCAGACACTTTTCGTACGGCGGGTGCGGCCCACGGAGGAGGAGGTCCGCCCTCTTCGATGCCCTTAAACAGTTCCGCAAGCTGGTAACGAGTGGTGGCTCTTGGATCAAGGTCTTGGACAGCGGCAGTAGCAAGGGACTCTTTTGACACAGTCCCCTGTGCCGCCTTCATGATTGCATCTTCAGAGACCTTACCCTTTGCGGCCTCTGCCTCGCCTACCTTTTTTGCAACATCTGCTGTGGCATCGTAAGAAGCAGGATCAAACTCTTCAGGTTTTTTTTGATCGGTGGCTGTTATATCATCAGGCTTGACGATCTCGGTAGGATCGGATACTATTTTGCCCTTAGTGTCTAGTAGCTCGTCGTCTTGGACCTTTTGATCAACAGGCTTAATTTTTGTGTCTTCAGGAAGAGTAGAATCAGTCTTCGCCTGTTTTTTCATTTGCTTGACAACGTCTTTGTCCGCCTGAGTAATGTTCTGGTCATCGTCTGCCATTGTTACCTAAGTCCCATAAATACGGAGACGACCATAGCCACGACTAAAATCGTACTCCCCATAATCATCGCTTCCAGTCGCCACATGCGCTTGTCCAATGCGTCTAGCTTCCCATGAACCAACTCACGGAACATGGCACACTCCTTCTCGTGCGCTTCTAGCTGCAACTGTGTTTTGAGTTCCTGTTCCATGCGAGGTTCCGTGGTGAGTTTCATTACGATGCAGTGTAGCCCTGACCCGCAGTGATGGCAGCATTGACCGCTGTCATGTCTTCGGTAGTCCAGTAGTCTTTGGCCACCATCAGTTCAAGATGCTCGACGTTGCGGTCAACACAGTCTTGCCTGTCGGCTGCGTCTTCGCCAGCCATCTGTGTGCCAGCAATGATGGCGTTGATAAGGTCAACGCTGTGACCCATTGCTGTGTAGTCTTGTGCGATTTGTTCGCTAGTGATTTCGTCCATTGGTAACTCCTCTAGTTGGACTCAAGTGTGGCTATACGTGCGTTAGCCTCATCAAGTTGTTGCTTCAGTTCTTTGACAGCATTTACCAGATACCAAGTCATATTGGCTGGGTCTACCGACATACAACCAGTGCTTTCTGTTTTTACCATATCTGGCAGCACTGTCTGAATTTCTTGGGCGATAACACCAAGCTGTGTGCCTTGCTTGTGAATAGCACAAGCTGGCGATAATTCTGTGATTTCATCTTCAGTGCGATATTCAAAGTTTTTCACATCAACTTGCATAATCTCTGCAAGACCGGTGCTGTTGCCCTGAATATTTTTCTTAATGCGACGGTCAGAAGTTGTGGCAAAGTTTGCTGAATTATTACCTGCAAAGACAGCACCATTACCAGCGGATATAAATGCCGTGCTTGCCCCCTTGCCAACCATCCCGTTGGAGCCTAAAACGACTTCGTTGCTTACTGTTGCACTAGAGGCACGACATAATATGCCAATCATTGTGTTATTTTGGCCGGTAGTTGTTACTTGATTAGCCTGAAGACCAAGAGAAGTGTTGTTAGTTCCGGTAGTGCAGTTGTTAAGAGACTCATGACCTACGGCTACATTGTTACCGCCAGTGGTGTTTGCAGCAAATGCTGAACCTCCCACAACTACATTGTTTGAGCCAGAAGTAAGAGCATATCCTGCGTTGTCACCAACAATATTATTAAGGTTGCCTGTGACAGTGGCACCGGCAGCGGCATTATCACCAATGATGATATTCTGCTGGGCTGTCGTCATCAGCGCAGCAGCGTTGTTTCCTATACAAACATTTTCACCGTTGCCCGTACTAATAGCTGAACCGGCATTTTGACCGACAAGGGTGTTGTTTGGGGACGTAGTGATAGCGTCACCGGCATTAGCGCCGACAACTGTGTTGTTAGCAGCAGTAATGTTGGAGTTGAGTGCCGCATAACCCACCGCTGTGTTGTTGTTGGCGGTTGTATTACTGCCAAGCGCACCCTGACCAAGTGCAACATTTTGGTCGCCCTCTGTGTTTGCATCCAGCGCAGCATAGCCCACCGCAGTATTGCTGGCACCTGTGGTGTTAGCTTGCATTGCTATAGAACCAACAACGGTGTTCTTGCTGGCAGTTGTGTTATTGGTCAGCGCCTGACGGCCAACAGCCACATTGTTATTGCCTGTTGTGTTGTCAAGCAAAGCAGACGATCCAACGGCGGTGTTACTATTTGCGGTGGTGTTTGACCCAAGTGCAGCCTTACCGAGGGCTGTATTCTCGTCGCCTTCTGTATTTGCGTCCAAAGCACGTTGACCCACTGCGGTGTTTGAACTTCCCGTAGTGTTCACCTCTAAAGCCTTGCGTCCAACGGCGGTGTTTTGTGCGCCTGTAGTATTTGCGCCTAGCGCACCTTGACCAACTGCAACGAGTTCAGACCCCGATGTATTCGCATCAAGTGCCTCATGCCCAACCCCTGTATTATTGCTGGCTGTGTTCAAATACAGAACGCCATACCCAACTGCGGTATTATAAGATTGAGTTGTAGATACTCCAGAAGTTAGTGCGCCAATCGCAGTGTTCTGTGTGCCAGTGGTGTTTGCCCCAAGTGCATCTTTACCCACCGCCGTGTTGTTTGATGCTGTTGTTGTCGCATCACCCGATTGATGCCCAAAGAACGTGTTTGAGTCACCAGTTGTGATTGATGAACCAGAGTTATGACCAACTCCTGTGTTGGCTGTGGAGTCTGTTACTGAAGTAAGAGTATTGTATCCAACCGCTACGTTTTCTGTGCCAGTGGTACTAGCGTCTAAAGAATTACTGCCAACAGCGACATTGTATGCGCCAGTGGTGTTTGCGGCAAGGGCATTGTAGCCAAGACCAGTGTTGTTACTTGCCGTTGTATTGCTTGTAAGCGAATTAAAACCAACAGCAGTATTGTTAGATGCTGTGGTATTAGCATCAAGAGAAGCATAACCGATAGCCACATTGCTGCCGCCAGACAGTGAACCTCCACTTAATGCCCCATCACCCAACGCCACATTGTTTGTGCCTGTTGGAAAGTTACCGTCGAGCTTAATCGTGCCGCCGTCCACGCTGACGTTGCCAGCAACGGTGAGGCCGTCTGTGACTGCTGTGCCGGTCACGTCGATGCCGGTGCTGCTTGTTTCCAGCTTGGTTGCATTGTCGTGCTTGACAGCCACGCTGCCGTTGTTGGTGCAGACGATGTAGTTCTCAGTGGCAGCACCGTTCATGATATTGACGTTGTTTCCTGAGATTCTCAGATCGCCTGTGCCAGCGTCTTGCACATATGAATGTGTTCCATCGTGATAAATCTGCAGGTCATTGCCAGCACCGAAGATGGCCTTGTCGCTGTCGCCAAAGCTGGCGTTGGTGGTAAACGCTACTGCACCAGTGCCGTTTGGCGTGATGTTGATGTTGCCATTCGTGTCGGTGGACGAGATGGTGTTGCCATCAACCTTGATGTTATCTACGCGCAAGTCCGTTACAGCGGAGTTCGTACCGATTGTCACGCCGTCAACAGACCCGCCGTTGATGTCTGCTGTGTCCGCAACGAGGCTGTCGATATTCACCGTACCGTCAAAGAACCCGTCCTTGAACTCCAACGATGACGAACCCAAGTCGAGAGTGTTGTCCGTCTTCGGTGTCACCGCCGACGCACTGACTACGAGGTCTTGGACCGGACCCAACTTCGTAATCGGGCCACCCTCTGCAGACGTGCCGTCGTGTGTGTGACCCGTGCTAGAATTGAACGCGGACTCTACGGCGTCGAATTCACCGTCGAGGTCCGAAGCGTTGATGATGTTGCCATCCGCGATATTGTTACCAGTATCGTTACGAGTGTAGCCCGTACCCATGTGTTATCTCCCTTTTAGCGTCTGCCGTAGGTTCCGTATTCGAGCGTCAAGGCATCCAACGAATACGGGGGATTCGTGGAGTCTGATGTAAACACCAGCGACACAACGAATCCCGATCCTACTGTTTGACTGTCAAATAGACGCTTAATAGTTCCCCCGTAAGTTCCGGTTCCGAATGTCGCATCGCCGTAGAAGGCAATCGCATTCGATCCGGATGTGTTGTTAAAGTTTATCTCTTGCGGTTGAATTACGTCCGACTCCTCGAAGTCGTACTTCAACGCAACATCTGTCGTCACACTACCCTGCGGATCAGTGTACAAAAAGATACGATAGAACGTCTTTCGTACACGTGGATCGTTGATTGGCAGGAACGGAGTTGAAAAGGTTGCTGGAATGTTAGCCCCATCGAAGTTATTTGCCGACTCCATCTGATACACATAGCCATCATCGTGACCAAAAACAATCAACTCAACTGACCCGTTGTAGTTACTGTCTGCGACGTATGCCCGTATTCCCCGCAACTCTGCCCAGTTGATCCCCTGCTGGGTCTGTGTTCCCAAGATTCCCTGTGCAGCATCCCGCGTAATGTTCGCGTTGAAACCAAACAGGCGGTACTGGCTCTTCTCCCGGATGACAACACTCGAAAACAACGTGTTACGATTTACAAAGTTGGTAACCTCCGTCTGGATCGGCTTCGATACCGTAGCCAAGTCGAAGTCGCCAATCTTTTCCGTCGCACCAAGTGACCGAATGCCATCCGGACCTACAAAGAATATATCCCCCGCAACCTCTTGGATCGTGTCCGTCTGTGTACAACCGATATCCATCGTGATCGGCTGCAACTGAAAGTCCGCAATCGAATTACCTACCAGTCTCGATATACGTCTCTCACTAAATATTATAAGCTGTTCTCTGAAAACAATCAAGCCCGTAATTGCACTTCCGGCATTTATTACGCCGCCGCCACTCGCAGCAGAGAAATCCGAATCCGAAAACGGGGCTGTGAATGTGACATTCGCCCCCTTCGCAAAGAAGAGTTGATTCTTGAAGACGGCAACGTGCGCCGCACCGACTACGTCCGATGGGGCCGCATCCAAAACAGTGAACGTGGTGGTGTCGTAGTTGGCAGGTGCATTCGCCCCATCAACAAACACGATCTTTTCCGTGCCGCTAAAATTGTACCGCGCAGATCGTACCTTCACCGTACCGTCACGGCTCGTAGAAAGAAACGTAATTGCAGCGTTATCGGCGGGGCTAGAAGCGAGAGCCGGATTGATAGCGAGAGTAGCACCGCCGCTCGAAACCGTTGCGTCTGCCGTAACCGTATATACGAGGTCCACACCCGCAATCTTGAATACGTCACCGGCTTGAGGTGCAGCGGACAGGCCGTCTACAACGAGGCTCGAACCTGTCTGACTCGCACCATTTACAAGGACCGTTCCGTAGTTGGGTACGTTTATGTGCGTGTACCCGCTGCCTGTCGTGCGGAAGAGGTCGTCGTTACGCGACACGATCACTGAGTCTTCCCAGCTTGCAATGCCGTTGATCAGGTGGCTCGTTGTCGTCGTGGCGAACGTGACCGCCGCTGCGTTGGCCGGACTCGAAGCGAGGCTCGTAGTCAGGGTGAGAGTGGCACGGTTGTTTGTTGCGTCGTACGACACGCCGCCTGTTGCAACCGTGTACGTTCCGGTCACTCCTGTGATTGTCAGCGTGTCTCCTGCTTCCGGCGTCTTGTGTATGTTGCCGATAATCAGTGAGGTGCCAGTCTGAC
>CAACVD010000463.1_pt1 | contig 15395 bp, 11 predicted proteins | sample 2381771 | NCBI WGS metagenome assembly CAACVD01 (sample SAMEA5211965, study PRJEB30684) | marine metagenome | biome: Marine; feature: Epipelagic; material: Water | collected 2015-10-15 | depth 15 m | reverse complement strand
ACAAATCTTTTATCGGTTCCATCTGCATTTAATGGAGAATAATTAGAGGGTATCGAACACTTTTTAAGCCTTAAATCAAAAGTTCTTTCTGGGGGTTGGGAAAATGTTCTTGCATCTATTACGTTGCCAAACATAGCTGAATACGGGTAAGTAAAATTTTGATCAATTCTTTCGGTTAAGTAAGCTAAACCTACTTCCCTATTTATTAGAACCGATTCTGTTTCAAATGTTTTTTTTCCTACTTTTACAAATCTGTTCACATTTTTCCAACTTGAGCCTGGAAATAACTCTTCTTCAAGATTTAAGTTAAATTCATCAGCTTGACTTTGGCCTATTCCTACTATGTCTTTAATTTTTTTACCCTTTAGAGATCTGTTATCGGGCAAATCATTAACACTTAGCTCCGCAAGATAAGGGGAAGAAACTATTCCTTGAAATGTATATTCTTGTGTTCTTCTAAACTCGGCTAAAAATATTGCACTTGGATCAAGTCCTTGTTGTAAGGATTTTAATACTCTATTTTGTGGATTTTTATCAACATTCGGAATATCTACAAGAGTTATAGGGGTATCAATTGTAAACTGACCCGCTACCTCTATTGCTCCAGCGAAAAGACCGCCTCCAAAATTTTGATTAATCTTAGTTATAATTCCATTGGTCCCAGTTGTTAAAGCATTTTCAAATTCTAATCGCTGAAATTCTCCATAGTTTAATATTTCTGGGCTTAAATCCGATTCAATGCCTGTATATCCAAAGCCATTTTTTACGATATCTATTCCTGTTGTGCTTGAAAATAATTTACCTATAGAAGAACCGTCTATACCAAAACCAGCTAAACTACTTCCCACATTCAAAGATTGCAAAGAACCATTATTATCTCTTAAATATATTGGACCAAGTCCAGCAACAAATCCAGAAATACCAGTACTAGAAGAAACTTTGAAAGTAGAAAAACCAACTTCTAATGAAGCTGCATTATTTGCGTTTACTATATCGTCAAACAAAACAGGCAAATCATCCCCCTCAAATCCCTGATCAACCTTGAATTCAACAAATTCTGCTAAAGTTCTTCCGACTCCTTCGCCAGCACTTTGAGTATCGCTTAATGAATTTATGGCCACGGTTGGAATAACTTTCTTTACTTCGTTTTGTTGAATAATGTGTTGATACGGGTACTCGTCATAGGGTAGTGGTAAATTTGTTTGCCATGTTGCAAAACCCCTATCTAAATTTCCTACTCCTTCACTAGCTTCGCCGCCCAATCTAAATGGGCCTAATAATTCTTGCCCTATATTTATTTGTCTTTCTCCCCTGGAGTAAGATGTCATTTTTGATTGAAACTCAGATCCATTTGTAAATTCTATAGATGCATCTTGAAAATTGAATCTATGAAAAACTTCAGATTCTATACTTAATTTTATGGGCTGTCCAATTGTTTCGCCCTTCGCTGGATCTACCTGACTTGATAAAGAAGCAAAAGATATAAAGCCACTTCCGTCGTAAACGAAAGAATCATAACCACTACTTATACCACTTTGTATTTTTTGATCAATAGACGAATCTCCACTTGAAAATAAAAACTTTCCAGTTTCAAACGTTCCGTTCGATCCAGTAGCTACGTTGTCTCCTATAAAAAATAAAATGGCTCCTCCTCCAATAGCTTCCTTTAGTACAAATCTTGCTGCAACTTGTCCAGATGGAGTCACACCAGCAATACTCGTATCAACTATTCCAGAAACAAATGAAAAATCTGAAGGCACTTCATGTTTTGTTTCGTTTATATCTACAAATCTTTTTTGGCTAGATGTTCCAAATAGGGTTTCTATCAGAATATCTTGTCCAGGTACTATATATATACCATCTCCAGTCTCAAAAACGCCACTAGAATTAAATTGCATTATTCCAAAATTTGCAAAAATATTTTCGTTTTTTTGTATCCCCTCTATAAATAAAGTCCTCGAATCAGAGTCTATTACATTCTGTCCAATATTTGAATTAATATTATCAATTGCTAAAGCAATAGAAGAAGTATTTAATCTATCGACTAATTGTATGTTTTGAAATTTTAAATTTTTTTCGTTTAAAATAGAAGTAGACGGCTCTTTAATTGGATTATTATTGTAATAAACAGCCTCTAAAATGTCTAGGCCATTAGCATCAGCGCCATTTCTTTTTACTGGGCCGTGAATTGGACCCTGACAAACTAAATCCAAAGACTGCATATAAGAGATGCTTTGAAGAAGATTTGTAGTTTGTGGAGGTTTTAAAGATACATCTCCTCCAGCAGATTTTCCTCCTTTACCTCCTCCGCCTGCACCGACAACAGAGTTTAAACCTAAGCCGTTTCTAACATTTCTAGCTATCCTTTTTCCGATGTTTTTCATCTTTAATATTTACACGGAAATTGAATTTATTTCCAAATATGCTCCACTTAGCTGTCCGCTGTTTAAAATTCCAGATAAATAATATTCTCCTTCAATTTTTTCTGTGAATAAAGTTTTTTCTGTGTAACTTGATTTTTTAAATTCAAAATTATAAGCCTTATCTAGATAAATATTCAGAGATGAATCAAGAATCGGGTAACAGCCCAATTTCAAAACGCAAGGATTTTCAAGTAAAAGTTTTATACCACTTTGATCTAATAAGCCGCTTTCATTAAAGCTTAAAGATGTACTCAAATTGGTGTTTATTTGATTTTCTATTGTATTGATTTTATTTTGTATTTTTAACTCTTTTATCGTTGCTTTAATTTCTCCAGTATAAATATCACCTAATCCAAAAGAGTCTTTTGGCGCAAATTTATAAAAAATTTCTTCATCTGTGTTTGCATCTACTTCAAAAATGTAATTGCTTTTTTCAGCGGTTAATTTTTTGTAAGTCATCAAAGAATTATTTGAACATTCAAAATCTCCAGATTTTCCTGTATAAACATATACCCCTTCCAAATCATCGGATTGATTTATTTCAGCTTCCAATCTTAACAAGAGATTATTTGACAAAATATTAATCTGCTCTATTTTTGGACTTGGGTTTTTAACTGAAAACAATGCTGAATTTATTAACTTTTCATTTTCTAAAATACAAAACTCAAAATCTAAATTTCTTTGAGCTTCGCCAAAAACATCTCGATTATTCTCAAGCGTAAATTCAAAATTTGATAAATTGCAGCCTTTAACTACAGGATCTCTCCCGCTTGCCGATATTATTGTTTTTATTTTTTTGTTTTCACTTGTTTGATATTTTTTATTATCGTTATCTCTAACATCTATATTAAAGATTAAATTTGAGGATTGAGAAATTGCATAACCAGAATTTTGAAAGTAACTGTATTGGCTTGTTTTTGAACTATTTAATTTAACGCCCCTAAAATAAGGTATATAAAAATCTTTACCATATTCATCGATTTGAAAATATTGTTTTTTGGTTTGACTTGACTCTGGGTTTTTTAAAGAGGTAACTTCAAGCGTATAAACTCCAACATCATTTAAATTTTTGAATTCAAATTTAGTTTGTAAATCTTCTAATTTTTCAAAATTTTTGATAAGATACGACCCATTAGGTTTATAAACAGAAACTCGATAATTTTCTTCAGTGCCATTGTTTTGCCCAATTATTACACCAGTTAAGTCTACACCAAGAGTTTCATTCTTACCAGTCTGAAAACTAAAACTCAAAGGTTCTGTTGGTTTATTTATTACATTAGCTGGAACACCGATGTTGAATTCTTCTGTGTTTAAAACGTCTTCTAAGCCACCGTCACTTTCTATTAATTCAAATTTTCCAGAATTGTATTCTTTTGCAACTATTTCATATAGATTTGAATCAGAAGGGCTAATTTGAATTACTTTATAAAGATCATCATTTGCATTTTGCGTTAAAACATTAGTAACATAATTTTTACTTGCACTTTCAAGATAAGAAATAAAATTATTATTTTGATCTAAAGCTAATTCAGTATGGTTTTGTCCATCAATAATTCCAGTTATTGGTATTTTAACCATTTGCGATCTTTGGGCATCATCTAAATCTGCTTGAGATATTTTAAGCGAATTGAAATTTATTCCACTGTACAAATCTTTTAATTCTTTTGAACCCGTGGCTGACTGTATGAATATTCCCCCATTTTGCCCTGTAATTATTTGTCCAGTTTCTATGTTTTTTTCTATTTTAACAGTTTTTGAATTTGGGTTTACGTCCAAAACTTTTGCATAATTTATTTCAAAAGATTTTAATTCATCATTTATTTGAATTATGTCTCCAGGCTCAACTAGTAGACTTTGCATAGAAGTTCTAAAGTTGACCATTTCTGTTTCAAGTAAATTTGAATATAAGATATGTTTCGCATATCTTCTCGCTTGAGATCTTGTTGTAAATCCTCTCGCTGGCTCTTCATAAGACAAAACTCCATACTTTCTGATACTTTCTTCGTCTTCTACATATTCTTTTTTAACTTTAAATTCGTCGTATTTGTCTTGGAACATTATTTCTACTCTATTAAATCTCGAGTTCTTATACAAATCTTTGTATTCAAAAATTCCGTCATAAACATTTCCATTATTAAAAACAGCAGAAATTTCTTCAGGTTTATCCATAAAAAAATTAACTGTTCCATTTGCCCAATAAGCTGTTCCATGAAAAACAGAAGCGACCGCATTTAACATATCAAATGCGTTATTCGATTCTTGAAATAAAATGTTGCAAGAATATCTTGGCTCAAGGCCACCTTTGTCGTCAGAAAGCCCAACAAAAAAACCACTTTCATCTACAGAGTCGCAATATCTTCCAATTTTATATAAATTAAAAATATCTATATCTTCGTCGTTGTCTAAAAACTCGCCAATGCCATAATTATTATTGATCATTAAATCGTACAAAATCCAAGCAGGGTTATCTGTCCATTCAAATTTAAAAGAGCCGTCCCAATCTCCATTGTATATAACTGGTTTTTCTGGAAGCTCTATGGGGTCTATACCATAAAACAAGCTCCCGCCAGTTCCCACTGAAGTTGTTCCAACATTTATCTGATTTAAAGTATATTGATCAATGCGGAAGCCGTTTGCATTCGTCTCCAAAGTTTGAGCGTATTCAAGAGCAATAAAAGGTAAATGGTTTTGATCAATTTTTGATCTTAGAAGTCCGTCTCCTACAATTGTCCCGTCATACTCTAAAAGAGTTTGACCAGTTTTTGTTATTTTTAAATCTCTAAATGGAGTTCTTACATTTTCATATTGAAGATAAAATAAAAATGTAATATCAAACTGGCTAAAAACCAAGCTGGGGAATTGTTCCTGCTGTTGATCTATGAGTCCGCTTACAAATTCATCAGTAGGTAAAACAACCCCTCCAACAAAAAAACCAGAATTATTAATGCCTCCAGGTAATCCGCTATAAACATTATAACTTCTGCCGCTGCCCGCTGCGCTAAAATATTTGTTACTCATTCCCCTTGACATTAAATAAAGTTGGTTTCCTGAAAAATTAAAATAATCAGAAGGTACGTTTGTTATGGTTTTTGAATCGCTTTCCAGAAGTTCGAATCCATTTCCGCTATTGCCACTTAAAGTTAAAGAAAAAATACTACTTTCTCTTTTAAATTCCAAAGAGTGGACAGGGTAATTCTGGTTTCCGCTAACTTCCAAAAAACCAGTTCCAGCTTGAAATTTATAAAAATTATCTTTTTTTTCTGCAAAAAATTCGCCAGATCTTTGAAATCCACTGACAAATCTTAATCCAGCCCCACTGTAGATGTTGCTACCTTTTTCAAAAATAGCAAGCCCAGTACTTCCAGTAGAGGTATCTCCTGGTAAAACGACAGACATGGTAAAATCTTCTTCTTCTAAACTCAACGGTTGGTTGTATTGAAGAAATGGATATGTTTCATTTCCAAGAAAAACATCAGTAGATTTGACTTCAAAAAAATCAGTAGATCCTTCGTAGTCTATCTCAAAGTTTTTTAGGGGTATATTACCGCTATCATAGATAAAACGTTTGTCTGTGCCAAAGGTAGTCAGTGGAAAATAATTTGACGGCACAAAACACTTTTTCATTCTAACATCAAAGCTTCTTTGGGGTGGATTTACAAAAGTTCTTGAATCTACTGTAACTGCAGCCATAGCCGAGTAAGGATAAGAAAATTTTGAATCAACTATTTCTTTTATTCCTTCAACTGCCACATCCCTGCTAATCAAAACAGAATCTGTTTCATAACTTAATTTTCTAATTCTTATATATCTTTTAACTTTTTCCTTGATAGTATTTAAATTTTCTTCAGGAAATTCATCTTGAATTTCGTTATAACTTGGCAAATCAATTTCAAAAGCTTTGGTGATATATGGTGCGCTAGGATCAACAATTCCGTCGTAAGCCTTTAATTGTGTTTGTATTGGGTCTCTTCCTTCAAAACCCACTTCAGCTTGAATATAAAGTTGGGTTGGAATTGGAGTTCCTAATCTGCTTAAATTTGAATCTTGAATAACAATAACATCTGGCGGTTCAAATAGGCCGCCGCCTTGCTGGACCGACGTCCAACTTCCCCTATGAACCGTATCATTTAAAGAATCTATTTTTAAAAGAACCTCTACCTTTTTAACTTCTGATCTATTTATTACATGAGTGTAAGATCTTTCATCTGAATCCGCTGGTGGGTTCAGCATCCACCCTCCATAATCTGTTGTTAGAGAATTGCCAGTGACTCTAATGTCCCTGCTTCCGTCTCCAGTTCTAGCAGCACCATTTGTATTAAAATCAAAAGGTCCAAAAAGAGTTTCCTGAATCGAGTATTCCGAAGAGGCTTCTGAAAAATTTGGTATAGTATCTTGTATTTCTTCTCCATTTCTTGCGCTCATCGCTACGTTTGGAAAATTAAAACCTTTATATCCTAAATAGCCAGCCGAATTAGTGGAAAGTAAGCCAGCCACTAAAGAAGTGTCAGAACCGTATGTACGATCATTGCTAACCAAGCCTCTCTGATGTCCGCCTCTCGATCGTACTAAACCACTTGGATACCCCTCTATCGTTGAATAAAATTTAGCGTGATCGTTAAAGTCATTGCTTATAAAAGAGATAGAGGGCTTACCATCAATTCCAGGAATAAAATTTCCATTTTTCATCAACAATGGGCCTATGTAACTTCTATTTGTACGAAAGCTATCAACTGGGGCTGGAGCATTCACCAAATACATAAACTGTCCATTAGTAATCCTACTAAAAGATGTTTGGTAGTACGGTAAAAACATATTTTGTTGATAAGCAGCTCCGCCTGCGACATCCGCTCCGTCATTATTGCCGAAAGTTCCATCGTAAAGTGCTGGATTTTGATTAAACATCATAGTAACTTCTAATGTCGCGCCTAAATTTTGTGAAACAACCCCACTTTGATTCATTTTTGAAGTGCCAGCTACAAATTCTAAAAAACCTAAATTCGATGGTATACTGGGCGAGTTATGGCTATTAAATTTATACAAAGCCATACACCTCGATGAGTTTGAAATTTCACCCTGTTCATCGAAAAAAATTATCCAAGGTGCCCCACCATATCCGTAAACATGAACGTCTGGATTCGTATACGCCGATGCCGATTCATGCTCGTGTCGTTCATGCAAAAACTCATAATCAGTTCCAAAAATCGGTCTAGTTTGTCCAGGTTCCTTTTTTTCTTGGAGTAGGTCAGTTTCAAATCTTCTCCATGTAGAGGCTGGGTTGGCCCTGGTGCCAATTAGCGACAATTCATTCGGGTTACGGTACTTAATTTTCGAGCCTCTGATTGATTCTATGGCTTCGGTTCTTTTATAGTAAGGAACTTCTGAATATTTTAATAACCAACCAGTTGTTGAATCTACAATACCTGTTTCTATAGTCGCATTAGTATCTCCAGACTTTAAAAAAGAAAGTTTGTGAAAATAAGAAAGTGGGTGAGAAGTATCGTTTCCCCCGCTTGCGTAATATGTCCCATTTAAAAAATCCTCTTCAAAATTCTCTAATACTATTGGGTAAATTTCTGTTAAAAAGAGTGGATCGTAATAACGTTTAGTGTCCGTGTAATATGGAACTTCAATTCGATAATCGTAATCTAATCCCTCAAAACCACTAAAGCCTCCAGTAAAATTAGGTATTTGAGAATCGCCACTAAATCTAGGCATCAAGTGCCTCTCGACATATCCCTGTTCTGTTTGCTTTATTATGTGATCCCACATTGTATTTGGATAAAGCCTTCTAACAATACAACATGGTATCATTTTTCTTCCGTCAGCGAAGGTTGGATCAACCAGGTAATCGGCAGAAGTTTCCGCATAGGTACCCGCTGCCGTTAATTGTACATAGTCATTGTTGTTAAAAAATTGAGATGTTCCATATACGCTGGTTTCTCGACGATAATCTCCCGCTTTTACAAGATATCCTGACGCGAGTGATCTTATATCGTCGGTTTGTATTAAACCAACACCAGTATTTATTTTATTATTATAAAACGTGTTTAAAAATTTAACCGTCGAATCGGTAACAGAATTGGTGGAAGAGAAGCCACCCTGCCCTTCAAGTATAAAGTTGAATGTAAACCCTATGGTATCTTTATCGTAAGTAAAAGTTTCTTCCGCGTAAGTCTCGCCATCCCACCCTGCATACGTAGGACCCGTGTCACTTGGCTCAAAGTTAGGATTGTAAAGGCCGTAATTAACACCTCCTACTCCAATTGAATAATTTGCATGTTTATTTACTCCAAGTTCCTGCGATCCGTGAAGTGCATTATGATGTACCATTGTATTACTAATAGCAGGCCAAGACAAAAGGTAGTCAGGCGTGCGATCTCCCTTTTTTATTCTCATCTCTGCATTTTCTAAAACATCTGATATTGTTTCATTTTCACTGTAATCTCTATAATAATAAGCGTTTCGATCATAATATTTTGAAGATGGAAATTGATCAGAAGGTATTGACTTTCTTTTTACAAAACAAAAAGCTCCAGTTATAATTGTATCCCCAAAATCTCTACTTGGTTCCATTACAACAGTATCGTTTAAATACACTGACTGGAGTAATTCAAACCCACTAACATATTGATCAAATGGATTCATGAACCCTCCAATTGGCCCTTCACATATCAAATCTAATGAATTTAAAATTTGAACGGTTTCAAAAATATCATTGCCAAATGGAGGTGATAGACGAGTGTCACCACCAGCAGATTTTCCTCCACCTCCGCCGCCACCTGCACCGACAACAGAGTTTAAGCCCAAGCCATTTCTTATGTTTCGGGCTATTCTTTTTTTTATGTTTTGGAATTTCATTTTGCTAGTGTAGCAGATGCAAGACCTAATGAGATACGGCCTAGCAATGTAAACTCCTCACTCGAATATCCTTTGCCACCTTCACCTTGTAAATATGGATTTTCTTGACTCTCTATATCAGAATTTCTTATTGTACTCGATATAACTTGAGAGCCGACTCTCATCCTACCATAAGCCAAAGGTACTGGTTGTCCCTGACTAGCTATATTGTTCGCGCCTTGAAAAAGAAAAGAATCGGATTTTATAGAAGACTCTATTTCTCTATTGTCTGGTTCAGGCATCGGAGTCAGCAAAAAAGTAATTCCAGCCATAACTAAACCCAAACCAAGAGCCATTGTAAAAGCTCCTACTGCAGTGAGTCCACCGCCAGCAGCAGTCATAGTTAATCCAAAAGCCACAGGACCAAATGCGCCAAATGATACTGCTGTTAAAAAAACACCAACAGCAATCGCAAAAAAAGCACCAACATCACTACAACCAACAATAGCTGGCACAATTTCTATAACTTTAATAGATTCTTTATTTTTGTTTTCCAAAGAAAAAGCTTCAACTGGCTCATCATCCAGTATTAACTCATAAAATTGACCCAATTTTTGGTGATCTTTGATTGTTTGGGAAAAGTTTTTATTTCTTGAGTTTATAGCAGAAATCGCGTCAATAGGTTTTTTTATGTTAAAAAACTCGAATTCTCGACCAAAAAGTTTTGCTAGTTTACCATGTAATATAATTTTAGTTTTCATTATTAATAACCTCCTGGGCTCGAACCTCCTTGACTGCTTGAAGAAGTGCTATCAGTTAAAGGCGCTTCTATATCATTTAAAACATATCTTGTATCGTATCCCAATTCTGTTATAGTTAGATAAGGGTCGATTCTGTTAATTGAATCTGGATTCTGAAGAACATAGCTGTATTCATCTCTTTCTATGTTTTCTAATTTTACTTCTATAACTTTACTACCAACCCTCAACCTTCCATAACCCAGCGGGACAGTGGTTCCTTGAGAAGCTGTATTCAACTTGTTTGAAAACAAAAAAGATTGAGCTTTAACTGGCGCCGTGATGTCTTTACCCTTTATTTCTGGCATTGGAGTAAGTAAATACATAATACCACTCACCAAAAGATTAACCGCCAAATTAACAAAAAAAGCAGTAATTGGATCTTTGCCGCATATCGCAGGGATTATTTCTATTTTTTTAATTTCTTTTTTGTTAAAAAAATCTTGTTTGCTTTTTATCTCATTGCCATCCACCAAAAATTCATAAAACATGCCCTTTTCTGAGTATTTTAAAATCTTTTTTTTAAAATTTTTACAGCAAGTATCTAAAGCCTTTACCGAATCTATTGGATTTTTAATATTCGAAAATTCAAAATTTGTTTTTTTGTATTCGTGCGCCAATTTTCCATATAGAATTATTTCTGTCATAGATTTTCGATCAATTTTTGAAATTTATTTAAGTCGCAATCCAAAAATTCTGGTTTGTGATGATCGAATTTTTGCGTTTTATGGGAGTAAATTACAAAAGGTAAGCAGACTAAATCGGACATTTTTTCGTCAAAATCCGAAGGTTTTTCCTCTGAATTTATATGAGAGTGATAAACAGCAACTAAATCGTAATTTTTTTTCGCATATAGAAAGTCTTTTGATGGAATATAAAACTCTTTATCTGGTATATCTGATTTATTTTCACATTCAAGAATGTCAAAATCTCCATCTTTAAATACAACAAAACCACAAATTTCCTGTTTTAGATTTTTGTTGCAAGCTTTTTTGATTTTATTTTTAATGCTCATGTTAGTAGGAGTACTTTTCTGTTCCTGGAAACCCGCCGTAAGGCAAATCTTTATCTAAATTTATTGTATTGATGTCGTCCGACCAATCTTCGTTATCAAACCTTTGCAAACAGCCGTTAAGTTTTTTTGAACAAACGTCTTTTATCCACAAGTCTGATCTTTTTTCTGGTTTTGTATTGTTTGTTGAGGAGTGTCCAGATTTGCACACATAGTAAACTGGATGACTTTGGTAGTGATTGGCGGTTAAAGCTTGCGCATTTTTTATTCTGTCTGATAATCTAAATATGTAGTCACCAACACCATAAGAAATTCCAGTATCCCACATTCCAGAAGGCTCCAAAACGTTATCTATATTAATTCCGCTTTTATGTATAGGAAAGATGCCACTATTTAAGCTCCAATTGCTGCCTGCACCAGTCACAAATAAAACATCATTTGCTGTTGAAACTGGCCTGTCTAAACTGTCGCCTATTATCTCTGTATTAATTCCATATCTACAACCAAAACTTCTATAAGTCCAATGACAATATCTAGAGGAAATTGTTCTGGATGGAAGCGAAACATTCTCAAGCTCCAAGCTAGAAACCAGCTCAAATTCTACCAACATTTTGTTTTCTACTGTTTTTCTTGAAATGAAAAATTTGTCGTCCCTTAATCTTGCGTTTGGATTTGCTGTTCCCCAAGGATTTTTGCCATTTGGAAAGTTTTGATCGTCTAAAAATTTTACAAAAGTTCTTCTTCTGTCTAATCTAGCTCCGTTTAAATTTTCATATTTTCTCAAAAGTGAAGAAACATACATTCCAGCATTAGATATTCTTATTTTTGGTCTAGGCAATCTTTGATCGCCCAAAACCTCAAACTCAGAAGCTTCTATTGGCAAGGGTAAATACTCCTGCCCATCATAATAAATCTTGCCTGCAATTCCGTTAGTCCCTCCATGAAAATAAATTACAGCTTGAGAATCGTTCGCGTAATCGTAATATAAAGCAAACAATTCCAATAAAGCCGTTGGCTCTAGATCGAATACTCCACTTACAAAATCCTTATTTAAACCCCTTGCCATATATGTATATTACACCGAAAAAGAAAAAATATAAAATTTTAAAAAATGGAAATTTTAGAAAATATAAAAATTCAGATCTGCCAAAAATGATTGAAATTTTTCTTCTGTTTCAAAAAGAAGCCAACGTAAAAAGGTTTTCCAATATTGCAAAAGATTATAATGAAGCCTTTTATTTAGCTTATCTTAAAGAAGAATGTAGGAATTTTCCTCGAAAATATCAATATTCATATACGATTATAGACGATGATTTGCCAGTTGCTTTTTTCTTTTTTGATATTAACGCGAGTCTTTCTCGTTCAGCTAATTTGCAGTTTGCCTTTAAAGATTCGCGTTATACTTTAAACAAAGAAGGTGTTAAAATATTTTCAAAAATGCTTGAAAATTTTAAAGAAAAACATAATATAGATAGAATCTACGCTTGTTTGGGAGCAAGAGACAGAGAACAATCTTACATTAAATTAGTGGAAAAAAAATTTGGCGCAAAACTGGTATCAAAAGACCAATTCAATAGACCAATAGTTGAGCTTTATGGCAAAAAATAAATTAATTTTAAAAAAATACCATATCAGAAGATACAAATTTTCAGATTATGATGAAGTTTTAAACGCTTTTTTTAAATTTCAAAAAAAGGCGGATATAAAAACGGCTTCAATTAATTTTTCTGCCATCAAAAACAGAAGCCAGAAACAAAAGGAACTGGAAAAATTTTTCTCTTCTTTTGTTAAGCCCTCAGATATTCAATATGTCTCAGTTGATGAAGAGTTAAATAAGATTGTTTGTTTTCACTGCTTTTCTTTGGTTAAAGGGGGGTGCGATTTCAAATTTGTGTTCAAAAACCCAGAATATGCTTTGTCTTCCGTGGCTATAGAATCTGTTAGAAAAACAATGCATCTTTTTAAAAAAAAGTACGGCCCTTCGAAAATGCAATCTTATTTATACAAAAGAAACAATTATGAGAAATATATTAATTTTACAAAAAAATACTTTAACGCAAAAGAGTGCTATTCTAATGACGAATTTGTAAAGGTAGAATATGAATTATAAAAAGTTTTCATCGTACGATCAATACATTAATTTACATTTTCCAGTAGAAGAAAAGCTTTACGAAAAAATTTCTGACAATGAAGGTGAGTCGGAGCCAATTTCTGTTGAAGTCTACAAATTAAAGAATCTTGGGAAATGCTTGGTAATTCAAGACGATATACAACTAATCGAATCTCACGAATACAAATATCACGAAATGTTTGTTCATGTCCCTATGTCCATGCTTAGTCAACCCAAAAATATATTAATACTCGGAGGGGGTGATGGAGGCGCTTGTAGAGAAATATTAAAATACGATTCCGTTGAAAAAGTGAAAATAATCGAACTTTCTAGAGATGTTGTTGAAGCTTGTAAAGAGCACCTTCCTAGTCTTTCAGAACGTCTTGACGATCCAAAAGTAGAAATAATTTACGATAACGCTTGCAAATGGATTTCTAAAACAAAAGAAAAATTTGATTTTATCTTAATTGATGCAACGGATTTTTGTTCCACAAAAGATAAAGATTCGGAAAAATACAACTTAAGAGATGAGTTAAACATAGAGAAATGCAAATCAATCTTATCTCCAAGCGGGATTATCATCTATAATGACGATTTTGTCGGGATAAAAGAAAGGTCTTGTTTAAATAGAATGATATATTTGTCTGATAAATTTGAATATGTAAGACCGTTCAAAACAAATATCCCTTACTTTTTAGGAGGAGATTACAGTTTTATGATGTGTTCTGATGGAGTTGATCTCTTTAATCCAATTATTGATTGGGACAGAACAAAAATCAAAACAAAATACTTCAACAAAAAATTATTCAACGCTTGCTTTGCGATGGGCGAAAGTTTTGAAAAAGAAACGCCTCGAAAAAAAATTACTCGTAAACTTGGCGAATCTTTTTGCTTGGATCTCGGTGGCTGTGATTCTGAAGAAATAAATAACTTGGAAAAAATAAAAAAAGTAATGAAAAAAGCGCTCAAAAGCTGTGGATTTAAAATTTTGAACGAGTCTAGTCATAAATTTGAGCCACAAGGAATTACAATATGTTTTCTTCTTTCTGAGTCTCACTTCACTTGTCACTCTTGGCCCAAATCTGAGCGCATTTGTTTTGATTTGTTTAGCTGCGCGGGTTATCAGAAGTCTAAAAAACTGCTCGATTCAATTTGTAACGAAATAAGCTTCCTTTCAAAAAGCGTGTCAAATACAGAGAGAAAGGTGTAAACTTATTTAAGTTCTTAAAAAACTTGACATTAAAGATTTTTTAGTCTATTGTTTTGGTTTTATGAGCAAATGGACCGAACAGCAACGAGGAGCCTTCTGGAAGAAAGAGGGTAAAAACGGCAAATATCTAGCTGGATATGTTGTAATAAATGACAAAAAACTACCCGTAACGGTTTTTCCTAACAAATATAAAGAAAAACAAAATCAACCAGAATTTATAATTTACGAAACTTTTTGTAACGATGAAAAATAAAGAAAATATAGTAATAGAATATCTCCTTCAATCAGAAGATTACGTATCATTCGATCCGCATGTTCACAACAGATTGCATTTTAATATCAGTCGCTTAATTAAAGACGAAATCCGTTCTCATAAATGGATTGAATCTGGCAAAGGCAGGGATTTAAGCTGGGAATATGCTGTTGCTGAATGGATGGATTTACATTATGATGATTTTATTGTTCATTTAATACCCAAAAGTCGGATTAAAAAATATTTAAAAAAATATAGTAAAGATTTTATAGACTTTGTTAAGTTTTTAACTATACCTTAATATTAAAAATTCCAACGATATCTAACAAACACTTTGTTCTTAAAGACTAACGTTTTTGCAGGCGGTTAATTAACCACTTCAATTCTTGAACTATAATTATAGGAATCATCAAAACTAGACAAAGAAGAATTTGAATTAAATCACCTAGAGAACGTTTCATCTATATCAAAAATTCCAACGATATCCAACAAATACTTTATTCTTAAAAACGTCGGCATCTTTATTTAATAGATGCAATCCTTGATAGCCAACTTCAGTGTAGTGGTTTTCATTGTATTTCCAAGCAAAAGTTATGCTCGACATAAATACTTCTTCTTCACGCTCTAATCCAGCGTTATACCGATTACCGATATCTTTGTATGAAGTAAGAAGATGAGCGCCCATTACGTTTACTTCAAGTTTTGGCGTGATTGGATATTTCATCATAAGAGATGTTTTTAAATTCTCTTTCA
>CAACVD010000781.1_pt1 | contig 15401 bp, 5 predicted proteins | sample 2381771 | NCBI WGS metagenome assembly CAACVD01 (sample SAMEA5211965, study PRJEB30684) | marine metagenome | biome: Marine; feature: Epipelagic; material: Water | collected 2015-10-15 | depth 15 m | reverse complement strand
TTAAAGGTTTACACTTCGGTGGTCTTAAGTACATTGCATACTACAGCGGTGAGATTCACAATATCTTTGTTGATCCTATGCATATTGGTGCAGTGCCTGACGATGAGACTGGTGCAATCAGATGCCTACAGTATTTTGTACACTCTTCACTTGCAGGTGTAAATGGTTCTATATATCATAGTTCTACTTACGCAGCTAAGACTGATGCAGAGTGGGAAGAGATGCGCAAAGAAGCAGTTGAAGCATACACAGAATGCAAAGCTTCTTGTGACAAAGACATTGCAGAGATCAACGCTCTGTAATTTGTTTATTCATGATTACTAATAGGGGACTTCGGTCCCCTAATTAGTTTTCTAACTTAAATTCTATTAACATGACTAAGATAGCACTTATAGATGCAGATAGCCTCCTGTATTTTGAGATGGGTAGAGATACCCTAGAAGAGGCAATAGAAGGAATAGATCAAAGAATAGAACAAATAATAACAGAAACAGAAGCTGATAGCTATATAGGATACTTGACACTAGGTAAGTGTTTTAGATATGATATTGCTAAGAGTAAACCATACAAGCATAATAGGAAAGGTTCTATGAAGCCTCCTATCTTTTATGCTTTACGTGCGTATGTACAACAAGCACATCACTTTAGATCTGTCGATGGGTATGAAGCAGATGATATGGTAGGCATAGCAAAAGATTATTTTAAATCACAAGGTATGGAACCTGTTATATCTAGTCCTGATAAGGACGTGCTACAACAGATACCTGGTAAACATTACAACTATCAGAAAGCTGAGTTTGTAGAAACTACAGAAAAAGACGCTAAGAAGTTTCTTTGGAAGCAAGTTCTTATGGGTGATAGTACTGATGGCATACCGGGTATACCAGGGCTAGGACCAAAGACTGCAGATGCTATCATTGATAACATGCCAAAGTCAAAACTGTCCTATCACGAAGTAGTACTGTCTCATTATATAGCTAAGTTTAAAATACAAGAAGGTGTAAAAAGATTTGCAGAAACATTTCAGCTAGTCTATATACTTAAGAACAAAGAAGATCTTTCAGAAGATCGTATTGATGTATTTAGCTATGACTAGAGATAGTATACTAACAACAACTGACAAGAATTTATCTTCTGTGTACATAACTCCTATGCTAGGAGGTACACGGAAGTTATTCTTCTTTAATAAATACCATGTAAATACTTTTATATTTGTAGAAGATCATGGTCCTTGTATAGCTTTATACTATAAAAGTTCTACAACAACTCTATTCAAAAAGTTTTTGGATGCTGTAGAGCAGTTTAGAATGTATGTAGAAACTGTAGAGTATCAGGATCATGTATTAATACTCTTTGAGGTTCCTATAGATCACGAGGGAGACTTTGCTAGATTTATACAAGGTAAGTATTCTGAGTTTTCTGTAATACTCAAAGATAAAATACTTAAGTTTCATGGGCCTAGTCAATATCTTGTAGGTGTTCTGTACAAATCTTCACAGCTTCGTATAGCTATGGAGAAAAATTTACAAGCAGAGATACCTGAAGATTCAGAACTAGAAAGTATACCAGATATTAACAAAGAATCATTTTTTATATGAGCGGAATAAAGAATCAAGTAGGGGATTGGTATCCTTTACTTGAACCAATAGTAAGCTCTGATAAGTTTAAACCTATAACGTCTGAGATAAAAAGATGTAAACAAACATTTACTAAAATTTATCCTGAGACTACAAAAACTTTCAGAGCTTTTAAGTTATGCCAGCTGGCGGATACACGGGTAGTAATACTTGGACAAGATCCGTATCATGATGGCAGTGCTACCGGACTTGCATTTGCAAATACTAACAAAGGTAGCAAGGTAAGTCCTAGCTTAGGATGGATAGTTAAAGCATTAGAATACGAGTATGATACTGTATGTGTAGACTTTGACTATGATCTAGAAAGCTGGGCTTCTCAAGGTGTGTTATTATTAAACACAGCCTTGACTGTTGTGAAGGGGTATGCCGGATCTCACACAGAGTTGTGGCGACCATTTACTGAGGACTTAATTACAAGTCTTTCTCTTCACAAAAATAATATTATATTTGTATTGTGGGGTAAAAAAGCACAAGAGTATGCAAGATTCATTAAAGGAAACAATAAAATTATCACTGCGCCGCATCCTGCTGCAGACGCTTATACTGGGGGCCGTGCTGGCTTTCACACTGCTGGCAGCTTTAGTGCAGTTAATCGTTTTCTTGACGATGCAATTACATGGAATACATATTGTGCTGAGCCCTTACCTAGAGAAATTAACGAAGCACCTTTTTAAATGAAACAATTAGCAAGAATAATAAAAGACTGTGGCCACCGAGGTAAGGTAGGTTATGTATATGAAGTGATAGAAAAGAATCCAAGAGATGGATTTAGATTAGTAATGCCAGGTCAAACTCAGTTTACATTCTGGTATCCAGAAGATTGTATAGAAGAAGTAGAACTGGGGGCCTGCACTGTGCCGTCTTTTGATTCTACAAAGTGGTCACAAAGTGTACAAGCTTTAGAAAAACCAGCTTGGAAAGTCCCTGAGAATGCAGATTTTGCATGGCACTTGGACAAAGTTACGGAATCCGTCACGGATTTATTGAAGGAAAAGAACGCTGCGTATGGAAATACAGCGCTCTCACCTCTAGGAATCTTTAGTAAGCTTGGAGCGGCAGAAGCCATCAAAGCTAGGATAGATGATAAGTTAGCACGTATAGCTAACAAGGGATTGAATGATGATACTGAAGATACTGCGAGGGATTTAGTTGGTTACCTGCTATTGTTATTGATGGCGGTAGAAAGAGAGGGGAGATAATACTCCCCTTTTTCTTCTCGTGCAAACTATTGCATAACTCCATACCTTTCTAGCTCATACTTGATAGATAGGAACGGTAAGTTTTTTCTAAGTTGATTTTCTCCTTTCAGTTTACCATCTCTAGTTCTATCTCCACTAAGACCAGAGATCATGAACAGTGATGCTGAATCAAACAGATTGTTTATTCTAGTTATAGACGCAAATGGGTTTCGTATAGTACGTAGAACCTCAACAAGATTGAATCCTTGAGTCATATCTTTAGATAGATAGTTAAGTCTCATTGCTGTAGCACTGTTTTCAAAGTCTTCATCATCATACATACCTTGTAATATAGCGGTCATTATTGCATACATTGCTGCTCTAGCTAATATACCAACAGCTCCTGCTCTTTCTCTACCGTTTAGATTATTAAATCTTTGTCTTATAGTTAATGGATTTCCTCCAAGTAGTAGAGATAGCATTACTCTAGCTCTTCCTTGATGCTGAGTTGCGTGCCAATCCATGACGTTTAACTCGATCTCTTGATCTACCTTTATTGAATTACCATCTCTATCTATAGTTTCTCTTTGTACACGGACTGTCTTTCTTTTCATGTTACCATTAGCATCCGTATTATCAAAGTATCCTAAGAATGTATCATCCTGTTTACTCTGCCACTCTTGCATTAATAGTGCAGGTAAATACTTTTTAAACTGTAAGAAGTACTGACCTATTGCATGCACTTCCATAGCAGACTTCTCATCAGATCTATACGCACCGTGTATAGTAGTAGATACTTTCAACATCTTGTTAAGTTCTTCAGATGTCAACTCATCTATTATTTCTAACTCTCCTGTGGGTAACTCTCTTACTCCTCTAATATTAGCCTTGTTATCTTTGTTGCTAATAAACGTCCCATCATTTCTATAATTATCATACAAACTAGTTCCATCCTGCATTTTTATTCTGCGCATTTGCGCAACTAATAAAGCAAGATGCCCATGTTCTTCATGTATAGAATGGAATCTAAACATCATATCATATCTAGCGCTAGGATTTTTCAGAGCTACCATGTCAGAATTATCTACTGCATAGTCATAGTTATCAGGTAAGTACCTGTATCTATCTGCTATGTTGAATAGTTTATTCTGTCTTTTCTTACCTCTAATTACGTCGTAATAATACTTACCAACTTCTTTGTATCCAGCTGCTAAGTCTGACAAAGTAAAGTCTACTTGCTCAGGCGGAACGCCTAGCTTTGTAGATATAGATCCTCCTAATCCTCTAGCAGTGTTAAATGTAATTACAATAGCACCGTTAAATGTACCAGCTATAGGCTTGATCCACATAGACACACCGGTTGTAAAGTTCTTTAACATTAATAAAGCTTTGTAAGGGCTTACATAGAATACTTGTTTACCTCTTAATCCTCTTGCTCCTGGTTTGTAAAAGCGATTTTCGACCGCTATCTGTTTTTTAAAGAACTCCCCTGTACCAAACACTTGCTCTTTCAATACATTTAAAACTATTTGACTGTCTAAAAATTCATAGAGACCCTTGAACTTAGCTCTATCTGTATCAGATAATTTTTCACTAGCAGATTTTTGTTTGTAGTAAGATGTTAGTGCATCTCCCGTGGCAACAACTCCATCCATGTGTCTCTTCTCAGTCATATTAGCATAGAATTGGTTGTGCATCTGCTCTAGATTGAAAGAATGGTCTTGTGTGTGTATACTATACTCACTACCCATATTCTTTACACGTATCTGTTTTAATTCACTACCTTCCAATGTTCTACCTGAGAACTCTTCTTCATAGAAGAATGACAGTTGTTGTCTTAGAAAAGATGATACTCTTCTATATGTACCCTTTGTTAATCTATCAAGTCCGTGAAACTCTTCAACATATTCATTATTTTCTTTTTGTATACGAGGCATGAAGTGCTTATCTAATCTACCGTCCTTAAGTATACCAGGAGAATCTTTAGCAAACTGCATAGCTTGTCTGAAGTTTACATCCTTACCCTTGTCATTAGTATATGCTGTACGCAGCATTGTATCATTATACTTTTCATTCCAAGTTTTTTCTAAATGATCTAGTAATTCAAACTGAGCTTTACTTAACTTACCTTCTTTATATTCTTTTTCAAACTGTTCTCTAGATTTAAAATACATTCCAGGAGTATAGTTTTCATTGTCTTTGTAGATGTATGCAAAATCATATAACTTTCTATAATCAAATGTTGATACAAAACCACCTACTGATTCTACAATTTTATTTAAAGGATTCTTTTTATCATATTCATCCTTTACAGCTTTAAAAAACTTTTGTGATACTTGTCTTTCTTTAGATATATCTTCTCCGACTATCTTCTGTTGCTGTTTGAACATTGCAGCAAAAGCTTGTATCTTTTTATTATCTACATTCCACATAGAGCTTAGCTGTCTTTTCAAAAGTCCTACCTTCTCATCTGTTTTTATCTCTTCTTTTTCCTGACTTCTTAATTCTAGTATAGTTTTCTGAAGCATGTCTCTTTCTTCAACAAGTTCTGCTTGTTTATTTGCATCATAGTCAAAGTTCTTTAACTTGTATCTAACGTCAATTAGATCAGCTTCCATTCTTTCTAACTTGTCAGCTGGCGCCACTTCCTCATATCTAGATAGTACATCCTTACCAGTAAACATTGTACCAAAGTAATTACTGTGATTGAATAGTCCCTCTTCATTGAGAGCTTTATATGTAGCTGGATCTTCAGACTTATAGTACGCTTCTATAACTCGTAGTATATTTCTACTATCTACATGCTTTGGCCTTCTGCCAATGTTATGCTTATTCAAGTGGTGAACTATAATATCTTGGAACATAGCTTCAGGTACATGTTCTTTTATCATCATAGCTCTTAGCATCAATTCTATTTCTGCAGCTGTTTGTCTACTGTTAGTTATTTCTACACTAGAAGCTTCTGCCCACTTAAGTATTTGACTAGTGTTTCTCATAAAACCTTTACCAGTTTTATAGTCAACTAGTATTAGTCTGCCGTCTTGCTTTTGGATTAGACCATCTATTTGAGTCGCTATACCTAGTAGATTACTATGTATCATTAACTCTGATGCCATCTTATCTCCCGACTGGTATCCAGATAGCGCTGTGATAAACGCTGCATTAGATTCAATCCAGTTCAAACTGCTTGATGATATTTCTTTTTGGTCAGGCTTTTCTCTTTTTAGTTCTGCTAGTTCTTTGTCTAGCTTTGGATTACCTGTAATATATCTTTCTAGTATTTTATGGGCAGCTTTACCGTAAGCTCTAGCATAATTATAGTTAGCTTTAAAATGATCTACTGTTTCTTCGTACGTCAAGTCTTTATCATTAATACGAATTGTATCAGTATCAACATTCTTGTACTTAAACATTCTATCAGCTGCTGCGATAGCCGCATCAATGTCAATATTCCTACCTGTTATACGTTTAGTAAACTGTGTAAGTCTTCTATATACACCACTTACGCCTCGGTATTCATTACCATCTGGGTCTAATGTTAACTGTTCTTCTTTCTTAATCTTCTCTAACTCAGCTATTGTATCTGGCAGTTTCTCAGAAGCACTCTCTTGATTTTCCTGCACAACTTGATACTCAGCATTGTATTCTGCTTCTACTACATTATAGTCTTTAGGAAACTCTACCATGTATCTAGCTGCATTGTAATTAAATACTGTAGTATTCTCTTTTATTTTAATTATACCTGGATAAGACTCTTCTAACTGTCTTAGTTTTTCTAAGTTCTCTTGTGTAGGATCTCCTCTTCCTACTCCCCCATCCCGAACATAAAAGTTACCACCAAACTCATAGATTATTCCGTCGTTTGCCAGCTGAGCTGCAAGCCCGTTAACTGCAACAAACTTTCTATCTCTTGTAAAATCTGATACCTCAGTAGCTATCTCATTATCAGCTAGCGCAAATAGAGCAGCTAACTCTTTAAGATTCATATTCTTTAGATTTTCAGCCTCTATTCTTTTTATTCCTAAAATATTTGCAAGTCTTTCACCAAATCTTTTTAACAGGTCCTTTAGTGCAGAGATCAGAGACTTGTTGGGTTTACCGTCAGAATTAATATTATCTGCAGCATACTCACCAAGCGCTTGAGTTACAATCTCTTTTCTAAGATCCTCTCCTTTTAGATTAGGATTTAGTCTTCTAACCTTTGCTATAATTCTTTGGCCTTCAGGGGATAGCTCTATCTCTTTATACAGTCTATTAAAAAACTGTCTGTTATCTTTATATATAGCTGATACAAATGGGTGACCAAACTCATGGAACGGAGTATCTCTTCTAGCATATGCTGCATTAACAACAGCTGTACCAGCTACAAACTTACCGGCCCACTTTTTAGATTTGTCATTTATTATTTTATATGCTATACCCATTCTCTTAGATAGCCTTTCCATAATTAGTTCAAGGCCCTTTTCTGAGATCTCTAGTCCTAAGGATGTTGATTTGTTTTGTATTCTACCTTCATCTTGTGGCGGTATAAAAGCCTCAAACATTTCACCATTCATGTCTTCAAACATAGCTCTACCTTCCTGCATAGTAATCTTAGGCTCTCCGTTAATGTCTACACGGTCAGCTACTGACTCAGGATTCTCTACCCAGTCACCAAATCTATCTATAAAGTCATCTTCGTATATCTTATTATACTCTCTTTCTGCTAATATAGGATCTGGTTGCATTTCTAGTATCTTCTCAAAGAGTTCACTAGTTACTCGCTTGCCTTTGTTAGGTCCTTGCTTTGGTGTTATTGTTATCTTACAAGCCATTATGATTTACATGCTTTATCTATTATTGTTCCCTGCTCCTTTCTACGCTGCTCTGCAGTGAGTCTTGTTATGTTTCTAGATCCAGGTTTAAATGTTATCTTAACTTCTCCATCCTTAAGTCTGCTGACTTTGTCTACTGTACGACGAGCTGCTTTGATTCTAGTAGCATCTCCAGGGACCTTAACTATCATAGTCATGCCCGGTTTCAATACAGATTTACCATCTTGGTCTAGAATATCTTTACGCAAAGTTAACTCTTTTTGTGATATATTATCAAGTGTTCTAGATATTAACGTAGGATCAAAGTATCTACTAGATTGGTAGCCATCTTTTAGACTCCCGGTTGTAAACTCTTGCGGTAAACTGTATGCTGATACGGCGCTACTAGCAGTACCTACTTGTTGGTATAGTGTTTTAGTTGTGTTACCTTCTTGATCTTGAACTTCTTTTACTTTTATAAGTACATATCCATAGTCACTATTTACTAGGAACTTAGGATGTCCTCCTCCAGGAACAGCGTAGTCAGTTACTATACCATTCTCTACGCTAGTACCATATATACTACCATTTCTTTTCAGCGCCTTTACATAGTTACCACTATCATCTTTACCTAGAGCGTAGTGCTCTTGTATTCTACCAGGATTGTTCAATGCATACTGTATCTCAAAATGCTCCTTCAACCCATTCATTACTTCCTCTGATTGAGGAGACTGCAATGCTTCTCCCGTATTCAGAAGTCTTGTTAACAGTTGTTCTCTACGCTTACTGATAGTAGTTAGCACGTTTGGAGGAAGTAACAATGTTATGTTACCAGCTCCAAACTCTAACCCCTCATTTATAGTAGCATATTTTATTACCATGTCTTGATCTTCTGTAGACAATTTGTTGAATGATGCATGAATATCTACAAGCTCATCTTGTGTAGGCTGCTTCGTATCTGCTGCCTTGAAGTACTTGTTATTGAATCTATCACGCTCAACAGTTATGTTAGAAAGGAATGGATGTACATCTCCAAATCTTTCTCCTCTATCATTTACACTATCCTGCAGTTCTTTTATTCTTTCAGCAGATCTTTGTATAAATGCTCTGTTACCTCGAAGGGTAAACTTAGTACCTGCTTCATTCTTTACAGTTAGTGGTCTTTCTTCTGTTGTATCTACCAGAGAAGATGTTAAGTATTTTAAGAACTGTTGTCTTACTTCTATCTCCGCTTCTTTCTTATCTTCTAATGCAGATAGTCTTAGATCAGAGAACTCAGATAAGTACTGTGCTAGTCTAGGATTTGCTAAGTGGAATGCAGCTTTGTGCGCATCATTTAGAATCATAAGCGCCTTGTATGCAGATCTAATATGCTTGTGCTCCATCAACATTGAACTGTTTAGTGTTGTGTCAACATTTTCAAATGACCCATCTTCTCTCTGTTGGAATAGATCTCCCCACTCCTGTACCTTAGACTCTAGTAAAGCTAGCCCGTTAGGCATAGACTGTACAATACTTAGAGCTTGACTAACTTTTACCAACTGAGCAGAAGCCTTGTCCATTTCTAATAGTAATCCTATAACTGCAGCTTGTTCTAGCTTTTGATTTTGATTATACTTTGCAAACTGCTTGCTTCTATCCTCATATCTACTGATACCTTTTAGCAACTCGCCCATGTCTAATCCTTGCTCAGCAACTGCCTCATTGAATTTGTTTAACTTAGACTCTCCTATCTCTGCTATTAACTCTTGTCTAACCGCTCTTAGATTAGACTTGAAGTTACCCGGTCTTTCAAAGGCTTCACGTATTGCAGGCTGACCAACTACCGCTGCAGCTGTATTTCGAGGAACCCCCTGAGCTATCATAAGCGCCATGTATCCTGCTGTTTTATTGTTAAGTCCTAATATGTTTAGTATCTGCTCGTTAGCATTATCTATCGCGGCGTTTACTAGTGCATCAAGAGCAACGTTTGCTACATTGCCGTCACTATCTATTCTTTTAAACTCACCGTATTCTTTACCATCAATCTTGTAAGTAACGTCTGTTACATTACTATCATCTCTTCTTATAACACTAGCCCCGGTTCTAGGATCTACATCTTTTGTAATATCATCTCCCATTAGGTATGAGATAGCTTTCATAGAGTTAGCAAAGATACCTGTAAGCTTAGCACCTTGCTGATTACTTTGATGCATGTACATTTCATCAAACGGATCAGACAAGTCTCTACCTTGATAGAAGCCACTGCTCTTGTAGTCCTTAGCCCCTTCCGCTACTTGTACTCCAGCCTGCTCTGCATACATATCAAATACAGAGTTTACGCCCTTACCATTTAATACTTTAAGGTTAATAGGTGTAAGCATAGAAGCTCTGTTCTCAGGCTTAGTTATAACATCTAAATAGATTTGTAACATTCTATTTTTTATAACTGCTTTGTATATTTTATTTAGATCATTCTTTCTATCGCTAGCAGGTGTAGCATCACGCTCCTGTCTTACTAGATCTACATTTTCTTTAGTAGTGTTAGCTAATACATCTTGTAAATCAAACCTTACAAACTGTGCATCTTGTATTCTTTGAGACATGTCTGCTGGCGTAGCACGTCGTATGATAAACAAGGAGTCAATATCAAAGTCACTACCATGTAGTGGTGATAATTCTTTTGGTGCTATCAGTGTACTAGTTCCAGCTGCATTGCTAAATCCTACAACCTTCAAAGGTATAGCAGAGTGTAGTTCTGTAGATGGTATACGGAATCCCATACCATACTTGTTGTAGAACTCGTCTCCTATTTGGAACTGTCCTTGTAAAGCTTCTGGTAGTATAACCTCAGCATATGAGTTGTTACCGTGCATGTGACGAAGCGGACGCTCTGTCCATGTATTATCTATAGTTATACCTTGAGATTCTAACTCTTCTCTAGTACCAACTTGATTACCCTTTTCAAATACAGTTATACCTAAATCCGATACTAGCGCTAGCTTCTGGCCTGGGAACTTAGGTCTTACCACAGCTGTGTTAAAGAAAGAAGATAGAAGACTCATAGACTTGTTAGCAATAGCTGGGAAGTTTATATCAATACCGCCTTCATCAAGAAGCATTGCCTCTCTTTGTGCACTCTCACGAGATGCAGCTATTCTTGCGATTCTAGTTTGTATTCTATTTTTAAGTTTAGTTCTTTCTGTTTTAGAATAGTTTTTCTTGTTATCTTTTACTCCAAGATCTCTGTATGTTTCAGCAATACCTTCATCAAATAGTCTACTCATCATATCATAGTACTCTATAGACTCTGCTTTGTTGTTACCATTGGCATTTATAAAGTACGCCATCTGTGTAGGATTACTAACTAGTGTATCAATCTTAGCTTCAGGATCTAGCTGTATTCTGTAGTTCTCATTGTACAACTCAACTACCGACGCCTGAGGTATATTAAAGTTAACTGCCCCTGTCTTAGAGTTGTATCCTGTAGTAGCTTTTGTAGAAGGAGAACCATTCTTTATACCGCTATCCATCACATACTCTCCAGCATTTGCTTTACGCATCGCATCTCTTAGCTCTCCAAGCTTTGGGAATCTTGATACAATATCATCTGTAAGAACTATAGAAGAGTACTTAACTGCTACCGCATTACCATCGTCGTGTATACCGTAGTACACAGGCTTTAGAACATTACCTATATTCAGACCATTACCAAATCCACGTTTTATCTCTGCTCTTCTTTCAGGCAACATGTATCCCTGCGCATCAGCTATATCAAAGTCTATACCTATGATGGCTAGCTGATCTTTGAATGCAGCTCTTTCCTCTTTACTCATGTACTCAAAAGGATTAGCCTTAGGGTCTTCAGAGATAGCCATTCTAAACTTCTCTGGCATACCGAACTGATCGTTAACAAATCCTTTGTAACCAGGTGCTTGCGATACTTTCATTCTCTTGATAACCTTAAATGAGTCACCAAGCGATGAAGTATCTCCCATAACTAACTGATTTAGGAAGATAGAGTTTACTGCATAGTTGTATATAAATGCTTCTTGAGCATCCATAAACTCTCCTTTACCAACAATCCCTTGCTCAGTAAGCATAGCATTAGCTCTACCTATAGCTGTATACTTTTCATTTATACCATTATCTTTCAAGAACTCTTTAAACTTCTTGCTTCTAGTGTTCAATGTTTTAAACGCTCTAGTAGCAAAACTTGCAGGAGATGTTGTAGCATTAAATTCTTTTGTAAAGACTAGAGGTGTAGTTCCTCTCTCTTTATACTGAGTGTAGAGTGCTCGCAGTTGTTCTTTTACTTCTGACTTACTGAGAACATTTACTCTAGCATTACGAACTCTTGTAGTATCCGCAACTGTATGCAGCTGTTGTATATAAGATACATTATCAACTTCATTCTGCATTCCACTAGCAAACTGATATATAAAGTTTCTTTCAAACCATTCTTTAGGCTTCTCCAAATTCATTGTCACTGGAGATCTTTTACCTTTTCTATCTGCATACGCATCATGGTCTGCTATATCATATACCTTAGAGCTTCCGTTTGTAAATGGATTGTACTTAAATAGTTTTGTCCACACAGGATTGTCGCTCTCACTGTATATAGATTTACGAGGAGCCTGACCGGTTAGTCCTAGTAAAGCATCTAAACCAAAAGAACTATTGTGGTACGTGTAAACATTCTTACCAGTTGCTGTTCTAATACTACCCGCCCTCTTGTTCTGATCAAGTGTTATGATAGAAGCTGCAAGAGTTTTTATATAACCCTTGGAGTTTTCTAGTGCGTCTTGTGGTGTTGCAGGTACTGTTACAGGCTTGCCCTTTACTTCATTCTTGGCTTTATTGTTTCTTGTATATTTAACAACCTCACCAAACTCATCACGTAAAGTTTTACGTTTGTTAGTTGCAGCAAATACATTCTCTACTACATTTACTATAGCTGATCCCAATGCGTCTAGGTTAGATTTATCTACTACAGCAGTGTCACTTATGTATGGAAGACCGATAGATTTAAGAGTTAGTAAGTATGCCTCTTCTATTTTCTTATCTTTTATAAGCTCTTTTATTTTAGATCTATTAGCAACTAAACCTTTATAGTTATCGTATATGTTTTCAGAGATAGCTGTTTCTCTAGCTGCTTGACTACCAAACTCCTTGTGCTGGTAGTATCTAGTTTTGATTTTAGTTTCATTAACTCCTGCCTCATTAACTTCAGTAGATCTAGAGTAGTCACCTAGGTGGAACTTCTCTTTACGTAAGCTACCTGTGTTTACAAATAGATTGAAGAATACATTCTTTTGATAGAACTGCTTGTATAAAGGCTTCATTAAATCTAACTGTACATCCTCTTGAGAGTCGAGAGCCTCTTTGATAAACCTTCCAGATGTCTGTGTATTACCTCTTCTTATAACTGTGTAACCATCTAGATTGTCTATGTCTACATCTACATTCTTTACATCTCTTATAGGGTGATACACAAATACTTCATTACCTGCTTTGTCTGTGTCAAACTTAGCATTACTTGGGAAGTCAACTGTTTGTAACTTACCATCTTTTACTACATTTATGTCAGATGCAAGAGCTGTTTCTACTATATCTTTTATACCTTCTACTACAGCATGGCCCGGTGTTCCTGGTCTGTATCCTAGATCTGACTGTCTCTTAGCTAGTCCCCTAGTAAAGTCAGCTTTAGATTGCATAGTATTTTGTCCTGACAATAGCTGTAGTGCCACAAAGTATGCAAACCTTGGGGACACTGTTGCTATCGTACCATCGCTTTTTGTATAAGTTAAATTATTTAAAAAGTCTCGAACCTCACTTGTTAAATTATTTTGATGGTTTATTTCAAAAGATTCTACTATTTGATCCTGCATGTTCTCAGTTTTCTCGTCTAGCACAAACTTCTGAGCTTCTACAGTATACATGTCTTTGTATAACTTATTAGCTACTGTGTTGTTTTGTAACAACTTGGCAGCTCTTAGTAGAGCATCCTCTTCTAAAGTTCTATCTTGTATAGATTCTAAGTCTGCAATCTCTTCTTGCAAGTACTCATCTTTAAAGTATGCAAATCTTTCGTCTCTGTTAAAGAACATATTAGTTACAGTGTTCTCTTCTACAACAGACTGATCATTAGTCATGTCTAAGTACTCTGCCAATCCACTAGTTAGTAGGTGATGAGCTGCTCTATATGTATCTGTACTACCATACTCTTTAATTATATCTACATAGTTTTTAGGAGTAGCTGCGGCCATAGGCTCACCTTTAAATCCTGAGAAGTATCCTGTCTCAATATTCTTAAAGAACTTCTGTACATTGTCAGTATTCTTATTTATAATACCAAAAAACTTTAATACTTTCTTAAAGAATGCTACTATCTTATCGCCTATAGTTACAGGCTTTTTCTGATAGTAGTCCATAAACTTATCAGCTAAAAGCTCCTCTACCTGGTAATCAGACATTGCAGCAGCTTCTGGGTAGGCAGCTCTGGCAGCTTCTATCAACTGCGCTCTTTCTGTGTTTGTTAAGAAGTAGGAGAATATCTTATGGAAAACCTCGTGTCTAACTACATTTCTATAGATACCTCCTTTCTGTTCTATAACAAATATCATATCATTCATAAATGTACCTATAGCTCCAGGAGTTTCTGTAAGCTGTAGCATATCTATACCATTTATAAATGAAATATATTCAGGCTTTAATGATCCGTCTTTTCTAAATGCCTCAGGTAATAGTTTTCTAAGCTCCTTCAATACTGCAGCTTTAGATACTAGTTTACCCTTCTTGTCTTTGAAGCTATCCCTATCTTCAAACAACTTGAACCCGCCTCTTCTATTTTTACGTTTAGATCTATCAACTTTTGGAGTTGCTTTCTTTTCTTGAGCTTGTTCTGCAGACGGTGCCTGCTCAATTGTTTCTCCTTTACGTATAGCTATCTGAGTATTGTATACTCCTTCTGTAGGATCTTGGAAGTGTACATCTACAAACTGTTGTACAGCCGGGTCAGAAAGCTTACCGCCCTTTGTCATTTTATTATAAATGATAGGTACATACAAAGCATTGTTTATGCCTTGCTCATTATCTTGCATCAATGTTTGTAATTTGTCTATGTTAAAGAACTTGTACAATCTTGATTTATCACGACCGTTTGCATCAGGCACAGATAATAATCCTTGTGCCTTTACTACCTTACCTCCCTCAACTGTTCGAGTAACTCGGAACGCATCAAATCCTTCACGCTTACCGTTAGCTCTTGCTAACTCATTAAGTGCTCTTTGCGCATACCCAACACCAGACTTTGGAGCATCTAGCTCTAGAACGTCAGTTCCTCTTTTATTAGTCTTATCTTGATTAAGGCTTTTAGTAAGAGCCCCTGTATCATCTCTATTTACTTCAGCGTATACACCAAGAAGTAAATCATTCATTAGTTCTTTGAAGAAAGATAGTTCTACATTTGTACCTTGTAAGATTCTTTCAAAAGTTACATCATTACCATATAGTAATAAATCTCTAAACTCTCTAGTACCATAGTTAAGACCAGTAATCTCTTCTATCTTTCTAGCTAGATTAGTAAACTTTTCTACAGGCTGGTAGTACTTTCTATTATCATCCTTGTTAGACCTTCTAAGTCTTCTAGGTACTAAAGGTATTATCTGTACTCTTTTCTTATTGTCTTTGTTTGCTACAACATCTTCTAGTATGATGTAAGGAACACCTCTTTGTATAATAAACTCCCCACCTATTCTACTCTGATACTCAGATACTTCTTTCTGTGTTTTAAATACTCTTAGTACAGATCT
>CAACVD010000780.1_pt1 | contig 15403 bp, 13 predicted proteins | sample 2381771 | NCBI WGS metagenome assembly CAACVD01 (sample SAMEA5211965, study PRJEB30684) | marine metagenome | biome: Marine; feature: Epipelagic; material: Water | collected 2015-10-15 | depth 15 m | reverse complement strand
GGCCGGCGACTTTATAGCTCTTAACCAAAACACATTACAGATCTTAACATTGAATCACGATGTGGAAACCACTGGTAGAGTTCTCACAACACAAGACTTTAATGGCGTTATTACACAAGACGGCAAAGGTCTAATAACCCAAAAAGATGCTTAACACAACTTTTAATTAGACTCTTTTAATATAGTATGTTTTAATAGGGTAATTGTAAGTTCTCTGTAAAGGAATATTAATGGCAAACGTAAAAATTACCGATCTCACCGAATTAGCAGCTGTAGACATAGCTTCTAATGATGTGGTGCCAATCGTTGATATCAACACTGATACAACTAAAAAAGTTACAATCAACTCACTAACCGCCTCAATAGCAGCATCTAACGACTTTGCAACTTTTACACTCTTGAATGCAAATGTTAACACAGTTCAAAGTAATGTTGCAGCTACAGAAGCTAGGCGAGCTGCAAATACGACTACCTTTACAGCTGAGGACACAGCTCTACAAGCTAGGTTGGCTACAAACGTTACAGCACTTACCACTGAGGATACAGCTTTACAAGCTAGAATTAATGCTAACGCGGCAACATCGGCCTCTAACGACTTTATCACTTTTACCCGACTGAACGCTAATATCAATGTGGTTCAAGATAACGTTGCAGGTTTAACCTCTACACTAACTATCAGGGGCGATAATGCTTCTGATGATGCAGTCACTCTTGGGTCTGAGACTCTTACATTTAAAGGCGATACAGGTTTAACCTCTACAGTATCCTCTAATACTGTTACCTTTGATTTAGATGATACAGCTGTCACTGCTGGAGTTTATGGTGGAGTAAGTGGAGGAGTTACTAATGTAGCATCTGTTACAATAGATGCAACAGGTCGTATCACAAATGCCGCTAACGTTTCTGTTGTAACAAATCTTGACACTCTCCAAGACAATATTAATTTGCTTGATGCAAATGCTGATAGTATTGAAGCTCGTCGCGTAGCAAACGTATTCTTTACCTATAATCCTACAGGCGCAGCTAATGTTATTATTAACACTGCAAATCTAGAACCTTCAGCGAACAATACCTACTCATTAGGAGCTCCTGACAAGGTGTGGAAAGATTTGCATGTTGGTCCAGGTTCAATATTTATTGGAGCTAATACTGCGCTTAAGGCAGACGCTAATGGTGATGTTCAGATTGTTCAGTCAACTGATAATGCTCCACGTACTCTTGTAGTTGATAGACTTGAGATAGGCACTGGAGCTAATAAGGTTCGTCTACAAAACAATGGTGGTAGACTAAGGCAGATTAATAGAGGCAATCCAAACATTGCGGATGACTCAGCTTCGGATAAAGACTTAGATAATGTTCAGTCTAATGTCGCTGCAGTAGAGGCTCGTCGAGTAGCAAATGTTACTGTAAGTAGTTCTGCAGATACAGCTCTACAAGCTAGACTGACTACAAACGTTACAGCTTTTACTACTGAAGACACAGCTTTACAATCTCGCCTCGCCACCAATGTTACAGCACTTACAACTGAAGATACAGCTTTACAGGCTAGGATCACAGCTAACAACACTTTAACTTCAGCTGTTGAGACAAGGCGCACTCAAAACATTGCTGGTGCTATTTCTACTATTACTACTGCTGACCTTACGGCTTCAAGAGCCATGGTTACTAATGGTTCTGGAAAAGTTGCTGCATCTGATGTTACCGCCACTGAGCTAGGTTACTTAGATGGCGTTACTTCTGCAATTCAAACCCAGCTAGATGCTAAGTCAGCTTTAGCAGGAGCTACGTTTACTGGTCAAGTGAATATGAGCGATGATTTAGTTGTCACCGGCAACTTAACAGTAAATGGTGTTACTACAACAGTTTCCTCTACAAATCTTGACGTTGCAGATCGTCTCATTATGTTGGCTAATGGTACAACAGGCTCACCGAGTGCAGATGTTGGTCTTCTGTTTAATCGAGGCAATCAAGGCAATGCTGCTATATTCTATGATGAGTCAGCAAAGACATTCAAATTAAGTGATACTAAAGATCCAAAGTCTAATACTAGCTTATCACCTGTAACAGCTTCAAACCTTGATGTCGGCATTCTTACAGCTTCTACTGTAAAGTTCGATGGAGCAGATTTAAGCACCGCTATTTCAGATAATGTTTCAACCTTAAATACCTCTATTACAGCAGTAGAAGCTCGTCGCACTAATAATGTCGCAGGTGCCGTATCTACAATAACTACGTCTGATCTCACTGCATCAAGAGCACTTGTTTCAAGTGGCTCTGGTAAAGTCGCAGTATCTGCTGTTACTGCTACTGAGATAGGTTACTTAGACGGAGTTTCTAGTGCTATTCAAACTCAACTAGATGCTAAGTCTACTACTTCTAATGCTACGGCACTCGCACTCGAGGATGCAGCTTTACAGTCCCGTTTAGCTACTAACGTTACAGCATTTACAACTGAGGACACAGCGCTTCAAGCTAGAATTACAGCTAATAATACTCTAACATCAGCAGTTGAAACAAGACGTACTCAAAACATTGCAGGCGCTGTATCGACAATAACCACTTCAGACTTAACAGCGTCAAGAGCCGTGGTAACTAATGGTTCAGGTAAAGTGGCTGTATCAGCTGTTACATCAACTGAGATTGGTTACTTAGACGGTGTTACTAGTGCGATTCAAACTCAGTTAGATGCTAAACTAGCTTCGGCAGGGGCTAATAATTTTACTGATAATGTGACGATCACTTCTACTAGTGCAGGAGCTGAAAACAACCCTGAGTTTGCTCTAGTTAGAAACTCTTCAAGCCCTGCGGATAATGACCTTCTAGGAACTTTTGTCTTCAAAGGTAAGAACGATGCAGCTGAAGAGACTGTCTATGCTAGTTTCCAGACTCGTGCTAACGATGTAAGTGATGGCACTGAAGACGGTAATATGTTCTTCAAAGTGATGACTAACGGTACCTTAGAAGACAGGTTAGCTCTTAAAGGTGCAAATCCAACTCTGTTTAGTACTCAACCTGTAAGATTAAATAGTGTCGATTTAGAGTTTAGAGCTAGTAGTAAGACTACAACTGTGACACCTGGATCACCTACTGGTGATATAACTATTACTCTTCCTTCAACGACCAGTACTTTAGCTACTACTACAACGACTGACGCTCTTGAGACTAGGCGAGCTGCAAACATTGCGGGTGCAGTGTCTACGATTACTACATCAGATTTAACAGCTTCAAGAGCGCTTGTATCTGGGTCCGGCGGTAAAGTTGAAGTCTCAGCGATTACTGCCACAGAGCTTGCGTTCTTAGATGGTATTGATCAGAACATTAACTCAAACCTTACCGCATTAGCAGCGGGTATTGCAGCTTCGTCTACAGGAGATTTTCCAACAGGTGATTATGGACTGCTAGATACTGCAAACGCAGCGACAGATTCATTTGCTATCGCTATCGCAGGCTTAACACAGTTTGACATGTCAACTTCTCCCACTGGCTCGTTAGCTACAGAAGATTTAGGAGCTTTGAGTTAAAATTTGGTCTGTAAGATTTTAAATGGTATACTCTAATGTATGAATTTGAAATTATTTGACTACTAAATAATTATATGATAGAAAGGTTATTATGAGCACGAAAGTTTCAGCATTTATGGGCGGTCTTGGTACAGATGCTCGTAATAAACTTGAGTTACAAGATAACGCAACCGTCGAGATCGGTTCTGCTACCCAAGGCAATCTTTTAGTAGGTGGTGTGGTAGCAATCTCAAATACTAACCCTAGCCAAGGTGATACCCTTGTTGTTGGGGGTAATTTAAGATTAACGGCGGGTCAGATAATTTTTGCCGATGGCTCAGGTCAGTCTGTTGGAGGTTCTGTTACTACATTCCCAACTGGTGATTATGGATTACTAGATACAGCCAATAGTGCAACTGATGCATTTGCTGTCGCTATTGCAGGATTGACTACTTTTGATATGTTATCGCAACCCATCGGCTCACTAGCAACACAAGACCTGGGTGCTTTAAGTTAAAATAAGGAGAAATAAAGATGCCTACTCAATTACAATTTAGAAGAGGTACAACAGCTCAAAATAACTCCTTTACTGGAGTTGTTGGCGAGCTTTCAATTGATACGGATACCGAAAATATCAGGGTGCATGATGGCTCTCAAGCAGGAGGATTTGAAATAGTTCCCTCTGGAGGCATTTTGGCTTTTGCTGGCGCTACAGTCCCAGCACATTTTTTACTGTGTGATGGATCTAACGTATCTAGAACTACATACGCGAGACTATTCGCTGTAATCGGAACTGCTTACGGTGTCGGAGATGGATCTAATACTTTTGGGTTACCTGATATGCGAGACAGAGTTATTATAGGTAAAGGTACAAATAATAGTACTCTAGGAACTGAGACTGGTTCTATTGCTGCTTCGTCTGTAATTGCAACAGGCGCCTCTAATACTGGTACGGGTACGACAGGGTCTTCTAACACAGGTACTGGTACAACAGGAACTGCTAATACTGGAACAGGTACAATTTCTAGCGTGAACACTGGAACAGGAACAACAGGAACTGGAACTTCTGGAACAGGCACCTCGGGTAACTCTTCTGGAGTTACGACTACTGCTACTAACACTGGAACAGGAACAACTGGTACAGGAACCACGGGAACTGCCACAACAGGGACCGGAACCACAGGTACAGGAACAACCGGCTCAACAACTAACTCACTTAGTGTTGGAACAGCTACTTTTGCTACATCAGCTAAAGACTCCTCTCAAGCGTCAGCTGTAAACTCTGTTAACAACTCAGCACATACGCATTCAATCCCTGGTCTTTCAGTTCCTGGCTTATCAGTCCCAGGTTTGTCTATCCCAGGTTTGTCGATTCCTGCACTGACTATTCCTGCACTATCTGTAGGAAACCACTCACACTCAATCCCTGGCCTTTCTATTCCTGGACTTTCTATCCCAGCTCTATCCGTTCCAGCGCTGACTGTTCCGGCATTAAGTGTTCCGGGTCTTTCGATTCCAGCACTAACAGTGCCTGGGTTATCGATTCCAGCATTGACCGTCCCTGCTTTAAGTGCGACCTTGCCAAGCAGTGTTGTTAATTTTATAATTAAAATATAACTTAAGCCAGAGGGGGCATAAATGAGTACTAGTTATAAAGTAGAATATAGGTTGCCAAGTTCAACCTTTAAAAAGTCTATTAAAGGATGTGTAGAGGATGGCTTAGTTGAGCATGGTCGTTCTCGCTATTTTGTTACAGATAATAATTGTAGAGTTGAAGTTCCAATACATGCTGAATTTTATTTTGGACCTGACAGATATGAGTTTATAGATAAACTTAAAAAGAAGCTTGAAGAAGAGCGCGACAAAGGTGGTCAAGGACTTCCAGGTATTTCACACCCGGCACAGTTTAGGAATACATAATGGAAGAAGTTACTTTAGAGATTGAAAATTTTGAAGTAAATCCTGTAAAAATGCCAGTAGTTGTTGAGAATGCTTTTACTGACGAAACTTGTGACTTTCTAACTGCGTTTATATATCAAAATCCTAACGCTTTTTTAAACGAAGATACACAACTTATTCCTCAATTCAAGAATAAGACTATCTCTTACAAATTATTACACAGAAGTATGCCCGAACCTTTTGGAGACGTAGAACGTGCTTTAAATTATGCACGATTCGTTGGTCAAAAAAATATTATTGAGCATTTTGGGGAATACTGTTATCCTGAGAATACAGAATTGACAAGATGGTTTCCTGGTGATAGTATGAGCGTGCACGCTGATAACAGCTGGCCTGAAGAAGCTAAAGAACAGATGAAAGATCAACCTCACCCAACGGCTTACAGAGATTATTCGGGTATCTTTTACTTAAATGATGCGTATGGTGGTGGTGAGATTTATTTTCCTAAACTTGATTTTGAGGTAAAACCTAAAAAAGGCTCTTGTGTAATTTTCCCTTCAGGAATAGACCATGAACACGGTGTAAAGACTGTCGAAGAACATAATAGATACACCATTGCTGTTTGGTACACAACCAGACCAGCTTGGTTGGAGTAGAAATGAATGAGAATACTAGAGAACTTGATCAAATACAGCTTGAATTAGACAGGTTACATGAGAGATCTCAAGACAATAAAGCTAATATTTCTGCTCACGAAGCTGTTTGCGAGGAGAGGTATGCTCAAATTATGGCTGCTATCATAGGTATGAGAGATGAGCTACAGACTGTGCACTCCAAACTGAACAGCGTTAGTGATTTAGCTTCACAAGGCAAAACCTCTCTGAAGACTCTTCTATGGGTAGGTGGATTAGTAGCAGGAATTACTGCTTTTCTAGCAACTATAATTAACTTTATCCCTAAATGAATAATAATTTTTTTAGATTAAATGTAGATAAGCTTCTTACAAAGCTTCCTAATCCTGTTACCTTTAATGAATCCCAAAAAGCAATGATCGAAGGTCTAAATGCAAATAGATTTTTTGTTCACATTGCTGCAAGAAGAACAGGTAAATCATATGCAGCCGCTATTCTAGCTTTTGCAAAGCTCCTTGAACCTGGGCAACAGGTTATGGTTGTAGCTCCTAACTTTTCTCTCTCATCTATTATTTGGGATTATGTAACAGACTTAATTAAACAGTTAGAGATAGAGGTTGATAAATTTAATCAAAAAGACAAAGTAGTCAGATTAATTAATGGGTCTGTGTTCAGACTACTTTCTGCTAATAATCGAGATTCTCTTGTAGGTAGAGCTGCTAATCTTCTTATAGTTGACGAGGCAGCTATTATTCCTAATGATGAGTATTTTACCCGTGATTTAAGACCTGCTCTTTCTACGTTTAAAGACTCACGTTGTTTATGGATTTCAACTCCTCGTGGCAAAGGTAACTATTTATACAATTATTATTTGAGGGGCCAAGATCAAGAGTACCCTGAATGGGGTAATGGTATTTTTACGTGGAGATCTAATCCTCTTTTATCAGAACACGATATTAAAGAAGCTCGAAAAGCAGTGTCTAGAGCTTTATTCGCTCAAGAGTATGAGTGTGAGTGGACAACAACAGAATCCCAGATTTTTGAAGCACTTAATGAAGAAAAACACATAGGTGAGTACGTGGGAGAAAGATTTTCTGAAGTGATTGGAGGTCTTGACGTTGGGTATCGGGATGAAAATGTTTTTGTTGTAATAGGTTTTGATGGACAGTCGTATTATATAATTGACGAGTATGTTTCTAAAGAATCTACAACCTCAGAGCTAGCTGCTGCAATCCAAGAAAAGATGGATGAATGGAATATTGATCAAATATACATTGATTCAGCTGCCCAACAAGTAAAAGCTGACTTTGCTTATGACTACGATATTTATACAGAAAATGCTGTTAAATCAGTAAATGACGGTATTAACTACTTACAAGTTTTGATTGAGAACGACAACTTGTTCTTTGATACTCTAGGATCTTCTCACACTTTCTCAGCAATGAGTTCATATCGCTGGAATCCTAATACGGAGACTCCAAAACCGATTCATGACTGGACATCTCACCCTTGTGATGCTGTTAGATATGCAATATATACACATTCTAAAATGAGTAATATATCAATCTATGCATAATATAAGGATTATGATACTAAACTATAAGAGACCTGAGAACGTTCATAAGTTAATTAATATTTATCGAGATATATTTCCTATTACAGTAATTAATAATAACCCAGAAAAACAGTTCCCTTATGTAGGTCAACCTGTAGACGTCATTAATAATGATAAAAACTATTACTGTATGGATAGATGGGTGAGGTGTTTTGAGTACGGTGAAGCTTTTAAGTTTATACTAGACGATGATATATTAGTACACCCTGACGATATTATAAAAATGAAAAAGTTAGATCAGACTATGGTTGGAATTTATGGTAAGTCAAATGTTTCCAAGGCTTCTAGGTACGAAGATTTAGTCGATCACTGGTGCACAGAAGCAAAAGTTGACTTTTTAGTAGGATCTGGTATCATGGTTAAGCAGTCTGAGTTAGACAAAATATTTGATAAAATAGATAAAGTAGGTTTTCCAGAGCGAGGCGACGATATTATAGTCAGCGGGTTATTAAAAAGAGAGACCGCTTGTATTTTAAAAACTTTTCCCGCAAAAGTTCTTAATTTACCCGAAGGTGAAGTCGGGCTGAACAAAGATCCAAATCATTTTTCGATGAGATGGAACGTTGTGAAAAAATTTAAAAATTTAACTTGGTAGCAGAGTGAAAATATCGTAATATGGGTGAGTTAAAAAGATTTCCAATAAAGTATATTAGGGATTTTATAAAAAAAGATTATAAACTTCGTGATGAATGTTACATATGCGGTTCTGAAGAGAATCTTGAATTGCATCATTTGATGAGTGTTAGCGAATTATTTAATAAGTGGTGTGACCAGAAGAAAATATATACTATATCAAATGTTGAGACTATAAAAGAGTATAGACAGCAATTTGCAGTAGACTGTAAGGATGAGCTTAGTAACGATAATTTATTTACACTTTGTTCTAAACATCATAAACAACTTCACTCTATATATGGACAAAGGTATTCAAATCATTTAGCCTCAAAAGTTAAAAAATGGCTAAATTTTCAAAAGGCAAAAAATGGCAGAGTATGAAGAATTAAAAGGTTTTAGAAGGTGGGCAGCAGATAGACTTAAACTTAATCCTGCACAACCCTCTATAGCATCACTAGAGCCTTACGCCTCCCCTGAAACAATTGTTGATTATGAACAAGCTTACAGAGAGATTGAAGTAATTCATCGCTCTGTAGAGATGATTATTAATGCCTGTATTGAGATCCCGTTGGTTGTAGAAGGAAGCTCTCCTGCAAAAAAAGTAAATAAAATTTTGAATATCCGTCCTAACCCATTTGAGGATAGAGTAAGATTATTTAGAAGAGCGTTTCTCGATTTTATTCTTGATGGTAATGCTTTCTTTTACTATGACGGAGTAGACCTTTATCTTTTACCTGCAAACGATGTTGAAGTAGTCCCTGATGAAAGAACTTTTGTTTCTCATTACAATTATTTAGTTTCAAATCAACAATCATCTGATGTTTTTGGTTTTAATAGAGGTGCTCAGAGTAAAAAACAAGAATCAATTCAGTTTGCTCCTAATGAAATTATTCATATTATGGCTGAAAATGACTTATCAATCTTTCGTGGCACATCTAAGATTAAACCTTGTTTAAAATTGATTGAGTTATATCACTACATGATTAAGTTTCAAAGACAGTTTTTCAAAAATAATGCTGTTCCAGGTTTTGTCCTGACTACTGATTCAATTTTATCTCAAAGAGTTAAACAAAGACTGCTTGAGGCGTGGAGATCAACTTACACTACTATCTTTGATGGCGCACGTAATCCTGCTATTTTAGATGGAGGTTTAAAAATTGACGAGTTCTCTACCAAGTCTTTTGAACAACTAGATTTTGAAAACTCTATTGAGAGAATTCAGCAGGATATGGCAAAAGCACTAGGCGTGCCTTATGTACTTTTAAAGTCAGGTAATAATGCTAATATTGATGCTAATCAAAAATTATTTTACCTTCACACAGTTGTCCCAATGCTCACTCAATTCTGTTCAGCCTTTTCACATTTCTTTAATGGCGGTATATCTATTAGACCAGACAGACTGAAGGTGCCAGCACTTCAACCAGATAATAGAACTCAGGCAATCTATTATTCAACTCTCGTAAATACAGGAATTATCACCCCAAATGAAGCTCGTGACGGATTAAGATTTCCAAAACTTGAAAATAATGATACCATAAGAATACCACAAAACATAACAGGTAGTGCGACTGATACTACCCAGGGTGGAAGACCACTTGAAGGGGAAAACCCTGAAGGAAATGAGGAAGAATAAATGAACAAAACTTTTTATCTCAACAGTTCCTTCGAGACTAAAGCTCTCAGTAATAAAAGTAAATCTATTAAGATTGCTGGCTACGCTAATACCACTGCGAAAGATCGTTCTAACGATGTTGTTACTGCAGAAGCTTGGGCTAAAGGCGTAGATAATTACAGAAAAAATCCTGTTTTACTATATCAGCATAAACACGACTGCCCAATCGGTCGTGTAGAGCAGATTACAGTAGATAAAAAAGGAATTCATGTAGAGGCCGCAGTCTCAGAAGCAGCTGAAAAAAATCACGGCGTTCAGACTTTAATCAAGGATGGAGCCTTAAAAAGCTTTTCAGTAGGTTTTAGAGTAAAAGACGGTAAGTATAATAATCAAGACGATTCAATGCTTATTACAGACGTTGAACTATTAGAAATTTCTGTAGTTTCTGTTCCTTGTAACCAAGAGTCACTTTTTTCAATTCGTAAATCGTTTGATAATGACTCTGATTTTGAGGAGTTTAAAAAATCTCTAAAAGAAGCCAATGAAGAAGAAATCAAGATGATGCGTAAGATCAAAGCAGGAATTACCGATGTGAGCATGGGTCATTACCACACCGTCGAAATGGACGAAGGTGGTAATGGTGTCACAACATACGCATCTCATATGTCAAACCATGCACACAAAATCATTGGTGGCGTAGTGATGGAGGCCGGAGAACCGGCTCATAATCACGAAATCACTATGATGGGTGTTCCAATTCATGATATGGAGGAGGGCGAAGTTGTTAATGAACGTCCAATGTCTCCATCCGAGGAGGAAGCAATGAGTAACTCAAAATCTGAGGATGTTGTGGAAACTAAAGCCGAAGAAATTGAAGCTGAGGTTGAAGAGACCACAACTGAGAAAGAAATGGCAGAAGTTGAAACTACTGCCGAAGAGATTGAAGTTAAAGCTGAAACCGAGGAAGTTGTTGAGGAAATGGAAAAGGACGAAGAGGAAGAGGTGCTTGAAGCTCGCGACCCTAATGAGTCAATTCCGTTTGTTAACATGCTTTCCGACGACGCAAGTTCACTTCAACATGGTGACTTAGTAAATTATAACGAAAAAATGTTTAGAGTAACTAAGATCGCTACTGGCCAAAGCCCAATCTATAAATTTTTAGAGGTTGACGCTAAAGGCAATGACTGTGATAATGTTCTTAATGTGAACGCAGACGATATTTCACAAGTCGAAAAAATCGAAAACAAAGCTAGTGAAGATGAAGGATCTGTTGATCAGTCTAAAGAGCTTCACACACATTCTACAAAGGAGAAAGAAATGGCTGAGCAAGTCGTTGATACACCAATCGTTCTCGAAACAGGCGCAACTGAAAAGAGTGCGGCTGTAGAGATCAAAAAAGAAGCTGCTCCGGTAGCTCAAGTGTCTGAACCTCAAGTAGCCGAGCTGGTAGAAAAAACCGGTGAAGCAATTATGGCTGAGGCAGAGGCAGCAGACCAGCAAATGTTGGTTAAGGGTGATGCACCTACTGCATATACCCCACAAGAGTCTGAGAAAGTTGCAGAAATGCAAGCTCAGATGAAACAATACCAGGAAGAGATCGCAGCACTTCAGCGTTCAAAAATGGCCTATGCAGAAAGCAGCCGCACACAGCAGCAGTTCTCTGAAAAAGACCAAGCAAACGCTGTACTCGTAGCGAAGCTCCTGAATAAGCGTGACGTCTTTGATACAAAGATGGGTCAGCGTATGAAAGCTGTTACAACTGTAGATCAGTTCCTTAGCAACTTCTCAAATAACATCTATACAGAGATGGAACAGCAGCTTGTAGTTGCACCAATGTTCCAACGTCTCGCAGTGGACGCAAAGACTTTCCGCGTACCAGTTGCAGACGAAGATACTGACGGTGATGTAGCACAGTTTGCATCTGGCACCTTTGCTACTGGCATTGCAGATTCGACCCGTGTTCCTACTTCTAATCAGAACACCATCAGCTCTGTAGACTTTACGCCACATAAATTTATGGCTACTACACACCTTGCCAAAGACGAAGAAGAAGACACCGTTCTTCCTCTGCTCGACTTCTTGCGTGCTGCAGCGACTCGTCGTCTTGCACGAGCGCTTGATAAGTCAATCCTTCGTGGTACAGGTGCACTCTCAGGTTTCACAGCCTCACCAACCAATGCAATTAGCGCTGGTACTGGTTATGCTTCAGTCATTGAAGGTATTACTAACTTGACTGGTGATGTAGGCGCAGGCCTGACTGTGGACACAGGCGGAGCTAACGATAAAGCTGATCCAACGGATATCGCAGCTGCTCGTACAAAGCTCGGCAAGTATGGTCTCCAGCTCGGAAACGACTTGGTATACCTTACTTCTATTGAAGGTTACAATAACCTTGTAACAACTTCAGACTTCCAGACTGTTGATAAGTTTGGTCCAAACGCTACTTACCTCACTGGTTCTGTCGGTGCCGTTTACGGTATTCCGATTGCTATTACTGAGTTCTTAGATAACGTTGGTTCCTCTAACAACGATCTGGGTGTCCTCCTCTACAAGCCTGGATTCATGATCGCAGAACGTCGCGGAATCGAGATTGAGAGCGAGTATGAACCACGTCAGCAGGTCACCGCCATGTACATGAGTACACGCCTTGACTTTAAAGCAATGACTACAAACTCAAGCAACGCTCTGGATGCAACTAAGTATCCTTACGCTGTGACAGTTGAAGCTGGTTAATACTAACTAGCTACATTTTGACTACACTTGGGGGAGGCGGACAACGCCTCCCTTTCTATATTAAGGAGAAAACTATGAGCACTATTATTCCTGAAGATATCACAGACAGAGAAGCTGCTAAAACTTGGCTTCTACGTCATGGATATAGTGAAGATTTAGCAGAAGAGGAGCTGTCACACTGGGGACAAGAAGATCCTATGATGCATAGTCATGATGACGGCGTTGAGCACTCACATGAGGGTGGTGACGAACCACATGAGCATGAAGAAGAGTGGGAAGACGAAGAAGAGGAAGACGAAGAAGAGGAAGAAGAGTGGGAAGAAGATGACGATTCCTTACCTTCTGGTTCTGAATATAAATAAAGGGGAATTCTATGGTAGATAGATTTGAAGAGAGTATGGGTAAATATCCTTTTGTTACTATGGAGCAGGTAAAAGATTATCTGTCGATCTCTAGTACAGGTCAGGATGCCAGAATAGCTAATGTGATTAGCTATGCTACCGGCATGGTCGAGCATTATGTTGGTCAAGAAATCTTAGCTAATGATTATGTTGAAGTTTTTGATGGAGGAAAATCTTCTGTCATGGTCTCTCGTTTACCTTTATCGAATGTTTATCAGGTTACTGAATTTGATGGAGTGACTGATAAGGTTTTAGATGATCCTTCTACCATAGGAAGACCTAATCCTTCAGAAGGCGACGAGATGAGTTTGTCTTTTATAAATGATGCTCATCTAAATACAAAAGTTAAACGTTTTGGAACTTCATCTTTAGAGGTAGGCGCTAGTGATTTTGTTATTTCCAGTACTGTGCCTGAACAGTTAGAATTTGAAGAGGGTGATTTTACCATCGAGATGTTTATTCGTGTCAACGGCTCGAGTCTGCCTGTACAGGAGCTATTTTCAATTAACACGGATGCGACAAATTCTTTAAAATTTTCTACAAACGGAACAAGTGGTCTGAAAATTGATAGCACAATTAGCGGAAGTGCGACAACAGTTACTGGTGCTAATACTAATATACAGACACAACAGTTTGGACAACGAGAGTTTGCACACGTAGCTGCATCATTTAATGCTCAAACACAAAAAATGTTTTTATTCTACAACGGTAATAACATAACAGGATCAAGTGGTGAAACTTTTGCCGTAAGTAATAACTCTTTCACTACAAATGTAAGGATTGGAACTGATTTCGTAGGATATATAGATGAACTAAGAGTGTCAGAAAAAGCAAGATATTCTGCTGATTTTAACACTCCAACAAAAAGATTTAGACCAGACGGTGATACCGTAACGTTAATACATTTTGATGGTAAAAAGGGTGCTACTGAGGCAAAAGACGTGCACAATGCTGTAAATGAGTATAACTTTACACGCGATATGGGAGAGGTGACTAGAGACGTGGGAGGTGTTGGAGTGAGAGGTACTTATCCTACACTTCGTAATTCTTATCCTGCCTTAACTTTAGCTGGACCCCCATCTTTTGCTCCTTTTCCTTCTGGTGTTAAAGTAGAATATAGAGCTGGCTATGAATCTAGTGATGTTCCACAAGATTTACAAATGGCTACTTTAGACGTAATTAAACTTATATATAAGCAAGATCAAGAGAAAAAAGGCTTTTCATTTGAAGGCGAACGCGGTGACAAATATCCCTTAGCTGGCAATTTTCCTCCACATATTAGACGCATTCTAGATTTGTATAGGATTGTTATCTAATGGCGAGAGGTCCAAAAAGACAACGACTCCCTAGTGGTAAATTAGAGTCTCAATCTGCTTTTGAAAGACGTACTAAAGGTAGCAAATCTTCTATAACAATTACCAATACAGACCCTCAGCTTACTAAAGTAGCTACAAAAGCTAGAGCTAAAAAAGATATTTCTTCAACTGTTAGATCACAGATTACTCGATATCTATCCGATTATTTATCAGAAGAAATTCCTGGATTCGGTAAAAAGACTGCAAACTCACAACAAATTAAGAAGTATACAGGACTTACAGGAGATGTCGCTCCAGATGCTGAGGTTAACGTAAAAGAGTTTGAAAAAACTACAGGCATAAAGCTTTCTCAAAGTAGGTTTTTAAAAGATCAGCAAGCTGCATTATTCGAAACTAAGATTTCAGGTCTAGGAAGTTCTTCAGGAGTATCTTTCACTGCTCCAGAACTGGGGCGTGCAGGAACCGCAGAGTTTGACTTAGCACAGAAAGAACTTGATAAGATAGGCAAGAAAAATATCACAGGCACCGAGGCATATAACTTTATCTTTAAGAATAATTTATTATCAGGTAAAGGTGAACAGATTATTAGAGCTATGGAAGCAAAGTTTGAAAATCTTTTAATTGTAAATGCATATGATATAGAGAAGAAGGGTGGGAGAAAATTACAATTTAATTTTATTAAAAGCCCTCTTGCTGCTGTGAACTTACGAGACCCTGTTTCATTTACTGATTATATTAGTCTAAGAATATTGCCTAGATATGAATCTAGTAAAAGAGCTATAAAAGCTGGTAGGACTCCGAATACAAGAGAGGTCGTATCTTACAGAATTGAAGTATTGCCTAAACCTAAATTAACAAATAGCTGGGAATATAAAGATATTACTAAACAAGTAGTAAAAGCTCACGCAGGAGCTATATCAAGTGGTGCTGAGATATACATCAGAAGACGTATTCAGCAGTATGCTAATGATCCAAAGAATAAAGCTAAATCTGATACAGTAACTGATCTTTTAGCGTTTACGGAATCTATTGCAGCTGAATTTAAAGAGGGAGGATTTACGCCTTTAACTATAAAATCTG
>CAACVD010000779.1_pt1 | contig 15446 bp, 26 predicted proteins | sample 2381771 | NCBI WGS metagenome assembly CAACVD01 (sample SAMEA5211965, study PRJEB30684) | marine metagenome | biome: Marine; feature: Epipelagic; material: Water | collected 2015-10-15 | depth 15 m | reverse complement strand
GGCTTTGATTCGTTTCCGGCAGGGTGGCTTCATCGAACTCGAGGGCGAGAACGATGGTTCAGATTGGTATCCAAGGAAACGGGAGTATTACTAATGTCCAGCAAGTTTAACACTCCCAAGGCACGCTCTAATCGCAAACGTCAGTTAGAGCGGCTTGGTTATGATGCTGATAGGATCGCTGACATTCTAGACTTTGAGTTTGAACTGGAACTTGGCTTCTATCCGAAGACTCCTTTACCGGGTAAGAGTTATAAGAAAGGTGGTTCGGTCAAAGGATCTGAATCGTTAAACGCGGCCATTGAGCGCGTAAAGAAGGAGCAAGGCTTCCGCAACGGCGGCAAGGTATCTCTAGGTAATTTTAAGGGCAGCTTCTAATGGCACTACCTCCACAACCCATGGGCAGTTTGACAGATTCCGGCATTGAACCACCGCAGGGTGTTGAGGTGGATATTCCACAGATAGAAGATTTTGCTGGTGGCGCAGAGATTCTACAAGATGTAGATGGCGGCGCTATCGTTCAGGCTCTTATGGGCGGTGCTCAAGAGGGCATGGAGGTTGAGGCTCAACAGTATGACCACATGGCTAATCTGGCCGAGGTCATGGATGACGGTGATCTGGGTGAGATTTCTAGTGAGTTGCGCGGTCTGTATGAAGAAGACATGGAGTCACGCGAAGAGTGGCAAGAAGCCTACACCAAGGGTCTGGATCTTCTTGGCATTAAGTATCAGGAGCGCACGCAGCCGTTTGATGGCGCGTCCGGCGTAACACATCCGCTGATTGCCGAGTCCGTAACCCAGTTCCAAGCACAGGCATACAAAGAACTTCTGCCTGCCGGTGGTCCGGTCAAGACGCAAGTCTTGGGTTCCAAGACCATGGAAAAAGAGGCACAAGCCAGCCGCGTCAAGAACTTCATGAACTATCAGGTTACTGAGATCATGGAGGAGTTTGATCCTGATACGGATCAGATGCTGTTCTATCTGCCGCTCTCTGGTTCTACGTTCAAGAAGGTATACTTCGATCCTACCAGAAATCGTGCGGTATCTGCGTTCGTACCGTCAGAGGATCTGGTCGTGCCGTATTCGGCTACCGATCTGAACACAGCACCGCGTGTAACGCATGTATTGCGTATGGACGAGAATCAAGTCCGTAAAATGCAAGTTGCAGGCATCTACCGTGATGTAGAGGTATCCACGAGTGACGAGGGTGACAACTCCGTTCAAGACAAAGTGGACGAGTTAGAGGGTGTCAGCAAAGGATATACAGACGATGTGCATACCATCTTGGAGATGCACGTTGAGATGGACTTAGAAGGCTTTGAAGACATGAGTCCATTGGGAGAGCCAACGGGAATCAAGCTGCCGTATATCGTTACGCTTGATCACGGATCTGGGGAGATTCTGTCTATTACCCGCAATTACGATCAGGAAGATTCCCTGAAGCGTAAGCGGCAATACTTCGTGCATTACAAGTTTCTACCCGGTCTGGGTTTCTATGGCTTCGGTCTGATACACATGATAGGTGGCTTGGGTCGTGCGACTACAAGCATTTTGCGTCAGTTGATTGATTCCGGCACGCTGGCGAACTTGCCGTCTGGCTTCAAGGCGCGCGGCATTCGGATTCGTAACGATGACGAGCCGCTCTCGCCCGGTGAGTTCAGGGACATTGATGCGCCTGGTGGTGACATCCGTAACTCCATCATTCCGCTTCCGTTCAAAGAACCGTCTGGTACGTTGGCGCAGTTGTTGGCGTCACTGATTGAAGGTGGGCGCCGGTTTGTGTCGATTGCCGATCAGCAGATTGGTGAAAGCCAAAGCGGAGACATGCCTGTAGGTACAACTGTGGCACTGCTTGAGCGCGGTATGAAGGTCATGTCGGCCATTCACAAACGCTTGCATTATGCACAGAAAACAGAGTTCCGGCTCCTCGCCAGAATCTTTGCGGAAAATCTCCCTCCAAATTATCCGTATGAGGTAGCCGGAGCACCTTCCGAAATCAAAGCACAAGACTTTGATGGCCGCGTGGATGTACTTCCGGTATCGGATCCGAACATCTTTTCGATGGCACAACGGGTGACGCTGGCGCAAACACAGCTTCAGTTGGCGCAATCCAACCCCGGCATTCACAATCTGCATGAGGCATACAAGCGTATGTATCAGGCTCTTGAGGTCCAGAACATTGATGAGATTCTGCCGGCCAAAAAAGAGCCACAGCCTACAAGTCCTAGCATTGAGAATGCAAAGGGGATGCAGGGCGAACTGCTGACGGCATTCCAACAGCAAGACCATGACGCGCATATCATGACGCATGTGACGTTTATGAAACTGCCTTTGGTTTCGACATCACCCAACATTTATGCTATATTTATGGGGCATCTTCAGGACCACATATCCATGAAGGCACGCCTGACTGTAATGGCACAAGTCCAACAACAGCAGGCGCAGGCGCAACAAATGGCAATGGCGGCTCAGATGGGAGCCGTAGATCCAATGATGGCGCAACAACAAATGCAAGCAGCATCTGGAATAACCGAAGAGGTAGTTGAGGCCGAGGTTGCAAAACTAGAGTCACAATTTACTCAAGAGGTCATTCAAATGCTTGCACCGCCGGACGGGCAGCAGGATCCTCTTGTAGCAATTCGGCAGCAGGAACTTGCTATCAAGGCATCCGAGTCCCAGCGTAGAGCACAACAGGACGCGGCTGAACTTGCACTTGAACGCCAGAAGCTCCAACAGCGAGCTACAACTGACGCAGCGCGAATCGAACTCCAAGAGGAGATCGCAGAAGACAGGGCAGATGTGAATAGGGAACGCATCCAGACCCAGCGTGAGTTGGCGATGCGTAATAGGTAATTGGATCCAGTAACAGCAATGGCTACTGCTTCGGCTGCGTTCGGAGCATTGAAAAAAGGATTTGCGATAGGACGGGACATCGAGTCGATGGCTACCGATCTTTCGCGTTGGATGGGTGCGCTTTCTGATCTGGATCAGATGGAGAAAGAGGCCAAGAATCCCCCAATATTTAAAAAGTTGTTTGGTGGTCAAAGCGTTGAGCAAGAGGCCATAACGACATTTGCTAATAAGCAGAAGGCGCAGCAGCAGCGTTATGAGCTACAGCAATGGATTTCCTTAACCATGGGGAAATCCAAATGGGATGAACTGGTTCAGATGGAGGGCCAGATTCGTAAACGCCGCAAAGAAACCTTGTATAAACAAAGAGAGCGTCGGCGTAAGTTTGTAGAAATTGTAGCATGGATAATTGTGGTTGGAGCAGGTTTTGCTGCATTAACCGCTTTTGTCATGTTGCTAAAGTCGCACACAGCACTTGCGGATCAGATGACAACATGTCGGAAAGTCAAATGTGAGAAGCTTGAAAATCGTCAAACGGTTTGTATTTTCCGAGGCCAGAACAACACGATTGAGTCGCAGTTCTTTGAGTACATGGAGTTTATTCCTTCGGAGTATCAGTGCAAATACGACCCTAACGCCAAGAAAGAGATGACTGTACAGGAGACTCTCAAAGCCGTGCGAGAGAGCCAGAAATGAGCAAGAAGTTCCAAGAGGACACTGAGTACGCCAAGTACGACCTTGACGGGGACGGTGAGATAACTGACGAAGAACTGGAACACGCCAAGGAAATACGAGAGACAGAGCGCGACCTGCGAAAGAGTTTGGCTCAACTGCGGATGGCGCGGTTTACGTTGATTGGCATGGGCGTGTTCACTGCCGCGATGTTCACACCTTGGGTTTCTGTTGAACGCATTGAAGCTTTGAGCGAAATCAGTAGCTTGTTCTATATTTCGGGCGCGGGAATAGTCGGGGCATATATGGGGACCACAGCTTGGATGGCTCGGAAGTGATTGATGTCTTTTTGTTGTTGGTATATTTGGGAACCGGAGACTTTCGCAAGCTAGAGTCTGGTAACATGTATTTCTACTCTGTTACAGAATGTAACTACTTCGCCTCACAAGTGTCAAAAAGGTATGGCAACTATCAATATTCTCAGCACCTTGACGCGAAGGACAGAGTAACGGCATACTGCGTACCCAGACAAGTGGATGCAGAACAAGTGAAAGTGTACTGATGTTACAGGCTTTGATTGGACCTATTTCCGGCTTAGTTGGGTCATGGATGGACTCAAAGACCGAAGAGCAGCGCGGTAAATCGGCTGTTGCCAAAGCCAAGGCGGAAGCCGAGGCCAAGGTTATGGTGTCCGCCGCTACGTCAACGGCTGACTGGGAAAAGTTGATGGCGAAGGGTAGCCAATCGTCCTGGAAGGATGAGTGGCTAACAATTTTGTTCTCGATTCCATTGATCCTAGCTTTTGCTGGGGAGTGGGGCAGAACAATCGTTGCCGAGGGCTTTGCTGCATTACAAGTGATGCCGGACTGGTATCAATATACACTCGGAGTTATCGTTGCCGCCAGCTTTGGCGTCAGATCCGCCACGAAGTTTTTTGGAAAGAAGTAGGAGAGCATTATGCCACTAACAGATAAACAGATGAAGATAGCCCGTGTTGCAGAGCCTCGTGACAAGATTACTGGCGAGGATTTCAAAGAACTGCGTAAAGCATCTGGTGGTATTGTTAGCTTCTCGACAGGCGGCGAAGTTAAAGGTAAAGAGCCAAGGATTATCGAACTTGACGAACTTATTGAGTTTGGCGATGACGATGTGCGAGAGATTGCAGAATCTGACCGTTTCAAAGAGGACGTAAAGACATTCCGCAAAGGGATGAGTGTAGATGCCTCTGGTATGGCTCGTGGATGCGGCGCCGTAGTTCGTGGCAAAAAGTTTAGCGGCACATTTTAATTGTACGATGGATGTTGCAGACTTCGCAAAATATGTTTATAGCTTGTTGAGTCAGCGAGAGGAGCAAATCGCTGACATGTTAACATCTGGTGGTGTTCAGAACTTTGAGCAATACCAGCGGTTGGTGGGAGAAGTACAGGGACTTGTCTACGCCAAGGAAGAGATCAAAACCCTGCTGGAGAGAAATTTAGACGATGGCGAAGACATTATACGTTCCTGACCATATCACAAAATCAAAGGTAAAAGAGCCAGTTTCAGCAGAGTCTGCGTATGTAGAGGCCGAGGCACGAGTTCTAGACCCCAACCTTATCGACAAATCCCTGAAGGAACGTCTGCCGCAACCTACTGGTTGGCGGCTTTTGGTTATGCCATATCAAGGCAAGCTGAAGACAGACGGCGGAATCATCATTCCTAACGAGGCGCGTGAGCGTGAAGCATTAGCTACGGTGGTGGCTTATGTTCTCAAGCTAGGTCCGTTGGCGTATCAGGATCCCAACAAGTTTGGCGACAACCCAGAGCCTTGGTGTGAAGAAGGACAGTGGGTTTGCATTGGTCGGTATGCCGGTTCTAGGTTCAAGATTGACGGCGGCGAGGTTCGCATCATTAACGATGATGAGGTGATCGCTACTATCCTTGAGCCTGATGATGTGAAACAGGTTTAGGGAGATGATGATGGCAGAAGCTGAAGCACAAGTTGTTGAGGAAGAAGTAGAAGTTACTGTTGGTGACGATCAGAAAGGTGCTCCAGTTCAGGAGTCCTTAGACTTATCTGATTCCGAACAGCCAGAAGTTTCTATAGAAGAACCGGATGAGTTAGACAATTATAGCAAGGGCGTACAGAAACGGATTAAGAAGCTAACCGAGAAGTATCGTTACGCCGAGCGTGACAAGGAAGAAGCGGCTCGGCTTGCAGAAACGCTAAAGAACGAGAATGAACAACTTAAAAACAAGTTGAGCAATCTTGATCAGGGTTATCTTAGTGAATACGGCAGTCGTATTGACTCACAACTGGACACCGCAAAACGTGCGTACAAAGACGCGCATGATCGAGGTGACGTTGACGCCATGTTTGACGCGCAACAGGCACTGTCAAAGATTTCCATAGAACAAGAGCGTTTTCGTTTAGCAAAGCAACGTCAGGAGCAACAAGTTCCGGCGGCTAACGCCACAGAGATTCAACAACAGGCTCCGGCTCCGGCGGCTAAACCAGATCCCAAGGCTGAAAAGTGGGCTGAACGGAACGAATGGTTTGGTGAAGATGAGATCATGACGCAGGCTGCGATTGTTATTCACAACAATCTTACTGCGGAAGGGTTTGACGGAACCGAAGATGAATACTATGATCAATTGAATAGTCGTCTCAAAGATCGTTTTCCAAATGAACTAGGGGCGAAACAAAACGGGGGAAGTACAAGGGTCGCCTCGGCTTCTACTTCCGCATCCCGCAGCAACAAGCAGGGGCGCAGGACTGTCAAGTTGTCACCATCACAAGTGGCTATGGCTAAAAAACTTGGTGTTCCTCTTGAAGAATACGCTAAGTATGTGAAGGACTAAGCAATGAGTGATGACAGACAACCACGGTCAACGCAGACCCGCGAAAAAGCAACGCGCAGAAAGCCTTGGGCACCGCCCAACCGTTTAGAATCGCCTGATGCACCCGATGGGTACAGACATCGTTGGATCAGAACGGCTCTCAGAGGTGAAGATGACAAGATGAACGTCCATGCGAAACTTCGCGAAGGATGGGAACCTGTCAGAGCCGATGAGTATTCCGGATCTGATTTCGCCGTCATCCAAGACGGGGATCATGCAGGTGTTATTGGAAACGGTGGATTGATGTTAGCAAGGATCCCTGAAGAAACAGCGCAGGAAAGAACCGAATATTACCGTGATCGGACACGCGAACAGATGACTGCTGTGGACCAGGACTTAATGAAGGAACAACATCCTTCGATGCCTATCACTAATGAAAGGCAAAGTCGTGTAAGTTTTGGAGGCCGCAAAGGCGACTCCAAGTAACCATAGTATGAGATAAGGAGTTATTCTCATGGCGAATATCAATGGAGCCTTCGGTCTAAGACCGTATGGGATGCTGGGGTCAGCACCCAACTCCACTGGTACGACTGAATATCGCATTGCATCTGATAACTCAAATCCCATCTTCCAGGGCATGGCGGTGATCCCGCTTGCTGCTGGTGTAATTGATGATCTGCAAGCCGCTGCTGGTGGTTCAGTCTCAATTGTGGGTGTGTTCAACGGATGTGAATATGTCAGTTCTACCACTGGAGAAAAAGTTTTCTCAAACTTCTGGCCCGGTTCTGGCGCGGATTCCAATTTCCCCGTCAAGGCCTTTTTGTATGACAATCCAGCCCAATTGTTTACTATCGCAACATCTAACGTGCAGTCCGGCAACGATACCGAAGCCGAACTTCGTACAGCGGTGTTTGCTAATATTCAAATGGCAAATGGTAACAGCGGTTCTACCACCACAGGTATTTCCTCTGCTACTGCGGATTTGAATACTGTCGCTACCACCAACTCACATGCTCTGCGTATAATGGGTGTCCTTGATGACCCAGAAAATGCAGACTTTTCGGCTGCTGGTATCCCGTTAATCGTTCGTATAAACAACCACTACAATGCTCCTACCGGTAGTATTGCACAGGGTACTGTTTCTACGACTGGCGTATAAGGAGGCTGATCAATGGCTATTTCTCGCGCACAACTAGCGAAAGAACTGGAACCAGGCCTCAATGCTCTATTTGGAATGGAGTATGACAGGTACGAGAACCAGCACGCAGAAATCTACACCACTGAGTCCTCAGATAGATCATTTGAGGAAGAGGTCATGCTTTCCGGGTTTGGAGCCGCTCCTACTAAGGATGAAGGTTCTGCCATCAGTTTTGATGACGCCAATGAAGCATTTACCGCTCGGTACAACCACGAAACCATTGCTTTGGCATTTTCGATCACAGAAGAAGCCGTGGAAGACAATCTCTATGATCGTCTGTCTTCGCGCTACACTCGTGCTCTTGCCCGTTCAATGGCTCACACAAAGCAGGTAAAAGCAGCCAGCGTTCTAAACAACGCATTTACGGCTGGTGCATTTGCTGGCGGTGATGGTGTTGCACTCTGTGACGCATCACACCCGCTGACCAACGGTAGCACGTTCAACAACGAGCCTAGCACTGCCGCTGATCTGAACGAGACATCCCTTGAGGATGCTCTGATCAGCATTGCTGGATTTGTTGACGAGCGTGGTCTGAAGGTTGCTCTTCGTGGCATGAAGCTCATCGTTCCTCGCCAGCTACAGTTTGTGGCAGAGCGTTTGATGGTTTCAAATCTTCGTGTCGGCACGGCAGACAATGATATTAACGCAATTCGTTCGATGGGTATGTTGCCTGACGGTTATGCCGTCAACGACTTCCTGACGGATTCAGATGCGTTCTTCATCATGACTGATGCTCCTCGTGGATTCCTCCACTTTGAGCGTGTGCCTCTGTCTACACAGATGGAAGCAGACTTCGACACCGGCAACATGCGGTTTAAGGCTCGTGAGCGTTACAGCTTCGGCTTCTCAGACCCACGTTGCGTGTTTGGTTCACCAGGCGCATAACCCTAGTTAAGATCTAGGATGAAAGGGCGGCTTCACAGTCGCCCTTTTTTCTGTTAGCCTATATAGACCTTACTAATGTAGTTCCTCCCTAAACTCGGAGCCGCCAATTGCGGCTTCGCTTTTTTTCGTGTATGGTGTTTATACCCTGACAGATCCAAGGTGGATCTGACACTAGCCACGACAGGAGAAACACATGGCTACCACTACCTTCTCAGGTGCAGTCCGTTCCAAAAACGGATTTAAAGTAATCAATGAAAGCAGCACAACAGGTGCAATTACCGAAACTGGTTTTTCGGTGAACGCTACCGGTCAACTTATTTCTATGGGGACTCGCAAAATTCAATCTTTTGCCGGTTCTTTGGCGGCTACTAACGCAGCGGGAACCGCGTATGCAGACGGTGATTGTCTCGTTGAGTTGGGCACTCTGAATGTAGATGCGCCGGATGACTTAGTCACTCCCAGCAAAATCTTTATTCATCGAGCGTTGATTGGTATTACAACTGCTGCCGGTCAAACTTTGGCAGGCAATCTTGCTCTAAGTGCTACAAGTGGAACAGCAACAAACGCGGCTGTGAGTGGCACGGAGATCGTTGGCGCCGGTGTAACATCTTTTAACGAGCAGCTAAGTGCTACGCAGTCGATCACAGAAATTGACGTTAACTTCAATAACAGTGCTGGCAACTATCACATTTTCGTTCCGAATGTGACTGCTGCCGTTGCAAATGTTCACTTGTATGCACGAGCTACCACAACTGTTAACGCTGATATCACCGCCGGACGGTTTACCGTTGAACTAGAATACTCCGTTTACTAGGAGGATATTATGGCTGGTGCTATTGTTGCAAAAACAGCGACTTCAACGGGCACTCTCTTAGGTGGGAGAACTCGGTTGAAGTCATTCGTTGTGCGAACCGCAAGTAGTGGTTCTCCCGCCGCCGTTTTTAGAAACGGAAGCGGATCCGGCACAACTTTGTTGTCTATGACATTTTTGACGGATGATGATACTCAGGTGACCATTCCAGAGCATGGAATGATCTTTGAAGATGGATGTCATGTTACGTTGACAAACATATCATCCATCACAGCCTTTTTTGGCTGATCGTCATGGCTAGGAAACGAGATAAACAGCCGCCTCGGAGTAAGAAATACTATCGCTCGACCAAGTCCGGCGCTGGTATGACCAAGGCGGGTGTTGCTCGTTATCGGAAAGAAAACCCTGGAAGCAAGCTAAAGACAGCGGTTACAGGGAAGGTTAAGAAGGGCAGTAAAGCGGCAAAGCGGCGTAAGTCATTTTGTGCAAGATCTGCCGGTCAAATGAAGAAGTTTCCCAAGGCGGCAAAAGATCCGAACAGCCGTCTAAGACAGGCTCGTAAACGATGGAAGTGCTAATGACTCCCGAAGAAGTTTTGCGTCAATTGGAAAAGCACGAGGAGTCGTGCGACAAGCGATATGCTGAGATTCAACGCCAGTTGGACAGGCTTGATGTGCGTCTTTGGGGTATAGCTGCGTTGATTGTTGCTACAGCTTTGGCGAACAGGTTTTTGTAGTGGCTATAAACAGAGCACGGATGAGTAAACAGATTAGTAAGCCGGGAGGGAAAAAGATGCCTAAAGACGCTTGTTATAAAAAAGTTAAAGCACGCTACAAGGTTTTTCCGAGCGCATATGCATCAGGAGCCATTGCGAAGTGTAGAAAAGTAGGAGCGGCTAATTATGGAACTGGAGGAAAGAGTAAGAAGTCTAAAAGAAAGAGTGGCTCTTCTAAACGCAAAGGTAAGACCTATTGATGAGACCTCAAGTAACAAGGCCCAAGCGGAAGTTTCGAGGCAAGAAGATAGAGGGGACAGCCGTAGCGCGTGGTTGCGGAAAGGTCTTGCCGAGGCGAAGGAAGAGAACTAAGGGTGCAGTGGAGCAGTCCTGATGGCAGTTAGAAAAACCAAAGAAGGTCTGGCTCTCAAGCGTTGGTTCAAAGAGGACTGGAAGGATGTTCGTACCGGCAAGAAATGTGGTCGCAAGAAAGGAGAAAAACGTGGTGTCCCTTATTGTCGCCCGTCAAAGCGGGTATCTTCCAAAACGCCGAAGACAACCAAAGAACTGTCTTCCAAAGAGAAGAAGTCTCGTATTGCCCAGAAGAAGCGTTTGGGACAGCCTGCCGGTAAGCCTAGGCGCGTTAAGGCTGTACGAAGAAAGAAGAAGTAATTGACTGAAGAGAGCGTAATTGAAGAGTTGCGTAGATGGTCTGCCTCTGTTTTAGAGAAGACAAACGAAAACTATAACGGTCTGCCTGCCTGCCCATACGCAAAAAAGGCTTGGTTAGAAGATAAAGTAGGATTTGTTTTTAAGTATACAGAAGACTGGGATTGTTTGTATTTGTCTATAGAGGATTGGGACGATTCAAAGGATGTAATCATATTGGTAGATCATTGTTATTCAGAGTTAGATGATATGTATGCATTTTTGGATCACATGAACAAGGATATTTCAACCGGCCTATTTAACACTAAAGATATGTTTCTAATGGGATTTCATCCAGAGGCAGAAGACAATAATCTGCTTGATGATGAAATAGAGATGACTGATGAGGAGCCTTATGCCATGATATTTTTGCAGCGACTAAGCAAGCTGCAAGAGGCTTCAAATCAGCTTAGAGAGAAGGGCTATTATAACACTTGTGAAGACTACTATGACGGTTCTTCTTTATATCAGCAACGCCAAGACTATTACAGGAGATTGAAATGGCAGGTGCAATGAAACGGATGAAGAAAAAGATGATGCGTGGCGGTGGCGCGGTCACTGGTAAGAAGATGATGCGCGGCGGTGGCATGGTTGCTAAAAAGAAAAAGGCCGGATTCCGTGGCGGCGGACGAGTCAAAGCAAAGAGATAGTGTGATATGGCAACTTCCAATTCCAGAGATTTTGACCTTGATGTAGGTGAGATTATTGAGGAAGCGTATGAACGGTGTGGCCTTGAGGTTCGCACCGGTTATGATGCAAAGACTGCTAGGCGTTCTCTTAATCTCATGTTTGCCGATTGGGCTAATCGAGGTCTTAATCTTTGGACTGTGAATCAAGCCACACAAGCTCTAACATCCGGCACTGCTACCTATACTTTGACTTCCAACTTTGCAGATCTTTTAGAAGTTGTTGTTAGAGATAGCAGCAGTGTGGACCTGCCCTTAACTAAGATCTCAAGAGGCGACTACCTGAACCTAACAAACAAGACAACCACTGGTAGGCCAACTCAATTCTTCTTCGACAGACAAACAACACCGACAATAACATTGTGGCCTACTCCCAATGATTCAACAGATACATTGGTGTTTTACTACGTCAATCGAATACAGGATGCGGATACTCTTCAAAACACTACGGATGCACCCTTTCGATTCTTGCCATGCATGGTGTCTGGTTTAGCGTATTACACGGCTATGAAGAAGGCGCCCGATAGGATTCAGCTTCTGAAAGTGGTATATGAGGAAGAGTTCCAAAGAGCCGCTGACGAGGACGAAGATAGAGTGTCGTTGAAACTCCAACCTAGTATTCAATATTTGAGGGTGTAATGGCTAGGTACGCTTCAGGAAAAAATGCATACGGTATATCGGATCGTTCTGGCTTTCGGTATCGCTTGCGCGATATGCGTAAAGAATGGAACGGTTTGCTTGTTGGGATTGATGAGTTTGAAGAAAAGCACCCACAGCTAGAACCAAGGCGCGTTGTTGCGGACCCCCAGGCTTTGCGGGATCCCCGTCCAGACACTCGCAATATTATCCCAGAGACCGTACAGATTCCTATCTTTGATTTGGTGAACCTAGTGTTTACGGAGACCCCTAGGGCCAAAGCAATTGTAGGGGAGGTCACGGTGAGTGTGTCATGACATATACTTATACAGAGTTAAAAAACTCTATAAAAGATTACACAGAGAATCAAGAAACTACTTTTGTTTCTCATTTATCTGACTTCATTTCCACCGCAGAAGAGCGCATATTCAAGAGCGTAGACTTAGACTTCTTTCGTAAGAACGTCAACGGAACCACGACTTCCGGCAATCAGTTCTTAGCCGTGCCTGATGATTATCTTGCTTCCTTTAGTATTTCTATTGTGAACTCTGGCAACAGAGAGTTCTTGATGCACAAGGATGTGAACTTTTTGCAAGAATACAGTCCGAGCACTACAGCAACCGGAACGCCAAAATACTATGCATTATTTGATTCAAACAACTTTCTACTAGCGCCTACGCCAAACGCAGCCTTTACGGCTGAATTGCATTATTACTATCGACCAGCCAGTTTAACGGTTAGCGAGTTTGTTCTGACTGTAAGTAGCGTGAGCGGTACGTTTGTTGATAACGAAACACTTACAGGTGGCACCAGCGGTGCGACTACTACTGTCAGCGAGGCTTTGACATCAACAACCATGAGAATTGTTATTCCAAGCACGGACTTTACGGTGGGCGAGACAGTAACAGGCGGCACGAGCGGCGCTACGGGCACAGTTGTATCTACCAGTTCCGATACCACACAGACATGGCTTAGTGAAAACGCTCCAAATGCAATGCTCTACGGCAGTTTGGTTGAAGCGTACACCTATATGAAGGGTGAGCCAGATGTTATGAAGATGTACGGCGACAGATTCTCCGAGTCTTTGATTAGGTTGAAGGACTACGCTGAAGCCAGAGAAAACGCTGACGCATATAGGGATGGGTTGGTAAGAAGAGTTAGAACATGAAGATTGCTATTGTTGGGCTTGGAGGCAGCTATGCTGATTACATATCTGCTCGAGTCGCCTCTCAAGAGTTTGACGAGATATGGGGCATCAACTGTATCGGCGCAATAATTCACGTTGATAAAACCTTCATGATGGATCCAGTGTCTAGATTTTTAGACTCTGAGAATGCCGGATCTCAAACTGGTGTTGCTCGTGAGTTCCTGAAAACCAACAAAAAACCGATAGTAACGTGTCAGTTAGACAAGCGAGTCAAACACTTAGAGCTTTATCCGCTCAAAGAAGTGGCGACTGAGTTGGGGTTTTGTTACTTCAATAACACGGTGGCCTATGCTGTTGCTTATGCGATTTGGGCGAAGGTCAGTAAGATTTGTTTGTATGGCATAGACTATACATACAAGAATGTAAGTATGGCTGAGTCAGGAAGAGCCTGCGTTGAGTTCTGGTGCGCTATTGCCGTGTCGAAGGGCATTAAGATAGAGGTCGCGCATAGATCAAGTCTTTTGGACACCAACGTCCCAGATAATGAGAAGTTGTATGGATATCACCGGCTAGACGATCCGTTAGTTCAAACCGTCCAAGACGGAAGTCTATTGATAACCAAACAATCAGAGTTTGATCCTCCTGAACCAGTGGAATCAGAACCAGTTATTTTTGGGAGGCATGACAATGTTTGATATAAGCATGGGATCTGTAGGCGCCGTGGATGTAATTACGTCCGATAACGGTGGTTTATCTAACGATCAAATAGCCGATATGGCGGCAAATAAGATCATATATATATCGGATGAGGCACCAGAGCCTATTCGTCTTCAGGCCGAAGCGTTCAAGGATCGAGTCCGAAATTTAGTACAATATTATGTGGAGTTGGCTAGAAGAGAAGAACGTGCTACTATTTGCGCGAAAGTTCGTGAGGCTGGTCAGCACGAATTAGCTGATGCTATAGGGAGACTGTAATGGCAATTGCACAAGCAATGTGTACCGCATTCAAACAAGAGTTGTTGCTGGGTACACATAATTTCGCAACAAACGGCAACGCTTTTAAGTTAGCTTTGTACGCAGAAGGCGGTGGTGGCAAGTCCGGCACCACAGCAACTCTTGGCGCAGCTACAACGGCTTACACCACAACCGGTGAGGTTGCAAACAGCGGATCATACACCGCAGGCGGCGGTGCTCTTACGAAAGTGGCACCAAGCACTTCCGGCACTACGGCTTTTACTGATTTTGCTGATATCAGCTTTACTACGGCTACAATTACAGCAATGGGCGCTTTGATCTACAATGACACTAACAGTGACAAAGCTGTTTGTGTTTTGGACTTCACATCTAATAAAACGTCTACTTCTGGTACTTTCACCGTTCAGTTCCCAACAGCCGATGCGAGTAATGCCATTATCCGCATAGCGTAATGGAGTAGCATCGTGGCAAATATTACGGGTTGGGGTCGAGGTACTTGGGGCCAGCTTACTTGGAACCAAGCAATACCTGTTGTTGTTACTGGTGTTGCGGGTACTACCGCTCTCGGATCTGAGACTGTCACCGCTGGAGCATTAGTTGCTGTCACGGGTGTCGCTGGAACCACCGCTTTAGGTTCTGAAACTGTTACCGCTTCTGCCTTAGTCGCTTCAACCGGCTCATCTGCAACGGGTGCTGTTGGTTCTGAGATTGTTACTGGCACCGCTCTTGTATCCCCCACAAATGTTATAGGTACTACCGCAGTTGGTGATGAACAGACCAATTGTGCGGCTAATGTAGCGGGTGTAGGCGTTACGGCCACCGTTAGCTTTGGTGACGAATCAGTTACCGCTGGAGCGTTGGTTGCTGTCACAGGCAATGTGGGCACCAGTGCGCTAGGTTCAGAAACTGTCTCGGCATCTGCACTAGCGTCTGTAACAGGTATTGCTGGCACGGGAGCAACGGGGACTGTTACCTTAGAATCCAAGTATTTGGTTACGGGGGTTACAGCGACAGGAAATGCTGGTATAGTCCTAGTCTACACGAGTATTGTGCCTAGCCAGACTCCAAATTGGACGGATATTACAACAGCATCTCCGTCTTGGTCTGACGAAACACCCTCGCAGACTCCAAATTGGACAGAGAAAGCGGCGTAGGAGCAATGCATGGCAAGTTCATTTAGTACAAATCTTGGTATAGAAAAGCCGGCTACAGGTGAATTGTCTGGTAGTTGGGGCGATGTCACCAACTTTAATTTTGACATTTTTGACCGAGTAACGGGTGCGGCGGACCTGACAGCGTCCGATCTTACCACTGATCTTACTATACGAGCGGCCTCTCCCACTTCTG
>CAACVD010000778.1_pt1 | contig 15457 bp, 9 predicted proteins | sample 2381771 | NCBI WGS metagenome assembly CAACVD01 (sample SAMEA5211965, study PRJEB30684) | marine metagenome | biome: Marine; feature: Epipelagic; material: Water | collected 2015-10-15 | depth 15 m | reverse complement strand
CTGTTGTACATTCAATAAATGATACTTTAGAAACTGCATTATTAGCTATTTGTAAAGTATCGACTGATAAATCTTTAATACAAGCTCCATCTATTCTAACGCAATTATTTTCTACTGTAAATGGCTGTATTGTATCATCAGATGCATTTTGACCACCGATAATAAAACAATCTGCTTGTATTTTAAATGAACTTTTACATGCATTACCGTTGACTGAGCATGCATTAAGTTGATAACCTGTAACTGAACCGTTTGCATCAACTGAAACACCATGATGAGCTTCGACAACATTTACTCTAGCTAATGCTGCAGATCCATCCCCTGCGCAACATATTGCTTCATCTGCACGATTTTCTGCATTAACAATTTTAGCAGCTTGCGAAACTGATGTACTGCATAAACTTTGAATACGAGCTCTTTCAGTTCCTATAGATGTGGTTAATTCATCTACTGAACATTGATTAGCTTTAGTAACTAAGCAATCATTTATTAACCCTATTTGAGTAGATTGTTCCTGGATTGAAAAATTTAAATTAGTAATACTATTCGGTATACTAAGATCACGTTGAGGAAATATAACTTGACATAAATTATCTATCCTTTGATTTTCATTATCAATTAATGGTACTATACAATCAGCTGTTAATGCTCTTAATAGCGAAGCTTCGTTGTTAACTTTATTGAGAGCGTCATTAGCTATACACCCTATACCTGGTCTCGCAGCAGTACCTACAACATCATCATATACACAGGAAAGATTAAAACCAAAATCATCTAATTGAGCTTTTAAATTTGCACAGTTAGTATTTGCAAGATTACATGCATTAGATACCCCTTGACTAAGATCTGCTATATCACAAGTATGAGCAGTAGCGCAGTCTGTAGCTGCTTCTATTCTAGGATCGAAATTACTTGATAGTAAAGCTACAGCTGTAGCTTGATGTACTATTTTACCATCTGCTGAAACTTTTGAGTCACATAAATCTGTTATACAACTATCAACACAACCAATACAAGATGCATTTAATGCAGATAGTAAACCAACACCACACGCTACATGTACTGCTTGTGCTCCAGTAGTATCTGCTTTCGAACATAAATCACTAACACATCCTGTATTTGCTGTAATAAGTGGGTCAAATAAAGCTGATATTGAAAATAATGCACTAGCACCATGTAAAACATTATTATTAATAGTGGTTATTTGTGTTTCTTGACTGTTTAATGAAGCATCAACCGTATCTACTTTATTTTGCAGATTTTGAATAGAACTTACATTTACACCTAACGTACCACCTGTAACACCTGCTATTGTAGTATTTAAAGAATCAATTGAAGTACATATATTCGTAGCACTTATACCTTGTCTATTAACTGTTGTTTCAAGAGTAGTTACATCTGATGCTAATGCTCTTTCTGTAATAGCTTGTGATGATGATAATATACCAAATAATGATGTAGCACTTAAACTTTGAATCATCTGGAATGTTGATGTTTCAAGGGCATTAAGAGTAGTTATCAAAGCTCTATCATTTATTGAATTCGTTAATTGACTTTCATTACTAACTACAGTACCGCTTAAACTATTAATTTGTTGGAATGCAGAAGTTTCTAATGTCGTTAAATCAGCATTAGAGGCTTTTGTACCTAATGAAGTATTTACAAATGCATCTCTACCTGCTTGCGTAGCACTTAAACTTATAACTGTCTGTGCTGTTGATAAAGCTAGAACACTAGTTAAAGTTCTAACATCGGTAATTTTAGATCTAAGATCTATACCTGCTGCAGCAGTTAAAGCCATATTGCTTATATCAGCATCAACTGTAGCACTTAATCTTTGGAAATGATTAAAAGTTGATGTTTGTAAAGTATCTGTTGTTGATGATAATTCACCTACTGACGATGATAAGAAATTAAATTCAGTAGTATCTGCTTTAGTAGTAACTGCAGTTAGAGCATTACCTACTGCAGTACTTAATACGTGCTGTACGTTACTTGATATAGTAGTAACGAATGAACTTAAAAATGTAACTGAACTTTTAGCTTGATTAATATTTGTATTAGCTTGAGATATGTCTACTGCTATACCATCGGTACAGGTTGTTGAAGCTTTTGTATTCAATCTAACTACTACTATTTGTTCTAAATTAGTTGCACTGAAATTTAAAGTATTAGTTAAACCACTTAAACTATTAAATTGTCCACTTAACCCTGTAAAGTTACCACTTAAACTAACATGTTCAGAAGATATTGAATCAATTGAAGTTTTATTAGCACCAGCTTCAGCCCTTCCGCATGCAGCTTGTACACCTGCATTATTTGCTAGAGTTGTATTAGCATTAGTAAATGCACTTAAAGCTAAAAATTGACCACTAAATCCTACTTGTTCACTACTTAAAGAAGTTACTGTTTGATTTAATGTATTAGTAACTGTATCAAAACAACTACTAATAGAACCTATTCTTGTAGCTAAATCTCCAACTACAGCTGTAGAACCACAAGTTGTAATATTTATTTGATCTTGTAAAGAAGTACATACAGTTTGAATACTTGTTTCAACGGATGAACAAAAATCATCAACTTTAGTAGTTGTAGCGTAATTATCTAATAAACATGCATTTAAAGACTCTAGATCTGAACATGAAGCTCTAGCTGCAACTTCACTACTTAAACTTCCAGTAGTTGAAGAAACTCCTATAACTAAAGATGATACTGCTCGTGTAGTTGAATCAATATATTGTAATCTACCCATGCATGTATTAAGATCTGATGATAATGCATTATAAGTGTTTAAGTCAGCTTTAGCAGTTAAAGTATTGTAAGCAAAACTACCTGGTGTATTAGGTAATTGAGCAGTTATAGCAGATATTGTAGTAACTCTTACTGAAGTAATAGAGCTATTAAGACTTACTGCGCATGTCTCTAATTGACTTATCTGTAAATCATTTGTACCTATTTGAGTCTGTAAACTATCAGTACAAATTGCCGCTGCTTTTGTAATTAAAGTTGAATTTATAGAAGTTAATGCTGGTATTAATATACCTGCTGATAATGAATAAAAATCAGCACTTAACGAAACACCTGTGTTATGATTTAACGTTATGCTATTATTAAGAGCTGTAATTCCACTGTTTAAAGTGCCTGCGCATGTATTGCTTGCTTTACCATCGGTAATTGAAACTATTACATCTCTAAATGAACTTAAATTTTGTACTACACTTGTTGTAGTTGTCAAGGTAGAATCTAACGTTAATACATCTTCAGCAACATTTCTTATATTAGATGCTGAAACAACTAATTCAGTATTAATAGTCCCGATACTACTTGCATTTGTATTACCTTGAACTTCTATAGTATCAACTCTAAAAGCTGACGTTTCTAAACCTGATGTAATCGTTTCTAAACAAGTAGAAACGTTATCTATTCTACCTATTTCAGCAGTTAAATCAGATTCTACTGTATCAATATTGGAATTAATAGTAGTAATATCAGTAGCTATAGATGCTATCTTATTTGAACTTAAAGTAGACAAATCTGACATACATGTATTCAATAACGTAATAGCACTCTTATTTGATATAGCACTATTTGTACCTGCAGTAGTTTTTAAATCTAAAGTTAAAATATCCGACTGAGCTGCATCTATTAAACCTGCTTCATCGTTTACACATGTTGTTAAATCAGTTAAATCATTTTTAATACTACATACATTAACTGCTGATGTACGTAGACTTTGTTGTATTGTATTTAAAGAAATATTAACTGCAGTTACAGCTGTATTACCGGCTTTGGTTAATAAATCAGTGTTAATAGTAGATATATCATTTTGTACATTATCTATCTCTACATTAGAAGCATCTATTTTTTGATCTAAAGCATCAGTTGTTGTAATAGCAGCTCTTAAATTAATTGCATCATTAGATGAATTAATAGAATTTTGTAAATTACCTGTACATGTTTCAAGAGTGTTAATACAGTTATCAAATAAAATAACACAATTATCTAAACATGATACACATCCTATTTCAGCCCTTGCATCTACACAAGTACCTAATTGAGTAATTTGACTGTCTGAAGTTAATGCCTGAGTAACTAGATTTGATATAGTAGCATTATTAGTTTGCTGTATAGTACTTAAAGTAGCTACTGAACCTGATAATGAACCTCCATAAAATAATGCTGCGTTCAAGCAATTAGTAACAGAACCTAATGCAGTGCCGAATACGGCCCCGACGGTTTCGTTATTTATACTAAGTGGAACTATAGCATTATATATATCATCAATATCTGTAGTTCTTGTAAGATTACGTATTTCAATACCAGGCATTTAATAATATTTATGTTTATTTTTACTTATTATGATAAAAGATATTTTGTTATTTTTTTCTTAGTATAAATATTATAAATGTCAGTTAGTTTTAAAAGTTTTGATGAATTTAGACCCTTAAATTTAAATTTATCTGATAAAAATATGTCTTTAAAAAACCATTCTATTAGAACGGCTCAAGGTATGTCTTATAATGATTACAACTTTTTAGACCAAGTTAATGATTTTAAAGTTAAAAACTTTACAAACAATATGTTAACTGATGAAAAAGAGATTAATCAAATTATAGAATTTAAATCTTTATCAGACTTATTAGCATATCCTTTAGATATAAATTCTAAATTAGCTTTCTCTGGAACTTCAACTGCATCAGCTACTAATTTTTTAACTTTTGATCCTAATAATAGTAAGACTGACAGTGATATATCTTTATTAACAGATGGTAATCAAAATAATGTATTTATTTTAGATTTTGTTGATCAAAGTAGAGTAATGGTTAAAACTAAAGATGGACCATTTATAAAATATTTGAGCTTACCTGGACTAACTGAAGATCAAATCTTAAAATTTAGAGTAATAGATCCAACTGCTGTAGCTCAATACAAATATATCTTTAACTATACTTTAGATAATACCAAACAATTTTTAACTTTATCACAAGATATAGGAGGAAATAGTGTAATATTCGCACCGTTCTTAGATAGTGCTAGTCAATCTTTACAATTATCTGCAGTACCAGTAACAACTTATACTGACGATGGAAGAAATTTCAATTCATTAGCATCTCAAAAAGGTATAATTAAGGTATCCTTAACACCTGAAATAATTAATACTAACAATTTAAATAATTATAATCTTTATGATTTTGAAAATGATCATATTATTTCCAATGAATCATTATCAGGTAGAAAAAATAATTTTCTATCATACTTCCCATATGAAGTTACTTCACTATCAACAGTAGGGGTAGGTAATATACCTTACTATACTAATAATTTAAATTTCTTTAATTTAAAAAATCAAATTTCTAATAAAAACAATGTAAATAGTCTTTTACCTTTTGAAGATAATACAGCTCAAAAACGGTATACGGGTATATTAAATGAAACTAATAAAGAAAAGGAAAATGAGAATTTATTATTAGGTTATAATTTTTATACAAAAGAATATAAAATTAAACCAGATAAAAATACTAAATTTACTCTACCTGATGATATTTATCCTTATCAAAAACTTAATATTAATGATTCATCATTAATTGATAACGGGGCATATTCAGCTAAAAGCCCATACTTTAGTGATAAAGTTTTTAAACTTTTAGATAGTAATAAAAATGTAAATACAGACGTTCAGGATTTTAACCAATTATTCATATTACAAGACGGTTCATCATTTTTACAAGATGAACAGACTAACAACATATTAATAAAACAAGAGTTTGGTAACAAGGCTGAAAATGATAATTCCGGAAGATTTTTATGCTCATGGTTAAGTGGAGATAGTAAATCAGGTATATGGTATGATAGATATTATTACCCTCAGAAAAATAATTTTACAGAAGCTTTTTCAGGTACTACGGATCAAGTTTTTCAATACGAATCACAAGCTTCTAAATATTTTAAAAGATTTGGTATCAAAGAAACTTATTATGATATAGAGAGTAATTTAACTTTTCAACCACAAGGGACTTATTTTTATAGTAGGATAGGTAACAAATATATTGATAAAGTTATTAATAATTTCAAAGGTAATTTAATTAAAGATTCTTTTAATACCACGTTTTCAGGTAGAGTATTAGATGATCAAAATAAATTAAATTTTGGTTCATATGCTTATGATAAGTTTAATTTTGATTCTTTAAATAGTAATAATTTTAGTATTAACTTTGATTTAAACCAAAACTCTTTAAGTTCTATAGATTCGTATCAAATTTTAGGTAATAATTATAGAGATGGTTTTGCTCTTTTAAATAATTTTTATTTTACTCCTTTTATCATAATGCATAAAGAAAATAGAGTTTTTATCTATGATAAAGATTTTAATAAAATAAAGGAAAATACTTATTTTGATCTTTCAGCAATTAACGATATTGTTTATTTGGAACAAAATAATGATCTAATATTAATAGGTGATAATCAAATAATTAGAACCACTATAGACGGTGAAATATTAGATAGTAAAAGTGCAAATATAAGTAATTTAAATAAACTTTATCAAAGTAGAGCTATTTTTGGTTATAATAAAGCAATATTTTTAAATAATACACCAAGTTTTGACCCAACAACAACTGCTAATCCTGCTGATCTATCAACTACATTATTAGAAAATAATTTTCATCAACTAGAGTTAAATAATCTTACTTTATCATCAACTGAAGTACAAAGCTATAGTGGTAAAAATTCTTTAATTACTACTGAAGATGGAAGCATTTATGGTTTAGAAGGATTTAAAGGCAAAAATTTAAATAATTCTGTAGGGGTAAGTATATCAGGTATACCTTTTGCAGGTAATGTAGGTAGTTTTGTAATATTTGAAAATCTATCAGCAGGTTCTACTAAATTTAGTAACCCTTTATCCACTAATAAAACAATTTATGATATAAATGTAAAAGATGAATTACTTTATATACAAAGTTATGATAGTAACCAGGGTTATATTAATATATTTGATAAACAAAGAAAATTACAACGTACATTATATTTAAACACTAGTGCAGCATCTGGATATAAATTAGATTTTATAAATGAGAAAAATAATATAAAATTATTATCATTTTCAAAACTATCAAATGATAAACTAATTGTAGATAAATTTGATTTAGAAACAACTACTTTATCCTCTCTCTCGACTACGTATGAATTAAATGAGACTTTTGATGAAATGGTCTTAGGTGGTAAATCTAGATTTCAAAGTCCTACTAATTTTAATTTTATTGAAACTAAATATAAAAGGAAACAAGGAAAATTGCATTTCAGATTTAATCTTAATAATTTTGTAAGATCTAATTTTATATCAGTGTTATGGAATATAGCAGGTCCTACTACATTTACAAAATTTTTATGGAATGAAGGAGGTCAAGGTAGTGGAGGTGCAGCTGATAATTTAAGTGCATGGGATGGCAAGTTTAATACTTTAGATTCAGGAGCATCTAATACAGGTATTGAATTAATATTACCTATAAACAATTTACAACAAAAAAATAATATGAATTTTAATTTTAACCTTATAAATGGTAAAATTGACGTCCATCTTAATGGTAAATTAAACGGTAGTATAGAGTTTGCTCCGAATAAATTTCCGGTTGATAGTTTACTATATCCAGAATTATTTTTTAATACAAAAAATATAAAAAATAAATCTATATCAGATATAATTAGTAATAATGATTTTTATGGTAGCGGAGGTAGTATTGAAAATTTAAAAATATATAATAGTTCATTAGCTGATGATTATATAAAATATCTATACTTAAAGAATAAAAAGATAGATAATTTAATATTTGATATACCATGTGGTATGAGAAGTAATGTTGAAGAAATCAATAATTTATATAACTATAATATACCTGGACGTAAAAATAATAATTTAAAAATTTATATAAAAAATGGAGCTTTTGATATTCAGACTCAGAAGAATATTACAGACTTTATTGATAAGAAAATAGAAAATGTTTTACCTGCAAATGTTGAAAATATAATATATGATTTTTCAATTAACAAAGGACCTAGATTAGTAGATGAGTAATTATACAAATACATACAATATAAATCAAAACAATGAAAGCGAATCAATTGTATCTTCCCTTTCATCAGATATACCTTCTAAATTTAAATATAGTATAGGAGAAGAGTTTACTTTTCAAGGTAAAGATTATATAGGATATTTTAATATTGTTAACGGAATACCATATGTTGGTAGAGATAAGCAAGAAGAGGTATTAATAAGCAAAAAAAATATTTCATCTATTGTTGAGATTAGTGGGGATTATTTTGATAGAATAAAAACTGATGATTTTACTAGTAAAATTAATTTAGAAGATGTTTTATTTGAACCAAATGAAATTATAAACAAAAATTCAATTAATACAAAGATAGAATTACTTTATGATAATTTTAAAGAATTATTTAAATTCTCTAAAATGAGTGACCCAGTATTGCCTAATAATTTTACTGCATTTGCATCTATAACAGCTGTAGATTTAATTAGAACTTCACCATCAGCAGCTCCTACCTCTTTCAAACCAGTATTAAACTGGACATCAGGAGATGATTTAATTTTATCTACTAATGACACTGTTAATGATTTAAAATTAGAAAGTTTTAATCCAGTACTTTCAGATGAAAGAAAATTATTTAAAATATTACAAGGACCTTTATCAAATAAACTAACATTATTTTTAGCTTGTTCTAATACAATTTTTTCGTTTGATTTAGACAAAACTGATAAACAAGTTCTATCTACCAATACATTTACATTTATTAATAGTACTAATAAAGTAGGTCTATTTGAAAATTATAATTTTAAAGATATAGTAAGTATTGATTCAAACGGAGAAAATACATTATATATTAGTGATTCAGGTAATAATTCAATATTTGAATTAGAAGTTGATACAATTGTAAATAGAGATAGAACTGGTAATAGGAATTATCTTTTAACTAAAGTTATAGGTAATTCTGGTACTGATGATACTAATTTTTCATTAGTAGATGATATAGTATATGCTGATGAATTAGTTTTTGTTTATGATAAAAATACTAAAATTATTAAAAAGTTTACTAAAAATTTAAACTTTATATCTAAGTATGAAAATATAAAATATTTTAAAGAAAATGATTTTTTAAATATAAATTATAATAAAAATGATAGAAATTTGTATATTTTATCGAGAAATTTTAACGTATTAGTATTATCAGTTGATAATTTTGAAAAAATAGATGAATTTAAGATTGATGGAAATGAAGTTAAATCTCAATACCCAGTAAAGCTAGTTTTTTCTCGTAATAACAGTAATATATATTACCTTCTTACGAATGGAGGTATTCATAAATATCTTTTAAATAGAAAAAATAAAGTAATAGGTTCATTTTTTGTTAGAAAAGATTTTGAAACAGTTGAACATTGGGAAACAACATTTATAGATTTTAGTGCTACAGCAGCTGGTTTCTGGGATAATTTTCCAATTAATACAAATTTTGTAGGTAGGGATATTGAACTATTAGAGAGTGAATTTAACTTTGATAGGATATATGCATTAAATAATAATTCCTTCTTAGAGTTTTTAGAAGATAATGATTATAGAACATTTTTAAATAATGAAAGTCCTACATTTATTAATTTAGAAGATATGTTATTGAGCGATGAATACTTTAATAATATTACTTTCAATAATTTAATTTATAAGTATTTGCATAATATAAACATTTTAGGTAATAATTTAAATGAAAAAATAGACTTAGCTTATAAACAATCAGTATTATCAGTAGATAAATTCATTGCTTTAGATCCTGAAAGTAAAGTAAATAATTTAAAAATAAATAATATAAAAGATTTTTATGTAGGTATGAATGAAACAGTTTCAACTATAGTTTTTAATAGAGTATTTAAAAACTTATATAATTATCAAACTAAAATTGCTTCTTTAATAAATTCTAGAGTAACAAATACTGAAATATCACCTTTAACCACTATAACTTTTTAATAAATATATTATATGGGAGATTCACTTCAAGGAAGATTAATAGCTAATACATATCCAGGTTTAATAAAAACAAGCGATAATTCAGAATTAGCATCAGGTACAGTAAGAATAACTGATGGATGTGGTAATGATACTGCTCTCTTATTAGGTACTAATGGTCAACCTAATGAATTTAGCGGTGGTTTAACAGTTACTGGAGCATTTAATGCAAATAGTATTTCTTACCCAACATCTATCGGTACAGCTAATCATGTAGTAATAAGTGATGGTTCAGCAGGGTTATCGGTAGGACAGGTACCTTCAGCAGGTTTAGCTGATTTAAGTCCTAGCCCTGCCGGTACAGGTAGTGTTAATAAAATTACAGTAAATGCAAAAGGTCAAGTTACTGCAGCTAATTTAGTAACACCAGGTATATGCGCATTTTCTGATCATAGTGGTTCATCAAGAACATTTACTTTTCCAGATAATGTACATTATGTTAAATTTCACTTAACCGGTGGCGGTGCTAAAGGATTATGTCGTAATGGAGGTGCAGGTGCAACAATGATAGGATTTATTTCTGGATTCCCAGGTAAGGAGTTGGAATTATCTATAGCTCCTAGGCAAAATACTGAAGATCAAAATGGTTTCAGCTCATATATACATCATACGGTAAATTCAGACAGAACTGAAATTGCAGCAGTTAGTGGAGGGCAACAATCTGGTGGTAGATATGTATTTGCCGGAGGAAGAGCACCTAATGGAGCTAACGATAACGGGGGCATAACTTCATTTACTCTTATTTCTGGTGGAGGTGGAGGTATCGATACCGGTGATCAAACAGATGGTAGGGAAGAAAGTGAAGGAGGTTCTTCATTCTGGGGATCGCCACCATCTTACGGTGCTGGGAATTCAAAACATAATCACGGGTGTCATACAGTTAGAGAAGCCGGTACAGGTTACATACAATTTGAATGGAGTTAATAAATACTTAATATGGCCTCACTAACAGATACTAATATAAACGAAACTTATTGTAGTTTAATTAAAACTAACGATAATAATACCGTTACTGGTTTATCAAGATTATCAGACGGCTTAGGAAATAATATATCATTAAGTGTTAATACATCCAATAACGGTGTTTGTATACATGGTAATATATCTTTTGATACGTTTTGTAATTATACATTTCCATCTGATACAGGTCAAACAAATAAAGTTTTAACAGTTAATAACGATACTATAGGTTTAGGAGATGCTGATGATGCACTTTCAAAAAGATTTACTTTTTCTAGTGCTACGAGTACGTTTAGATCTCCTACTTCTATAACATTGAATGAAAAAGGCGTTGTTACAGCTATTGATCCTGGTACTAGAACAATGGAAAGAACATATTTATATTACGGTCCAGCTGCTCATAGTGATGCGTGTAGTGGTGCTGGTGCATTTGTTACCAACGGGCCGTCATATAGTACTATAGAATCCTTCTTAAACGAAACAAATGGGTTAAATTTAAAATCTTCAGCTAATGGTAAAGGTCACGAACCAGGAGATATAGCTCATATAGTTTTTAGTAAAAATATATATACTAATAGACATATATCAGCAGCAACTTATAAAACATTTTTTGCAGTATATAAAGCAGTAGCAGTAGAATGTAGTAGTAACGCTAGTGGTGTTTGTTACCAAACATGTCATGTAGGAAGCGCATCAAAACTACCGGTAGGTCCAATCGATTTTCAAACTGACTTTCCTAAATTTATTTGTGCTTCTACTAATAATGTAGGATTCGTAGTTGAAAATTATAATCCTGCAACTTCATTACCTTTAAACTTAAATATAAATTTTTCTTAATATTGATTAAAAGATTTTTTTAATTATATATTTTTATGACATTTGAAGAAGTTTATAACTATCTTTGTAAAGAAAGAGATAATTTAAATTTTGAATCTAGAGAAGATTTTAACACTGAATACGGTATAAGTAAATTTGAATCTTTAAAAGATGATAACATACCTGAAAATATAAAAAGATTTGCTGAAGATAAATTTGAAGTAGAAGAATTTGAATATGATTTTATGCAAATTCAAAAGTATGAATTAGGTCAATATATTTTACCTCATAAAGATAATTATGGTTATTTTAGATTAATGAATTTATCTGAGAGTTTAGTAGATGGTATAGTTATTCAAGACTCTGATAATAAAACTTATAATTTTTATAACGACAAGTATGGTAACATACATAAAATTAAACCAGGAGAATATCATTGGGTTAACCCAATTACTGATAAGATTAGATTTACCGTTGTAATAGGTAGACGTTAAAATAAATAACTTTATGGCATACGCAGTTTTTAATGAAAATGGTAATTTATTATGTTACTCTCCGCATAAACTAGAAGGAAGAGAACATAAAGAAATTCCGCAAGGTATAGATTTAACAACTCATGGGTATATTGGAACATATGAAGAGGGTGAGTTTAAACTTATACAAGATATTGAAGGTAACACAGAACTAAAAACCGAAGTGTTTGAATCTGATCTTAATTTTCAAACAAAAGAAAAGTTTGAAAAATATTGTCCTATACACAAACAAATTAACAGTGTAATTAATATTATTTTAAATAATAAAAATAAATTAAAAATTGATAATGATGATCTTAAAACTTTAGAGACGTCTTTTAAAATAAAAGCCAATCACGAAGATAATATTAAAACATATAAAGAAAATGAAAATGATTTTATTTATATATCAATTGAAAATCATCAAAAATATATTAGTGATGAGTCAGAAAAGAGCTGGTCAGCTTAATAAGGACTAACATCAGCAGAGAAAGTTGGATCTTTTATACTTAGATTAGTGGTACCACTAAATGATAACCCAATTCTAACTGTATTAGCTGCAAGAATATCGAAGTTTGTTTCAGCTTCAAATATAGTTTCAAATTTTTCTTTATCATCTTTCTTTACATCTACTACTATCTTATTAAGATGTTCTTTAAATGCAAATCTAAAATTCTTAAAGTTAGTTGTTAAAGCATCAAAATCTCTTACAGGCGTAGTACTTAAAAAATCGAAAGGAGCTCTAGCAGTAGAAACTCTTGCAGTAATTGAATTTGGTACTAATACTGTATTGCCTCTTTCTTCTCCATTGTTACTTGCAGCACTTAAAAAAGTATCTTTTAATCCATAACCTCCATAAAAGTCCAAACAAACACTCATTACATGATTAGGATTATCAGGTCCTGAAGCTCCATGTGGAAAGTTTCTACCAGTAGCACATAATGCCATTACTCCGCTACCTACCCCGCAATCACCTTTTTGCGCTGTTTGATCTATACCTCGTCTTGCATCTATTAAAAATACAGTAACATTATGTATATTATCAAATATGATTATTTCCCCATCTTCGGTAAGGATAACATTTTCTTCACCTTCGTTAATTAATCTAGGTAATTTAGGAATTTGAAATGAAAAGTATATATCTTTTCTAGCATCAAACTCTTTTGCAAATTCTATTTTACTACAATTTGTATCATCTCTTAATAAATCTATTGCCATTATATATATTTAATTAAACTTGATAATAGCAAAATCCAATATTAAATATAGTATGGATGAATATAATAAAATAGTGTATTATTTAAATTCTCAAGTAACTATATACAAATATAAAGGTACTCTTAATGAAATCTTTACGTTTGTTGAAAGAGGTAAGCTTCAAGAAAAATTTACTAAAATTTATAACAATTTTATGGATACTAATAGGCTCCACCCTTATGATGCATTAATGGAAACTTATAATTCTCTTAAAGAAGATAGTTGAATTCCTAATAAAAATTAATAAAATATAGTATGTCTAAAAAAGATAATTACGTTATATTTAACCCTGAAGGGGGTCTCGGTAAAATTATAGCTTCAACAGCTGTAGTAAAAGCAATTAAGAAAAAATATCCTGAACATAAGATTATAGTTATGTCTCCATGGAGTGAGGTATTTCTAAATAATCCTTATGTTCATAGAGTTTTTAGAGCAGGTCAGCATCCTTATTTTTATAAAGATTATATTGAAGGAAGAGAAAGTATAGTTCTAAAAGGTGAACCTTATTTCGATACTAATCATCTATATCAAAAGCAACACGTGGTACAATCATGGTGTAATTTACATGATCTACCTTTCGACGGTGATGTTAAACCAGAATTGTATTTAACAGATGTTGAAAAGAAATATTATGCTGCTAATATTCAGTCAGATAAGCCTATCTTAATGATGCAAACTAACGGAGGACCATATGATCACGGTAGTTCATATTGTTGGACTAGAGATATTCCTTTAGAGCAATCTCAAATATTAGCTAATGAATTAAGTAAACATTTTAAAATTTATCATATAACAAGAAAGAATACACCTCATTTGCAGAATGTAGAAAGAGTAGATGATGTGCCTAATAAAAGAACGTTCTTATCTCTTCTATTCAAATCACAAAAGAGATTGTTAATTGACAGTTGTCTACAGCATGCAGCAGCAGCATTTGATCTACCATCTACAGTTTTATGGATTGGTACTAGTTCAGATGTATTTGGTTATGATATGCATACTAATATTAAACCTGCTCAAGATAAAGTAGATACATGTAGTACAGGTTTAGATTCTCATTTCTTTGATTATGACTTTAACGGTCCAGAATGGGAGTTTCCATTCCAAGATACTAACTTGTTTAACTTACAAAGTATAGTAGATAGTTTGACTAAGTGAAGAATATAATTTTTAACTCTTCAATGCCTAGAGCTTGTAGTACTTTACTACAAAATGTCTTTAATCAAAGACCAGATTTTTACGGCACTCCTACTGATGGATTAGCTAATCTATTATTAGTAGCTAGACAACAATTTACAGAAGGTGATGAGTTTAGAGCAAGTAAAGATCAGGATTTAATGCTTAAAGCTTGGAGAGGGTTTTGCAAACAAGGTATGCATGGTTACGTAGATTCGTTAACCGATAGACAAAACGTAGTTATAAAGGGCAGGTCTATAAAATCATGCATACCTTGGTTTGAAAAATTTTTAGATGAACCTCCTGTAGTTATTTGTATGGTAAGAGATCTTAGAGCTATAGTAGCTTCATTTGAAAAGTTATATAGAAAGAATCCGGAAAAAGGTTCTCAGTGGTACTTAGGTGGTGAAGTGAGAGGAACCACTACATCTAAAAGATGTGATATGTATCTTCAAAACAATCCATTAGCTCATAGTCTCGATCAATTGTTAGAATTACAAGAGATGAATATAGATAATAAAGTTTTATATATTAGAGCAGAAGATTTTACTGAAAGACCTCAAGAAATAATGAGTGAGCTTTATAGTGTTTTAAAGGTTGATGATTACAATCATGACTTTAATAATGTAGAACAAACCACTCATGAAAATGATGTCGTGCATGGTTTAGATA
>CAACVD010000776.1_pt1 | contig 15483 bp, 31 predicted proteins | sample 2381771 | NCBI WGS metagenome assembly CAACVD01 (sample SAMEA5211965, study PRJEB30684) | marine metagenome | biome: Marine; feature: Epipelagic; material: Water | collected 2015-10-15 | depth 15 m | reverse complement strand
ATCTAGGTCTCCATTAACACTTTAACTTGTTTTACTTTAACTCCATCCACGTCATAAAACAACTCTTTAACATATTCCTCAAAGTCTTCTCTTACATCTCCGTCAGAGGGAACAGGATATTCTTCTTCGTCAACATCCAATGTCAACATCATTTTTACTTTTATCATTTTCTACTACGTCTATTAGTTCTGTGAGATACCATTGTGCTTTTTTTAAATCTTCTGCACCATTCTTATACCTGTATCTCCAAAGGTATTTCATTATATTACCTTGCAAGTAATGCTCAAAACCATCATCTGTCATTGCTTTGATTGCATCAATACATTCTATTCCTGATTTATTGTAGTGAGGTGGGTGATTAACCATGTCTTGTTTCTCTAACTCTTGCTTTTCTCTCATCCTCATGTACTCCATATGACTTAACATTATTTCTTTTTCTTCTTGTCAAATGATACTACTATAACATTGTCTTGTTTGTCAATTATTTTTGGCGTATCTTTTATCTTTTCTAACTCATCTTGTAGCTTTAAATAATCCAAAGCTCGTGTTCTTATATCTTCATCTTTCTCCATCATAGGAATACTAGCACATATAATTCTACAAAACTCTAGCACACCATAATAATCCTCATCATTCATAGGATTTTCTTTAGATGATACTACTGAAACATCAACCTCTCCTGTCCATCTTTTAGCAGGATTTAGCATAGGTTTTACTTGTATGAGAAAGTCTTCAGGATTTATATCATCTAGTCTTGGCATCTTGTCTTCTTTCTCTAATATCTATTTTTGCAGGGTGTTTCTTTTTACCCTTTTCTCTTATCCAACTAATAGGTATAGTTTTATCGCTATACATAAAACCATGCTCATTGCACCAATCAGCAAGAGTTGTCTTACTACCTTTGTATATTTTGGAATTGCTATTACTAAAAACAAATCTAATATCTAAATCAGGGAATTGCTTCTTGATAGCTATTGCCCTAACTCTTTCTCTAGGTAGAAACCTGCCTTTAGCTTCTATAATTATTCCGTTTCTTAAAATGAAATCAGGGGTGTAGGAACGATACATTATCTCTTCCCACCTTATTTTTAGAGTTTCGTATTCAAACTTAGCTCGTCTTTTCTTTAAGTCTTTTACTATACTATGCTCTAAACCACCCCTGTATCCATCTTCTAGTTGTGCTCTGCCAAACACTATGTTAAGTCTCTCCAATACCAATTAAAATGTGTGGCAGTTGAAGGATATCCAAGAGCTTTCATCTCTTCTTTTACTGCTTCGTCAGCTAACTTCTTAGCTTCCATTGCTTCTCTTAGACCTTTGGTTCTGAGTTCACGATAGGCTTTCTTAGCTTCTGCTAACTCTTTCTCCATTTGTTCTATTTCGTTTTTTAAGTCCTCTACTTTTTTTTCCACTATATACTCCATATATTCTTCGCCTCTTTCTTCATGGCATCTGACCATTCCCATTTATCAAAGTTAGGATATTCAAAAGAAGCTAACTCATGCTTGTCATCACTAAGAGACAAGAATCTTTGTATTGTAAAAGCAACATTTTTTAATTGCTTCTTATACTTAGTTAAATTACTAAGTGTAAAAACTTTATGATTCTTTGCACTCGCAAAAAATAAGTCTACACTTTTCTTGGGATACGCCATAGAATACATAGCCATTTGTCTTTTTTGTGCTTCAGTAGGATTAGATGGCATTCTATTTGTGGTCTTTAAATCAACTATCTTGTCTTTAAACAAGAAGTCAACATATCCCATAATCGGCACAGGCAAGTCCTCAACTTTAACTTCAACCTTTTCTTGATAGGTTTCAAGATTTTCATAGTTAAAGTTTTCGTCAAGTACAGTACCAAAGCCTTTAAGAGCATCCTTTTCTTTCAAGGTTTTACCATCATTTAAATCTACACCTGATTCACAACATAAGGTTATGAACTTGGTATCAAGAGCTTTAAAATCAAAGAAACCCTTTTCATACTTTTCAGCTAAAGCATACTCTTCTGCAATACCTCTTACTGCACCTGCACCACTAGATGACCTGACACCAAAAAGGTATCGCATAATCCACAATGGCTTATCTCCTATGAAAGTGTTTATACTACTAGGAGATAAGTAATTAATATTGTGAACTGCAAATGGATTATTACTTCTCACTAAGCCACATCTTCCTCTGTGACATCAATAAAACTATCAACTGTATTTTTATCGTCATCACTTATGTCTTTTTTAGTTTTCATATCCCACTCATTGTATATGTAAGTGTTATAATTATCTATCCAAGCCATGAAGTTAATGAAAGTATCTTGGTCTTCTTTAGATACATCCATTTTCTCTTGTAAATCAAGAGTGTATGTAGGCAGGTAAAAAGAATTACCATTAGGAAGTTTCCTCTCTTCGGTATTGAGAGCAATAGAATGTTCAACAGGTAATCTCTTTACTTGAGAGAACTTTTTAAATGGCTCTCCCATAGTTTTAAAAGCATCTCTGTTGTCTATTTCCCAAATAAAAGGAATTGTTCCTCTATCTATTTTTTTACCATTCTCATCAACAGAGTCAACTAAATCGACTGTGCCAAATATGACACGAACTCTTTTGATTTGTCTGATAACATCCTGTGTTTCCACAGGCAATGCCTTAAAGTCTTTGATATAACCTGTAGGCTTACCACAATTAAACTTACCTTGATTGTCTTTCAAATCAACATTTAAGTTGTCTGACATTATGGTTTTATGATATATCCCCAAAGGCTCTCCTTGCTTTGCAGACATATTCTTTACAAACCTCTTGTACATAAATCTTTGTATAAAAGGTCTTATTTTTGCTGACGTGCCATAGAGTGTGGTCTCTTCAGGTATCTCTAGCTTGTATGTACCACCCTTTACTAACACTTTGTCTGACCCAATAATAGGACTATGGTTAATCCTAAATCTTGGTAATGACTTAGGTTTATCATCTGATGATGATGTTTCTCCTGACATTCCCATAGCTTTAGCCATAACTGCATAATTATTGGTATCAATAGTCGTTACTTCATTTACCATATAAGTTTTCTCCTTTATAAAGTTGTATCGTTATATCACAAAACATCTTTTGTGTCAAGCCAATTATCACCTATTTTTGCTTCAAGTAACAATGGCACATTGAAATCAATCTTAAAATGTTGACTTACTAAATCTGTTATTATTTCGTTCATACTCTTAATTATAAATGTTACTTTATCTACCTCATTTGGATGAACATCAATAACAATAGAATCGTGTACAGTATTTACAATACAAGACTCTAATTTAGACAACTGCTTGTCTATTTCTAATAATACTAAAGGCACAATATCAGCAGTAGCAAATGATTGCACAGGATAATTCTTTATCTGTGTAAAATGAGATACTTTTCCATAAGAATTTCTTCTTACATCAGGGAATGCAAACTCTCTACCTGATGGTGTTGTTATTTTGCCTGTTCCTATAGCTTCTTTAGCCAATTTGGAGTGCCATAGTGCGATTCCTTTGTATTTTTTGTTGAACTGTTTATAATATGTAGCTTGAGCAATCGTTCTCCCAAATCCTGTTGCTCCGTACAAGGGTGCAAACGTATGTGCTTTCGCTTCTTGGCGAGATATTTTTTCCCCTGCATCACTAATAACACTAGCAGTATAACTATGCACATCAAATCCATCTTCAATCTCCTTCATTGCAGTTTTATCTTGAGATAAGAATGCTGACACTCTAAATTCTAACTGTGCAAAGTCAGCTTCTAATATTTGTCCACCTTCCCAACGAGACACAAACACTTTTTTAACAGGAAATGTGCCACCTCTAGGCATATTTTGCATATTAGGGTCTGCTCCACTAAATCTACCTGTTGCAGTTCTGTGTTGCAACAATCTAACGTGCAATTTGCCATCAGATTTTAGATGTGTTGTTATTCCCTCAACAAAAGATGATAAGTATGTTTCTAATGCTGACAATCTCTGTAAATCTTCTAAAAAGTTTTGTGCATTTATAAGATTTTTACTCTTAGCTATGTTCTGTAGTATAACTAAGTTAGTTTTATTGACAGTAAAACCATTTGCACTTACCCACTTTGCATTTGGGGGTGTAAACTTTAATCCTGCTATTACAGAGGTACGTTGAAAGTGATATCCATTAGAGTTACAATCATTGCAGTTATTAGTGTTAGCATAAGGTACACCATTCTTCCTAACCTTTCTTATTTTTCCTGTGCCAAGACAAGTTTGGCATCTCTCAGCCTTTGTTTTGTACACTATGTCTGAATTATCTTTGACTGTTTGTTTGTAATCTTTATCAGGCATATATGGTGTAAAAGAATTTGCCCACATAACCTTGTCTTTTGGCTTTCTACTATAAATAACCCATGACATTTGTTCAGGACTACTTAAATTAATAGGTGTATCTCCCATTAGTTGTACAACTTGTTCTTTTAACCTATTCTCTATAGCAATCTTCTCATTCTCAAACTCGCCTTTAACTTTTTCTAATGTGTCTACATCAACCTTGAATCCTCTTTTATATATCTTAGCCAATGCAACTGCTACTCTGTTTGTTAGTATAACAGTTTCCATCAACCCTGCATCTTCCAAACTGTTTAATCTCATATATTGTCTTTGACTAAGTTGTTGTGTAGCTTCCAAGTCTGCTATCAGGTATTCTGTTAATTCATCTCTTGGTATTTCATCTGTTGCATAACCTTTTGCAAAGTAATCTTTCAATGTGTCTTGCTTTTTAGTAGGTAAATCATATCTGTTTGCACAATCTTTGAGATGTAATGGTTCTTTAACACCTCTTTGCAGTACATACTCTGTCAGCATTGTGCAGAATATCGCACCATCATATTTAAATCCTGATTCCCACAACCACATTAAGTCATAAACAAAGTTATGTCCTATAAGTATAGTTGCCCTGTCTAACAAAGATTGTATAGCATCAAAGTTATTCTCTTCGCCATCCATGTTAAACAAATGTCTTGTTCCATTATCCTCAAGACAACCCACCATGACTAATTTATTGTCAGCTTCAAATGGGTCAAGATGCATCTTGCCATCTCTCTTTGTTACTGTATTTTCTACATCAAGTGTTAGCTTCATTGCTAAATAAACCCTCTTCTCTTTGTAACTGTGTGTGTTCAGCGTGACAATTAGCACAAAGAACTCTACACTTTCTCATTTCATCTTTAATTTTTTTTAATCCACAAGAACTCATCTTACTAATCTCTCTCAACTTTGTATTTACATCTAAATGGTCAAATTGTAAAGCATCACTACATTTTTTATAACCACACACTTGACAACCAAAATAAAGTTTTACTCTTTTTATATATTTTTTAGTTTTCTTAACGTGTTCTTTTTGTTGCTTTCGTTTACGTGAACGTATTTTAACCATAGTCTGTGGTGAGTTCCACATCTCATATACTTTATCTCCTCTTTTATAATAATACATGAATGTATATCCATCTTCTCTTACGTCATAGTGTTTAAGAGGTAAATTTAAAGCATCTGCTTCTTTCCGACTTAGATACTCCATTTTCATTTTGTAAATAGGTAAGTTCACTATAAATATCTAGCAGTTAAATAATCTAATTCACAATGTTCAACACCATGCCAACCTGACAATTTATTCTTTACAACATTCAAATGTCTTGCAGGACTTTCTTCTTCGTTATCAGGATTTTTGACTGCATCTTTAGCTATCAAAAGCATCAAATCTGCTTCGGCAGCCTTACCTGTTCTACTACCTTCCATCATAGCCTGATTCAAATATACCTTGCCCTCTGCTTCTGCTGACAGTTGCGACATATAGAATATTGCACACTCGTGTATCTTAGCTATCTGTCTAGCATGAATGGCATTAGCTTTTAGAGCTTCATCAGGTCTAGCAAAGCCACCTGACCTTGCAAACTTATCTCCCATATCAAGTATCACTATGTCAGGCTTATATGATTTACAAACACTTTCAACCCATGCCATATCACGACCTGATGCATCTTTGATAAATATGTTCTTCTTAACTGTTTCGTATATATCTCTAGCTTTCTCAGGGTTCTTTTTTATGTCATGCATTGTCATGCCTGTTGCTGATGTTAGATACCTTGCACCAACTCTATGTGCTGATTCTTCGTTACATAACACAACACACTTAGCACCTTGATGTGCAAAGCCACCTGTACTAGCAACGAGTGATGCATGAAAGGATGTCTTGCCTGTGTTTGGTCTAGCACCTACTTCAATCAAATGTCCTGCAGAAACTCCCTCTACTTTTCTAGTCAAGGCAGGTATGTTGAATGCCCACTTAGCTTCCAAGCTATTCTTGGATATCAAAGTTTCTAAACTCATGTCATCCCATTCTATGTTAAGATTCGGTGTAAAATCATCTCCATATAATTCAAGAATATTTCTAATGGGTTCAAGAGAGGATTGATTACCATTGACATAATCAAAGCCGATATTAGCAATGTCTTCGCCAACAACTTGCTGAAATAACTTAGACAATACTTCTTGTGCAACGTCTTCTCCAAGTGGCTTCTCCTTTTTTATTCTGCTAAACAAATCCAAGTAGGCTTGTTTCTGTGCAGTAGTCATTGATGGATTGCTTGATATAAACAAGGCTTCAATCTCATCAGGTGTTACTGTTCTCTCATATGTTGACATTGCTTTATCAACAGATTGCTTTATCTTTCTCACATCTTTGCTAAACAATCTATCAGGACACTTAGCACCTCTATGTTCATCATAGAATGGTTTGTCCATTAAACTTCTAATTAACGATAGTTCCATGTTGGTTCTCCTTTGGGGTTAGGGTATATAAGTTATTTAAGTCTTCTTCATTCCTGTATTTTAAATCGTCATTCAATCTTAAAACTTTTACATCAGGCACATGACCTCTTAGTTCTTTTGCAAAGGCTAGTGTTTTGGGCATTGCATCAGGGTCTAGTGCTATAATCACAGTCGAGAATTGCGATAGATACTGCCTGTGTGATTCGCTTAATGATGTTCCCAACACAGCTACCCCTACAAAAACATCACTACCTACAACAGTAGCACTAATGCAATCCTCAACTACGATTGCTACACTACCACAACCAAAATAATAAGGCAAGTTCTTTTTTCCATATCTTTTCCACTTAGGAAGTCTGTGTGTAACTGCTTTGCCTATGGCATCAACAATCACACCATTCTCCTTGATAGGAAACACCACCCTCTTATCTTTTATATCGTAGTGTAGATTCAATTTATCACAGTCTAGTTCCCAAAGCTCACAGAAATCCATGACCTCTCGTCTATAACCATGATGTACCACAAACTCAGGCATAGTAAATTTATCATCTAGTTGTTTAACTAGTTCTAATGATGATTTAATGTCATCTACAGATAAGTGTATTCTTTTTGACCCTGACAATCTACAGGATGCTTTGTAACAGTTCCATAAAAGATTGCCCATATTATTTGTAACACTAAAAGTTTTATAGCCATTACAATTAGGACAGTTTAATCTTTTACTTTCTCCTACACTTAAATGTAAATCATTTATATATGTATATATACTCATATATGTATCACTTCCCTGTGGCACTTAATATGCTTATACCATAGTTTTTTCGAGTTGTCAATGCATTTTTTGCAGAGTCAAGTGTATTTTTCATGTAAGGCTTTACTGACTGTGGGTTTGCATGACCTGTAACTGACATAATTTGACCCATTGAAACTCCTGCTTCAACCATCTCTGTAGTACCTGTTCGTCTTAAATCAGCGATTCGTAGCTCATTAGGAAGTCCACAGAGCTTGATTACCTTTCTAGCCACTATGGATAGCCTATGAAGAGTATAGGGGTTGTACGAGCTTCTAATCGCCTTTGGTACAGGTGCAACATATTCTTGAAAATCATAATCTCTTTTCTGTTCTTGTAACATTTCAAATAAATCTTCACTAATTGGAAGACTAACACTTGCACCTCGTTTAGATTGCTCAAGATTCAGTACACCATTGTTAAAATCTATGCTTTCAAACTTGAGTAACCTCATATCTCCTACTCTTTGACACCATTCATAGGACATTTGTACAATTAAACCTATACTTCTGTATTTGAAATCACTATAACAAAAGTCAAGTAGTTTTTTTATCTGTTCTCTTGTCCAAACAACCTTTCTTGGCTTGTTAGTTTTACATTTAAAAGTAGAGAATGGATTGTATTCAACATAACCCATCTCCATTCCAAATGAATACACTTTCCTAGATGATGCGACAATATGATTCGCCATATAAATGCCACGTTTTAGCCACACTTCATATGATTGTCTAGCCATAGCACCTGTTAGTTTATCAGCTTTAGTTGTACAAATACAATGCTTATTTAATTTTGTGTTCAACATTAGCTCTAAACAATTTGAATAATCTACTTTAGTTTTATAGGCTAACATACTGTAATCACTAGACTTATAGTATTCATCTACTAGTTGTTTAACTGTTATTTTTGCCATGTTATACTCCTATGTAACATGAAAAGAATAATACTACTATTGCACTTATTAGTAGTACAGCTATAGCATCATTGTTGGGATACATAACTACACCTTTATAGCTATATAAATACACAATGCTATTATCAGTAGCTTACCATAGTCGAGGTCAAACTTTGTACCCTCTCCAAATTTTTTATGGTAATCCACATTAAAAAAGTCTGTTATTCTATGCCACATTCTATCTTCTCCTTTACTTTTGTTAATCTTGTCATATGTTCATAGGCTAAAATATAGTAAGGATGTTTCTGTTCGTAATCCATTTTACCATGCAAATAGGCATCTCTAATACCATTTTGTATGGCTACCCATTTTTTATCTAAATAATATGTGCTCATTTCTTTCCTTTCACCTTAAATTTATAATCTCTCCACCTGTTAGGATAGTTATGCTCACACTTAGGTAACTCTAACTCAAATAAATCTGCCATTAAATATTCTAAACTAGGTAACTCAGTTACTGTGTGATAGTCTAAAGGCAAACATTCATTTACGTTATTAACTATCTCTCTCAAGTTATTAACTTGTTTTAACAGTCTTTCTTTTTGTGCTTCTGTAAGTTTAATAGTTGTCATTTTATTCTCTCCTATTCTGTTGGGTCTACTGCAACGACATAATATTCATCCCAAAACATATCCATTATTTGAGTTCTGTTATATGCCATCATATAAAAACTAATACTACTTTTTTGTTTTAGGTTTCTTTTTAGTTCTACATAATATCTACTCATGTTCTCCACCTTTATCATTTATTTTAGTTCTGCATACATCTGTGCCAAGCATATCAAACATAACACAACCATAGTCATAGCCTATCTTATAGTAATGATGTGTCTTAGTATCATCTCTTTCGCCATGTAGTAAGCCATCTGCTATACCATCTTTGATAGCTTCTATAATCTTATGCTCTTTGATTTGTTTATCTAACTCTATTAAGTTCATTGTGCTTTCTCCTATTTTTTATCTATGTAAACTCTTAGATGTGTTGATTGTTCTATACTTTGACCATAATGGGTAGCACCTGTACCTTTTAACTCAGGCTTGATGTGTTGCCCTCGCACTCTCATGGTGTATGAATCATCATTGATGTATACTTTCATACTACTTATTAACCTCTTGCCATGCTCGTTGTTAGGTATCTCAGCGAATACATATCTAGCTCCTCCAAATTGCATGGCATCATGGTATGCTTTTTTATAATGCTCATTCTCTTCAGATAGCTTTTTTATTATATCATCTTTCTCCTCAATGATAGCGTCAAGTTTATCTATTTTGCCATGCAGATTGTGATATTCTTGTGTATCATTATTGGTTAGTTGTGTTTTATAAACCTCTATGTCTTCTTTAAGGCTTTCAATCTTATCTAAGTCATCCACACTTGATATAAAGCTATCTTCGTTAAGTTTTTTAAAGTATTTAACTTCATCATTTTGTTTTACGAATGCTCTAACCATATGCTGAAAGTCCATTTCTGATATAGGTATCTCTTGTTCATGTGCTTTTGAGTAGTATCTTTTTTTACCTAGCTCATACATATCACTAGCTAATTTTCCTGTATCATTTAATGCACCTAGTACATTTACTAACTTATAGATTTTCATTTTGTTCTCCTTTCATTTTCCCACTTATAAAATATGTGGTCATCTATTCTAGTTATATAAGTCTTTGTCTCTGCCCAACTTGGGTTAACGTAGTAGGCATGGTAATGTGTTGCACCCTCGACAAAATCATCTAGGTTGCCATAGTATACACCTTTAGCAACTTTTAATGCAACACTCCATGCTTTCTTTTCTCTTGCCTTATCACTCTTACCATCACAGTACCAACTGAATTGACACTTGTTCTTGATAGGTAGTGTAGGTTTCCATTTGTATGTTAATCCCTGTTTAACGACATCACATACGTTGTTTGGATATCTTGAATCCTTTACCCTATTCATAACAACTTGTGCTACTGCTACTTGTCCTATGAAACTTTGGTTTTTGGATTCGTGATATACATTTAAAGCTAAACACATGATTGATTCAAGTATCATTTTGTCCACCTTTCATCCCATATAGGATTATCTAATGTATATTCTTTTGGTTGCTCCTGTATTGTTTCGTGCAATGCCTGTTGGAATCCACTATACCCATCAAAGCACGACAACACAACCATACCATCATGCAATGGTAAGTTTTTAATTATATGTTTAATAGTAGGGATATTAAAACCATTGCCTAACATCTTGTATCGCTGACTATTTGATACATGATTAGTGTAGTCATCAGGCAATCCTTGTAGCCTTTCACATTCTAATGGTGTTAGCTTTCTCCATGTCATATCCTTAACTAGGATATTATCTTTTTGTACAGTAGTTAAACAATTAGTTTTATCATCATCCCTTACTTCTATTTGTGTAGTGAAAGGTAAATCTAATTGATAGTCTTTTCTAACACCATCTTTGTTTAATCTCCTGTTGACAATACGACCACCTTTAGTTGAATAAGTAGCTACTTTTGGTTGCCTGTTGCCACCTTGCATTGTCAATAGAGTTGGTGCTTTACCATCTTTGTGATAAACTCTTTTGGCTTGTTCATGTTTGTAATGTGCGTACTCTTCAGCATGACCAACTTCAATACAACCTACCATAGTACGTTGTTTTCTTTGGATACTATTCCACCATACTGCACCATTGTAGGTAGCAGTTAGGCAATGTGATTTACCCTCTTTGCTAGTCATTTCATCACAGGCTATGCCATCTTCCTGTAGTATGTCTTGTAAGACTATGCCTTTATCTTTAATGTCCATATCAACAGGAATGTTTGTCCAATATAATCTCTTCCTGTTTTGTGCAGTAAAATTACTAGAGTTAATCATAATAGGTTTTACTCCTAGATACTTTGATATAACGTCTTGATACTCCTGTTTCATCACTACGTTTTCAAGTAAAAAGTATTTAGGTTTTAGTATGTTTTTTAGTTTGACAAACTCAAAGAATAATTTACTACGTTCATCATCAAAGTTTAATTGTTTTCCTGCAAAGCTAAATCCTTGGCATGGACTACCACCAACTAATATGGTTACATCTTTTATCTTTGCTTTGTCTATTTTAGCATACTCTAAATCATCAGCAACGTCAGTAACATCTCCTAACTGTATTGTGTTAGGAAAGTTAGCTTGAGTTACTTTGATAGTGTACTTATCTATCTCACTCGCATAGTATTTGTATTTCATGTGTGTTGCTCCTGTAGGTTGTTGTGTTTATGTTATATAACTTAACTTAGGTAGTGTCAAGTAGTTTCTTTTATTCCCTTAACCATTTATTTCTTTCATGTTTAGATTTAAACCATTCTTGCCTTACAATTTCATCATCATCATATAAGTAAACTCCATGAATTAATCCATTGTTATTACCATCTAAACATTCTTTATGCCAATTAACTAATCTCACTTCTAATTGGTTTTCATTTACTATTTCACAAGTCATTCTTTTATCTCCTCTAAATCAAAATTAGGTAATATTATTTTATACAATTTACCATTATACTCAAATTCTGATGGATAATAACCAAAATTATTATAGTGGTCATCACAATACTCTTTTAATAAACCTAGTACGTTCATTCTTTTATCTCCTCTAATATATCATCATCCATATCTTCGCATAAATATTCTAATGGTTTAAATCTAATATCTCTTTTTAATTCATATAGTTGTATATGCTTTCCATCTTTTGTTAAGACTTCATTACCATCATCATCTACTTTGTAAAACTTTATATCTGCGACTAATATACTCATTGTTTATTCTCCATAATATTTATTTAGTTTGTTGTATAAGTAATCTAAGCTATCTTGATTAGCTTGGTATAGTATACCTATCCCACCTTTATCTATCCATTTTTCTATATTCTTTGGCTTATCATCTATTAGGATGTTGCCTAGTGTATATAACCTATTCCTCGCATACTTTTCTTTTCGACCTGTAAAGATTGCATCACTTGGTTTATAGTTATGTTTAGATAACCAATGCCTTTTCCAAAAGGATGAATTGTCATTGTCGTATCTTAATGGGGATGAAAGTATAATCCATTCTCCATTTGTAAGTTTATTTATATAACTAATCAGTTTGTCGCTAGTCTTAAACTTTGGTATAGTTCCAAAAAAATCAGTTCCTTTTAAATCTTTTATGGTTTTATCTATATCTAATTCTTTCCAATGCTTTACGTTGTATTTGTTTTCTAATGCTTTGAAAAAATCAGCTATCACTCCATCCATATCTACATAAACTTTTCTTTTAACTGCCATTTTTATTTTCCTTTTCTTTTAACAATCTTTTGTCTAGCTTATTCATTAATGCTTTTGTTTCTTCATACAACTTTCTATCGTATTCATCTTCGTGTTTATCTCCAATGAAACTTTCTTGTATATGTAATTCTGAATCCAAACTATCTACAAGAACTTCTAATTCGTTTAATGTTATTTCTAATTTGATTGTCATTTTATTTTCCTTTCTTTTTTAGTTGTATAAGTAATAACATAGTGTTTTAGTGTTGTCAACAGGAAAAAGTGTTGCATTTTTGCAACACCTTTCCCTTTTAATTATGCAACTAATTCAAGTTTCTTAAACTCATTAGAGCTTATCCATTTAGATACTTCCTGTTCTCTTGCCCACATTGATAAACTTTCAGTATCATTGCCCATTTCTTTTAGCTTAAATCCATTATGTTCATCAGCATAGCTAGAGTAGTTAGTAAATGCAGAATATAATGCAAATACATTTTTACCTCTATTAGTTACTTCATGTTGATATAAAGCATTCATTTTTTCAGCTTTTCTATCTGATTTAACTATACCTTTTATGATATCAGCAACATCAACTCCATCAAGTTTAATGTTTGCCCATGCCTGTAACTTTTTAGATTGTGCATAAAAATCTTGTTTAGCATTTTGTAATTCATTGATGAATGTATCAATACTAAACCTACTTGTATTCTTACGTCTAACCTTATCATATTCTCCTCTAATTTGTCCATTGGTGCAGAAAAAATCTATTGCTCCAAAAAATACTTGATTAGACATACTACCATCAACTCCATGCAATGCTATGATACGTTCAGCTATTGTTGTTTCATGTACATCAGTAGTTATTTTAGTAGTTACATTAGGTAAAGTTATATCAGCTATTATAACTGCATTATCTTTAGCAGTAGATACTTTAACTTTAGCATCAAATAGTTCATAAGGTGTTCTATTTTCTTTTATAACTTTTTCTACACCATCAATAAAATCTTTATGTGATGTTGTATTAAAACTATTTCCTACTATTCCTATTGGTGTATCAGTATCTTTATTGATAACATACTTTTTAGTAGGTAATCTTGTTTTCTCATAATCAATATCAAATAATAAATTATCATCTAAAGTTACTAATCTTTTTGTATCTAACATTATTTTACTCCATTGTTGTTGTTAGTTATACAAGTAGACTATTATAAAACAATCTACTTGTAAATAGTTTTTTTAATTATTTTTGTCTTTTAATAAATTGACCTGTTAAAGCACATCTACTTACATAAAAGTAGCCTACGTTATGTGAGATTGTACCTTTTTTTCCATACCTGTTAGTAGTACGTCTAAAAAGTATGTTTTTATTTCCTATTGGATTTTTTATTATTGTGTTGGTTTTCATTGTATTTTTTCCTTTCATTTTAGTTATACAATTCTTTTATATTTATGTTATGTCATATAACTAATTATATGTCAATAACTTTTTTTAACTTTATTATATTCCATCCTATATTTATTTAAACCACCTAAAGACAATTTCATAATTCTAAATTTAGTTTCAATTTCAAATTGTTGTTGTCTTTTCCTGTTCATTAACTTTAACTTTTTAATATTAACTTTGTATTGTTTCATTTTTATTTCCTCTTATTATTTCCTTTACTAAAACATAATCTTGATATTCATTTACTGACATATACATTGCATTAACAGTACACCATTTATCTATAAAGTTAGCTAAAAATTTAACATCATTTTTTAATTGTTGTATTTCCTGTTTTTGTTTCATGTTTAGTTTTTTCATTTTATTAATTCCTTTTGTTGTTTAGTTATATAATTAAAGTATCTTATTATTTTTATTTAGTCAATGCCTTTTATAATTATTTTTTTAACTTTTCCATACTGCATTTAAAACAGTATAGAATATTATTAAATATAAACATATTAAAAGATATTTCTTTTTTATTGCATCCTTTACAATTTGTTATTTTATTATTATCCAATATCATTTTCTATTCACTCTTGATAATGTAGGATATTTTAACTTAAAATCATAATCTTCAGCTATTTTATAAAAGCATAAGGCAAGTAATAAAGTTAATAAGTATAATAAAAAATATTGATACATAACATTATTAAAGTTTAATTCATCTATAAAGAATATAAAACAAATAGCTAATATTAAATTAATAAAAGACATTAAGTATGATAGTAAGTAATATTTATTCATGTTGTTTACTCCTGTTTTAGTTAATAAAAAATTGTTCTGTAATTATATTATTTTTAAATTGTTTATTTGTAAATGTTGTCTTAATTAAATTTTCCCATGTTTTAAATTTTACTTTATGAGAATTTAAATAATAGTCATTTTCTAATGTAAAGTTAATCAATAATTTTTTATGTTTATTAGTTTTAATATATTTAGAATATATAACATAATCGTTTTTAAATTTTATCATGTTGTTTCATCCTGTTTTAGTTATATGTTTAATTGAGTTTTAAAGCTCTTGTAGTACACGCAAATAAATTCATGTACTACTAGAGTATTAAAATAATTAACTAGCTATACGCACAAATCCATTTAATATTGCTTTGTTCATTTTAGCTATTCTTTTTTCTTTATTATCTAATTTATTAGTTTTAAATCTTAAACCATGTATTACTTGCTCTTTAACCAATGGTAA